>Ga0315282_10011120_pt1 | contig 13997 bp, 13 predicted proteins | sample YL17G07_20_MG_FD_203693 | JGI IMG/M metagenome (GOLD analysis project Ga0315282, IMG submission 203693) | Sediment microbial communities from Yellowstone Lake, YNP, Wyoming, USA - YL17G07_20 | ecosystem: Environmental > Aquatic > Freshwater > Lake > Sediment | place: USA: Wyoming | collected... | reverse complement strand
TAATCTGAAAATTTTTTAGTCACAAATCACGGTTGCAGGCAATCCCCTCAAATCTGCCGGAGATACTCTCGTATATTGCACCCGCAAAGGCCAAAATCCCCATCAAAACAGGACTTACTAACCTCGCCTGTTGCTATCAGGCCGTCTCAGTCCATCACATAACGCCCGAATAAACACCTACATACAAGTAGGTATATAAAAGACAGCAAAAATAAAAATGGGCTGAGGCCAGGAGGAATGGAGAGAAGCGTAAACCTCAGCCCATAATCCCTTTCCAAAATTTTTATACGCCCCGACCTGACAAATGTTCAGCGTCCGCCCAAACCAAGCTACTGCCCTGTAGCGGTTTATGTGAGGGGTAGTCTGCTAAATCCACCTCACTTTTTTGGTCAGCCGCGACCTGCCAAGGCGTCGTGGTGTGGCGGGCGAAGTCCGCCGGAACCAGGCGAAAGCGGGTTTTGTGAAAATATGCGCAGAAAATGGGCTGGGGTCGGGAGAGAGAAATAGGAGTCTAAAAACCCCAGCCCGCGGTTTTGCTAAAATTTATTACGCCGCCTGCCTGCGAAAGTTCACCAAAAAACCGCCAATTGGACATTGGTCATTATAGTGCCCCGCCCCGCAAAAAACACAAAATGCAAAATTTACTTGCTATTTGTAGGGATTTCGCTTTTATTATAAAAACGTGATGTAAGTGGAGCTGCCGGTGCGGTGTTGCCCCCTGGCAGCGAGGAAATCAAGCCGCCTCTGGCGGCCAAACGTCTTGGTGAAAGGATATGACAATGAAAAAGCTGATATCTCTATTATTGGCAATTGCACTGGTTTGGGGCTTGGCCCTGGGCGGCTGCAAAGGCAAAGCGAAAGCCCCCGCAGAACCCAACAAAGCGGCCTCACCATCGCGAACGGCGCCTGCTACCAAGTAATATAGAGCCGCCAGCAAAACCTGCGGTGAACCGCCAGTCCGGGATTCGCCTGCCAGCGGGTTTAACTTCGCGCAGAGGCCGCACAGCGCAACTCTCAATCCGTGCGGGCCCGCAAGGATATTTGCCTCATCAGGTGTAGTCTGTCCTTTGCTTGCAAACGCGGCAGGCGGGTTTTGCCGCGGAGAAGTTGTTCTTGCTCCGGTGAATCATATCCGCCGCAGGCGGGTTTCAACCTTTGATATGCTATTCATAGGCCATCTTTTTAGTGTGGTCGTGAGTGGTTTTTTCTCCAGGCACAACCATCCCAAAATGGTTGTGAATGGTTTTTCCACTCATAACCATACTGAGGATGGCCAAATTATCAGGGTATAGCGGACAGCTTTGGGCTTTTCCGCCATTGCACCTCCAATGGTGTTTCTTTGGCGGATTCGTAGAACCCGGCGTAAAATGCCGGGCTAAATACTGAACGCTGTACGCTGTGTGCTATACGCTACCTGCTAAACGCTATACCCTATCCGCTATTCTTCTTCCAGTCAGTGTTGACAGAATATTGCCAGGTCGGTCGCATCTACCGAGCCGGAAAAGTTGAGGTCTGTTCCATTGCAGTCGTTTGAAGCGGCACAATTTGAATTCAGCCAGTGGCCGGCGAGGAAAGAATAGTCTGCGAAATCGACATCGTATTGGCCGACAAAGCTCACCATTTGCCAGACCAGCTTTGGATAATCAACTAACTGCTTGATAGTCCATATATCTTCGGTGCCGTTTGCGGTCTCGCCAACGAAGTCCCAGCCGGCGCTGGTGAAGGTGAGTCGTGTTTTCATTTGGACTGTGGTTCTGCCTTTTCCGCCGCCCGGGCTAGTGAGTTTACCTGAAGTTTCAATATCCCAGAAGGAACTCACTACCCTCATTGCAAGTCCGTCTCCTACCAGGCCGCCGACCTGCGATTGTCCGTATGCGACGGCTGTGGAGTAACAATCGCTTAACGTGCCTTCATTATATCCGACCAGCCCGCCGACATACTCATCTGCTGAGATGCTGCCGGTTGAGCAGCAATTAGAGATCTTTCCGCCATAGTTTCTGCCCACCAGTGCGCCTACGGCATTACCTGTTCCGGCGTGGATAGAGGTGTTTTCCATTCCGAGTTTTCTTATCTGGCCGCCCGGGCCCACAAACGCAAACAGGCCAATAGCGTCTCTGTCGGTGGAGCTCCAGGTAAAATTGCAGACCTTGTGGTCGCTGCCGTCGAGGATGCCTGTGAATGTTCTTGGGGAGTTTCCAATTATCCTGAACTGCGCATCGGTGTATTGTGCGAGGTTAACGTCGTTTATGAGGATGAATATCTTGCCCCAGTCTTCCTGGTGGTTGCCGATGTCGTTTAAGTCTTCGGGCACTTCGATTTTGATGGGTCGCTGTATGTGCCCGTTCCGCCGCTGTACTTGGCCTGAGCGGCCGGCGCAAAGACGGTAAGACAGGGCAGCAAAACCGCTACAAAAACGGCAATTGCCCCCCTCCCACCGGATTATGGGCTTTTGAGACTTTCACCATTTTCCTCTATTTTTAAGGTTTTTGCTTTTAGCCTGCGGACAGACTTAGAAAAACCCATAATATTGCAATCTAAATCCGCGGGTTTTGCAAGAAAAATCGTGGTTCGTGTAGCCAGAGGTCAGGAGTCAGGAGTTAGAATTCTCGATTCTAACTTCCGGAATCTCTCTTTTTTGCGGGGCTGGGGGCGAGATTTTCGGCCTTCTGGTATTGCAGGAATCGGGGTTTGTGGTATTTTAGCTGAAGGTGGAAAATGGATTTTCCGCAGAGGATAACTATTCAGAGGCATACGATAACGATTGTGCCGCGATACGCCGAGACCGACAAAGGCGGGGTGGTGCACCACAGCGTCCATCCGGTCTGGTTTGAGATGGGGCGGACGGAACTTCTGCGGGCAAACGGTCTTGCGTACAAAGACCTCGAGGCGGCGGGCATATTTTTTGTTGTGGCGGAGCTGCATATAAAGTATCGCCGGCCCGCCGAATACGATGAGAAGCTCCAATTGGAAACCACCTGCACGAATGTAACGGCCAGCAAAGTCGAGCATGCGTATAAACTTACGCGCTGCCGGGACGGCGTGCTCCTGGCTGAAGGCTCCAGTATCCTTGCCTGCGTGGACAAGCAAGGCAAGGTCCGCCGAATCCCTGAATTTATGTATCCGGAAGAAACAACCGTTTGACTTTGCCAGAAGGACTTGGTAAACTGCCATTTCCGTGGCGTGAGGGGTGAGGTAGTTGTAACCTGCAATTATACGGGGTAATTATGCCAGAGAGAGCACCAGAGAAAAAAGAGAGTTGCGGTCTTTTCGGAATTTTCGGCGACCCTGAGGCGGTTCAAAAGACGTATTTCGGTCTGCACAGTCTTCAGCACCGCGGGCAGGAGTCGGCCGGGATAGCATCCAGCGACGGCGAGGGAATCCAGTGCTACGCCGGTATGGGCACGGTGCGGAGGGTGTTCCGCGCCGGCAGGGATATTCTGGAGAAGCTGGCCAACCCGATAGCGATAGGGCACGTGCGATATTCGACAACCGGTGCCAGCAGGTCAATCAACAGCCAGCCGTTTTTGAGCGAGTATTCGCACGGACAGGTGGCGGTGGCACATAACGGCAATCTGATAAACGCGGGGCTGTTGCGGGATGAATACGAGGCGTACGGCAGCATATTCAAATCCACCAGCGACACCGAGATAATCACGCATCTGCTTGCAAAGCCCTCGCATATAAGCAAACCCGACCCGCTGGGACATGTGCTCAATCATTTGCAGGGGGCATACAGTCTGTTATTTTTGTTTGCGGACTGCATCGAAGCGGCGCGCGACCCCTACGGCGTCAGGCCGTTGTGCATCGGCCAGACCGACAAGGGCTGCTACGCGATTGCCAGCGAGACCTGCGGTCTTGATGCAATAGGGGCAAGGTTCATTCGCGAGGTCGAGCCAGGAGAAATTGTCCGGCTGGACCGCAACGGGCTATCAAGCAGATTCTTTGTCACGCCCGGCACCGTTACGCCGGGGCACTGCGCCTTTGAGCACATCTACTTTGCCAAACAGAACAGCACCATCTTCGGCGAGAACGTCCACGAGTTCAGAAAGAAACTCGGAAGGAGACTGGCGATTGAGCACCCGGTGGATGCGGACGTGGTGATACCGGTGCCGGATTCGGGGACATCGGCGGCGATAGGATACGCAGAGCAAAGCGGAATTCCGTTCGATATGGGGATGGTCAGAAGTCACTACGTCGGAAGGACGTTTATTTCGCCCGACCAGAAGTTAAGAGAGCTGGAGGTCAAGCTGAAACTGGCGGTGGTGAAGGAAGTTGTCAGCGGCAAACGAATCGTGGTGGTCGATGATTCAATCGTCCGCGGCACAACCACGCGAGGCAAGATTCGGGCGCTGCGGGATGCGGGCGCAAAAGAAATCCACATGCGGGTGAGCTGTCCGCCGATTCGGTTCCCCTGTTTTTACGGCGTTGATTTTCCGACAAGAGAAGAGCTGCTGGCAAACAACCGCACATTAGAGGAAATCAGAAAATTCCTTGATGTCGATACTGTCGGCTATATGCCGCTGGAGGGGCTGCTTTCCTGTGCTATGTTGCCGCCGGACCACTACTGCACCGCCTGCTGGACGGGCAAATACAAAATTCCGATTGATATCGCCGTCAGCAAATTCGCCCTCGAGCGCTATCAAATGCTTATGTTCGACGACAGCGACCGGGAATAACTCAATGCTCGCCCGTGCCGAATAAGAAACGGATTGTCGCGAGATTTATGATAGTCGGTCTGCTAACAGCTCATTTGTATCTGCAGGGGATTGGTTCGCTGAAGGAGAAGCGCAGCATCATCAAGAGCCTTACAGGCCGGCTTAAAAGCAGATTCAACATCTCGGTTGCGGAGGTCGAGCACCAAGACAGCAAAACAAGCGCCGTTATCGGCGTCGCCATAATCTCCAATGAGGCCAGCTTCATAGACCAGCAGTTTGACGCCATTGTCAGTTTTATGCGTAACGATGGCCGATTCTACCTCGGCGAAGTCCAGCGGGAGACGTTTAACGGATAGGGTAGAGAAGATAGGGGATAGCGTATAGCGTTTAGCGTATAGGGTATTTAGCCCGCCGTTTCACGGCGGGTCGGGTCATGATTCAGGCAATCCAGTCAACGATAAATCTTGCGCCGAGGAATATATCAACCGCCATTGCTGAACACAGGATAAGCCGGCGGACCCACAGGAGGCGCACTTTCAGGCGCGCCATAAAAAATATAGTGGCTGTAACGAGCGCCCCCAAAATGAAGAGCTTGCCGGTGTCGGTGAGGACCCTTGCGTATCCTGAGGCAAGCCCCGCGAAGACCTGAAAATATTTAGTCGCAAGCAGAAGCGTTACAGTAGCAAGCCCGCCCATAAGTATCGCTATCGCAAGGACCAGTTTCCTGTCGGCAAAACCGGACAAGACGAGTCCCTGAATTCCCTCTGCTGTAATGACTGAGCAGCAGACCGCAGGGACAGCAAACCAAATGATGGGGCTTACGTCCAGAAAAGGTTTGCAGAAGGCAAGGACTATTCCGCTGAGAAGCAATGTCATTATGCCGAGCCGGCGGGCCGCGAGCAGCATCGAAAATCCCATCACAAGCGCGGCCAGCGGGATATGATAGAACCCTATCAAGTTCATTCCTCGTCTGACGCTGACGAGCGGGGCTATAAGGGCGAATAAATCAGCCGGATGCAGCCGGGCCTGCCTCGGAACTGCGAACAAATGATAGTGGACTGTTGCCTGGAAGAAAACTATTATCGCGAGAAAAGGCAAAAGCGACAGTGCGGCTTCTTTCCATGACCATTTGGTTTTGCAGATAAAAGCAGCGGGGCAAAACAGCCACGGTATAGTCGCTGCCAGAAAGCCGGCTGTCGGGTGGAACCTGGCTAATCCCAGCATAAATGGGCCGAAGCCGTAGATGGCCCCTGCGAAAAATGAGCCGGCAGACGATTCCACCCATCGCCGACTCAAGACAAAGCATCCGAGGGCCGCCAGCGGAGGATTTATCAAAAGAAGATATTGCCACCGCCCAAAGCTGCCTATGTATGGCTGGTATAGATAGACGGTGAAGGCGACATAAGCTGCAAATGCGCCAAGGGTCTTGCCTAACTGTTTATTTGCCATCATCAGGATATAAGGTATAGCAAGTGGCACGCAGAGCACAAGCGCAAAAATGCACAAGGCACAAATAATGAGGAGAGACGGTCATTGTTAGCGTGCAGCGGATGGGTTCCGCCGACTTATTGCAGGAATTTTTGGCAGAAGTCACCGAGGTGGTGGGTGATGGCTATGACGGCAAAAGCGATAAGCAGATGCTCAGCGATTACAGGGAGAGGTTTGGCTTTTTGCGATTTTGCCAGCAGGAAGCTAAAGACACCAAGCAGGGAAAATCCCCAGATTAGTCCGGCGATGACGGCGGTGGAGAGTTCAAAGAGAAAAAGCGGGACAATGAAGGATAATGCAAAGACGAATTTGGACAAAAAGGTAAAGATTGTGGATTCCCATATCTCTTTTGCATCGTGCTTGTTTTCCGATTCCTCGGAGACGTGGATGCCGAGGGCATCGGAGAAGGCGTCCGCTATGGCAATTGTCAGTATGCCGCTAAGGACGGCGATTTTGGAATGAGTGCCTGAGTGCAGGCCCACCATCAGGCCGAGGGTTGTGATTATGCCGGAGGTCGAGCCGAAACTGACGCCGATTTGCAGGGAATGTCGCACTTATCCTCCTTATTGTGATTTGCCGCTATTGGAACTGCCTGGAGCTTGTGCAGGCTTTCCTGTGGCCAAGATGTCGGGCGAGACTATGCCGCCGGAGATAATCATCTTGAATGCCTCCTCGATTGTGAACGTGGTCTCCACCACCTCTTCTACTGGGACGATTTCAAAGAAGCCGGTGGTCGGATTCGGTGTGGTGGGGATGAGCACTTTACAGAATTTTTTCCCGGAGGCGTCTTCTATAAAGCCGGTGAAGAAACCGATGACTCTGAATCCGGGCCTGGGAAATTCCAGCAGAACGACAGATTTCAGGGCCGAGCGGTCCGGCAGCGATATGGCCTGTATGACCTGCTTGGTGGCCGTATAGACTATGCGGACCAGCGGGATTCGCAGGAGGAGTGTTTCGCCGGCTTTTATCAAACGCTTGCCCACGACGACCTGGCCGATGACGCCGACGATATATAACAGAAAAAGAAGGACGATAATTGTGAGTACCGAGACACAGACAGAGATGTAGATGTCAGGAATGGGTTCGGTAAGAGGGTAGTTTGACAGTTTCTTGTCCACATATTCTATCATTGGCCGAAGAAACCCTGCTACCCACTGGAAGAGCCACCGCATTACCAGCAGCGTCACGCCAAAGGGCATCAGCAGAAATATGCCGGACAGCAGGCGTCTGCGCATATTAGCCTTTAGTTTTGTCCATATCGAACTTTTGCGAGAAGCCATAGCCGGGTTCTCCACCAATTAAACTGCCGCAAAGGACACTCACACAAGCACCCTGCCGGAGGTAAAGCGAAATCAATCTCAGGTTGGGCGCTCCTTGCGGCACAAAATAGACCTCGAACTGCTATCCTACCATAGCGCCGACCCAAGTCAAGGGCGTTGGCGAGCAAATGCAATCAGAAATCGAAGATTGTCCGTAAAGCGCTAAAGAACCAGCGGCGACTGCGGCTGGGACGAGAAAAAGAAAAGACGGTTTTTATAGGTCGATACCGGCAGATAATTCCGTGCGGCTGGTTTTGCTTAACCGAGCCTGAACTTGTGCCGATACACTGTTTGAAGATTGTAGTAGGGGTTTTGCTTAAAAAGGGAGACTGTAAAATGGGAATTCAGAATTGGTCTGAAGATGTCATCCTGGTGGATTTGCCTCAGGAACCGGAGATGGGTGATGAGCTGATGACCGCCACGGAAATGGTGCGGGACAGGGGCAACTGCGACGTGGTGATTGATTTTTCCAACGTCGATATTGTAACCTCGTCGAGCCTGTCCAAGCTGCTGAAGCTGCGTAAGCTCTTGGCGGATTGCGGGCATCGGCTGGTTCTGTGCGACGTTGCGCCCGCGACCAAAGGCATCTTTACAGTGACGGGCCTGGATGGCATTTTTGAGCTTGTTGACGATAAGTTCGTCGCACTGGCAAGCCTGCAGGTGGTCAGCTAACAAGAGACGCCGAAAAACGCTTTACAGCCGGTTTACGGGCTGTCATAATATTATCGAAGGCGTTCCTGTTGAGCCGGCTACGAAAATCGCCGAGGATAGCGGTGTTCGTAATCTGCTCACAGGACCTGCAAAAACAGGACAAACTGAATGGATGAAGAAATTCTGCAGCAGCTCGAGCAGATAATTGGTTACAGCTTTTCAGATAGAACCCTCCTTGCAAGGGCGTTGACTCATTCCTCTGCGGCCAACAATCGTCTTTCAAGCAATGAGCGTATGGAGTTTCTCGGTGATGCCATACTGGCGATTGTCATTTGCCAGAGTCTATTCGAGCGGTTTGTAGATTATCTTGAAGGGGACCTGACGCAGATAAAGAGTATGCTTGTCTCGCGAGAGACGTGCGCGCGGCTTTCGCGGCAGATGGGGCTTGAGAAGTATCTAAAGGTCGGCAAAAGTATGATAGCGAGCAGGTCCCTGTCGGGTTCGCTTGCGGCAGGTGCTCTGGAAGCTATCGTTGCTGCGATTTACCTCGATGGGGGATTTGAAGCTGCCCGAAGTTTTATACTGAGGCTTTTCGACCCCTTGATTGAGCGGGCCAACAAAGAGCAGGCCCACGGCAATTACAAGTCTTTACTCCAGCAGTATGCTCAGGATGAGCTTAATGCCGTGCCGGCGTATGCGATGGTCGATGAAAAAGGACCCGACCACAACAAATGCTTTGAACTGGAAGTGGTTATCGGGGACAGGCGCTTTCCGAGCGCGTGGGGGACAAACAAAAAAGAAGCGGAGCAAAAGGCCGCCTTTAACGCCCTTGTGGAATTAGGCGTTCTGAAGAATACCGCATTTGAAGAAGAACGGTTGTAAGGCTCAAGCTATTTTCGATTTTCGATTTTCGATTGTCGATTTCCAATTTTGCCCGCCCCCCTGCTTTCTTGCCCCTGCCTTCGCAGGGGTAAACTTGTCCCCGCGGAAGCGGGGAGCGAGAAGGGGGGCTGGTTACTCTGTGACCAGCCAGGCCAGGGCACACAGGACCATCGCGGTTACAAGCATGAATACGATGATTGAGCCGAATAAAACTGCCGCCTCTTTTATGAAAGAGCCGGCCTTGATTGTGGGAATCTTTGTTGCCTTATAGACGACTGCTATCGAGGCGACCAGAGGCAGCAGCCAGAGCATAGACTGCGGGTTTGTGCCGATTCTTTCGGGCGAGGTAAAACTTGCCAATATGAAAACTGCGAATGACGACATTTAGTCTCCGGCTGTTTGGACTTTGCCCTCGTGGGCCATATAGACGGCGTTTATGATGCACAGAAGATTGAGCAGGCCCGCGATGCTTGTGTAGATTTGCCCGATTTCGCCCGGCCTGCCGTAAACGATGTAGTGCCTGGTTTTTGTCAAGTGACCGAAGACAGCCACCGCTGGAGAATTCATAATCTGGGCCACATACCAGGGCTTGGCGCCAATGGGGTCAACCACGCCGATTGAGCCGATGTACAGGCCCATACAGAAGGTTATGACGACGGTCATGAATATAATTGCCGCACGTTTTCTTTCGTTGATTACGAAGTGTCCCGCCCCCGGCACGAGCCAGGCCAGCAGTCCCACTGTCAGCAGGCTGAAGATATTATTTTGCTTGGACAACTGAGCCATATACGATTGATTGATAGTTCGTAGTTTTTAGTTCATAGTTTTTCGTGGCGGACGATATACGAACCACGATTCACGGTGCATTTGAGTCTGCTGGTTTCTCTCGGTCTTCATTTTCATCTTCGCTGACTCGTCTGAAGTTCATCCGCTTTAGTATATTTTCAGGGTTGAAATGCACCGCCACAAGACTCTGTGCCTGAGCATAGTCCTCTCTGAAGAGCCGTCTTGCCTTGATTTTCTCAAAATCTTCCTGATAGAGGTGGTTGACCGTAAGGTTTTTCAAACAATAAAAGCTCATATCCGGCTTAAATTCCATAATCGCAGGCAATTTGGCGGGAGTGTTGCTGTCCGGCGGGACAAGCGAATAAAGCTGAGCGACAAATTCAGCCTGCTTTTTACGCTCATTGACTATAATGTCCGCCACCGGGCTGCCGGAGCCCTGCACGGCTAATGTCTGCAGCACCGCGCCCGATAACCTCCGCAGACTCGTGAGATTTTCCAGCGTGAATGCGTTCGGCTCGGACTGGTCCTGCTTGGCCGGCTGTCGGTAAAGCTCGTTGAATTTGCCGAGGGTGCTGTCCCAGCCGTCCTTTGTTGCCAGGCCGATGAACTCCTCGGCTTTGCTTTTGGTGGTATCCATCGCGGCAAGTTTATTCAGGTCCTCTATCACTTTCTCTTTCACCGAATAGATTTTCGCCTGCTCTTTGGGGTCTGCTGCATTTGGCTCCGGTGCGAGGTCAAGTGTCTTTATGCTGAAGGTTTGGTCTATGCCTTGCGGTTCGGAAGCCTTTACGGCCTGGATTACGCGGACAAGAGTCATTATCTGCCCCGAGCTGCCGGCAGTGGGCTTGAGCATCTGGCTTAACAGGTCGATAGACGGGCCGATGTTCTCATACAACCTGGGCCTTGGTGCATCCAATGGACCCAGACTGCCCCCAAGCTCATCGACGGCAAACACCATTTGTATTAATCTGACGGGATTGTATCCGGCACCTTGTTGTATATACAGGGTCGCGATATTTTTATCGGTCTGCATATCGGCGGCGGTAAGCAGGCCCGTCTGGCCCGTGTATATCTTGATTTTGTGTTTTTCGGTGAGCTGCCTGGCAGCGGCCTTGTAATCGCCGGCCATTTGCTTGAGCTGCTCGGCCCCCTTTCTGTCTTCGACAGAAGAATCCGCCACAACTTCTTTGGCGGACCAGTTGACCTCGGTGATTGTCCTGGCCTCCTGGAGAATCCTCTCTGCCTTGGAATTGATTTTGTCCTGCAGGAGCTGCCTGAAAATGGTATTCGCGACCTGGGCGTAGCTTTTTGTTAGCTTGACCAGCGGCGAGTTGGGGTCGTTGGGGTCGGAACGGACCTCTTCGGTAAACAACTGGTCCCTGTTTCTCTGGTAGTATTCCTCGGTCTCTTCCTGCGTGGGCGGTGCAACTGTGGCCGCAACATCATCAAGCTTGAGAGCGATATATTCGAGCTGGGCGCGGTCGGGGGATTTATACCCGAATCCGTAAGGATTTTGCTCTTGTGTGGTGCCGGGGAGGAGCTGCTTGAACTTATTAAAATGCTCCGCCATTTTTTCTTCGGCGGGCTGGTTCTCCCCCACAGCTTCTTGCGAAGCAAGAGCGGGGGCGGCGAAAACAGCCGAATCGAATTTTACAAATTCGGCGTCGATTGTCTCGTTCTCCCAGCTTGCTATGTGCGTAATCTGGGCGGTGGTGACATTTTCGTTCGAGCAGAGCACCTGGGCATATTGCAGCACCGCCAGGAGCTTGCTGAATGCTTCCAGCACCTGCTCTTCGGCGATGCCGTGTCCCCTTACAAGGATGCCGATAAATTGTGAATACGATTGCCCGTTGAACAGCTTGGGTATTGTCTGGGCGAGGATATTGCCGGCGTCCTCATTCGGGATACGGATGCCCGCCTGCTGCGCCTCGTTTCTAAGCAGCAGCCAGTAGATATTGTTCGACATAGAGTGGGAATAGATATCCCCGATTTGTTTGTCGCTGACCCTATACTCGCTTTTTCTTATCAGTTGTCTTAGGTGATTCAGCAGCTCGGGCGAGGCCCTGCGCTGCGAAAATAACAGCTCGCTGAGGAAGATGCCTCCCAGGTCTTGTGCTCTCAAAAGGTCGTCTGCCCGCAGGATTTTAAGCACCTCCAGCTCCCGCTGTGCTACAGCAATGTCGTAGTTTGTGATTTTCCTGTTGTCGAGAAAGTATCCGACAGTCTGCCGCTGCGTTCTTCTTCGCCCGAACTGCTGGATGTATTCGCCGCCTATGAACACAAACATCAGGGCCACGACCACGATGGCCATAATCTTTGTGTTATTTTTTCGCATCCATTTGACAATATTCATATTTGGGCTCCAAATTGCCGTCGAATTTGAAAGTGTAAAGTATAAACATGCAGCGAAAGATTGCAAGAAAAATAGTTGGCCCGCCCCCTTGTCTTCTGTCGAAGACAGAAAAGGGGACCCCCGATCCGCCGCGAAGTCGCTGGTCCGCCAAAGCTGGCCCGACAGACGTATGTCGGGCTGGCCCCCGACAGAAACATTCGGGGGTGGCGGAGCGGGTGGCGGGCAAATCACTTGTGTCTTGTGCCCAAATACGACTTGAATTTTTTCCCTCGTAGCTTTATCATATCGGCGGAATGGTTCGACGGGCTCACCATCCCGAGCAACGCCGAGGGAATGATGGGTAAGCGAAAGACATATCGAAGGTCGGCCGCGGCTTATGCCGAGGCGTGCAGGTATCTGCCGGGCGGCGTCAATTCACCGGTGAGGGCGTTCGGCGGGGTCAGGCCGTGGATAAAGTCGCCGCTTTTTATCGCCGCGGCAAAGGGGTCGAAAATCTATGATATCGACGGCAATGAATACATCGACTACGTCTGCTCCTGGGGGGCAATGATAGTCGGGCACGCGCATCCTGCGGTAATAAAAGCGGTCCGCGAGGCGGCCAGGAAAGGGACATCATTCGGGGCGTCGACATTGGCTGAGACGGCTCTGGCGAAAAAGGTAACTGCCGCTTTTGGTTCCATCGAAAAGGTGCGGTTTGTAAATAGCGGCACAGAGGCGGTGATGACGGCGATGCGGCTGGCCCGCGGATATACCGGGTGCGATTTAATAATCAAAATGGCGGGCTGCTACCACGGGCATAGCGACCCACTACTTGTGGCGGCAGGTTCAGGTGTGGCCGAGACCGCAATTGCATCAAGCGCCGGCGTTCCAGAGGCAATCGCGGAGCTGACCGTAGTAATTCCGTATAACGACATCGAGGCGGCAAAGGCGGCCTTCAGAAAGCACACCGGCAAAATTGCGGCGGTCCTGGTTGAGCCGGTTGCTGCGAATATGGGGGTTGTGCCGCCCTGCCCCCCCCCTGAATGTCGCTGTCGGGGGCAAGCTGAAACATTCGGGGGTGGGTATCTGCAAAAGTTGCGCCAATTGTGTGATGAGGGGCGTGCGCTTTTGATATTCGATGAGGTGATAACGGGCTTTCGCGTGGCGAGAGGCGGGGCACAGGAACTTTTCGGTATAAAAGCCGATGTCACCTGCCTCGGCAAGATTGTGGGAGGCGGACTGCCTCTGGCGGCGGTCGGCGGACGAGCGGACATTATGGATATGCTTGCTCCATTGGGGCCGGTCTATCAGGCGGGAACGCTCAGCGGAAATCCTGTCGCAACAGCGGCGGCCAATGCGACTCTGGATATACTGAAAAGCCGGGATTGCTACAGAAAGTTGGAGACCTCGGCGGCCCTATTGGAGGAAGGTTTGGCCGATGCCGCCAGGCAGGCAGGCGTTGCCATTACGATTAATCGCGTCGGCTCGCTTATGAGCTGCTTTTTTACCGAAGGAAGTGTGCAAAATTTTGCCGATGTCCGGGCGACCGATATAAAACGCTTCAAAAGGTTTTTTGCCGGGATGCTAAAGCGGGGAATTTACCTTGCGCCGAGCGCTTACGAGGCAATGTTTGTGTCGCTTGCACACAGCAAAAAGGACATTGAGAGGACTATCGAGGCAGCCGGAAGCAGCCTTCGCGAAATCAAAGGGTAGAAGGCAAAAGAAAATAAAAAACTAAAAATCAAAGTGCAAAACTATATAGTAAAATCCCAAAATGGCCAGAGCAGTCATTTTGTCCGCGCAAATAATTTCTTGCACTTATAGCCAGGGCAAAAGATAATAGTCGGCGGACAATTGATTGCCCGCCACCCCCGAACGTTCCGC
>Ga0315282_10011119_pt1 | contig 13998 bp, 11 predicted proteins | sample YL17G07_20_MG_FD_203693 | JGI IMG/M metagenome (GOLD analysis project Ga0315282, IMG submission 203693) | Sediment microbial communities from Yellowstone Lake, YNP, Wyoming, USA - YL17G07_20 | ecosystem: Environmental > Aquatic > Freshwater > Lake > Sediment | place: USA: Wyoming | collected... | reverse complement strand
CCGGGCCGGAGTTTTCACCCGTTGTATTGAAATGGAAGCCGCTCATGGGCCATTTCGGAAACACGGATTTCTCGAAAACCGTTGTGCCCCTAACGGGGTCTCGTGGCCTCGATCCCACCCTCCCCGGCCCGGCGATATGCGATTTCCATACGGGTTATCATGTCCCGTTTCTTGTGGTGGATGGTAAAATGTAACCATGTTTTTTTGGAGCAAGTTCAAGCAGGTCTTCAAGCGCCGCCGCTTTCTATGCGATACCTGCGCTTATGATTATCCCTCCGCCTGTTCGCGGCCGGAGCGGCCCAACGCCACCTCCTGCCCCGACTACCGGAAACGCTTCTGACCCGCACTTGTCACTGGGGAAGCTATCTCTTCCATTTCAGCGGCCACCGTCCGATTGCCACAAACGCTTCCGACCAGCACTTGTCACGGGATATTTAATGATCCTGAATCCGCGGAATCAGCCAACGGCATCCTCCTTCCATGCTTGGGTTTATCTTACGCTAATGCGTTTATACGCATCCTGTTTCCGGGCTGTGACCAATAACCCTCAGCCAATAGCCTACAAGTGGGTAAGATAACGGGGGGCCAGGTATTCCCTGGGGTTTTGCAGGGCCATCTCGATAGTTGCCAGCATCTTCTCCCGGTCGTCGGGCAAAAGCCCGTAGACCGGGACGTAATTGGAGATGTGGTCGGAAAGGAGCCAGGCCCCGTCTACTTCCAGGGCGTTCAGCATCAACTGGAGCTCGCGCATGATGGTCTCGCCCGACGCCTCCCGGAAGCGCCCCTCCTTTGCCTCCCGGTAAAGAGGTGTTCCGGGTTGCAGGTAAAGGGTGCGGGGCCGGATGAAACGGGGTTGCATGGCATTGAGTACCCGGGCGGTGTTCTCGGCGTGCTGTCGCCAGAGGTCCTCCCCTCCCAGCCCCAGGAGGATATACACGGAGAGGGCGATGCCCGCCTCCTTGACCCGGTGGGCGGCCTCGATCATCTGCTCGGAGGTTACACCCTTGTCCATCATGGCCAGGACCTCGTCGTCCCCGCTCTCCAGTCCGAAGTAGATGATGTCCAGGCCCGCCTCCTTGAGGCGCCGCAGGGCTTCCACCGGTTTTCCCTTGAGAAATCGGGCTCCGCCGTAGCTGGAGATGCGGCCGGCCTCCGGGAAGAGATAGCGGATATAGCGGATGATATCCGCCAGCTTCTCGGTGTTCATGGCGACGGTGTTGCCGTCGGCCAGGAAGACGGATTCCACGTAGCGGTAAAAGAGGCGCGCCTGGCGCAGGTCCGCCTTGACCTCCTCGGGGTCGCGCACCCGGTATTTCTTCATCTTGTACATGCCGCAGAAGGCGCAGCGGTTATGGGGACAACCCAGGGTCACCTGGACGATGAGGCTGCCAGCCTCGCACGGGGGGCGGAACACCGGATCCTCGTAATCCATGCTTACTCCTCGTCGTCACTGCTTTGGAGGGAATAACGCGCAGATGGGGTCAGGTCTTCGATTGTGGATATTTTGGTGTGATCTGGCAATTATTCCACAATCGAAGACCTGACCCCATCTGCGTTGGCTTGGGCTAGCGGATATTATCGCCATCTTATTCGCAGGTCAGCTCCTGCTCCAGCCCCGCCTCGTCGCTGGATACCTTACCGTCTCGCAGGGTTACCACTCTGCGGGTATAATCCGCCACCATGGGGTCGTGGGTGACGATGGCGAAGGTCTGCTGCGTCTCCCGGTTGAGGTCCCGCATCAGCTCGATGATACGGCAGGTGTTATAGGTGTCCAGCTCGCCGGTGGGCTCGTCGGCCAGCACCAGCACCGGTTTGGTGACCAGGGCGCGCGCGATAGCTACCCTCTGCTGTTCGCCCCCGGAGAGCTGGGTGGGACGGTTGTTGGCCCGGTCGGTGAGCCCTACCATTTCCAGGGCTTCCATGGCCCGGCGGTGCCTCTCCTGGCTGGGGACCTTCTGGTAACGAAGGGGCAGCTCCACGTTCTCCCGCGCGTTGAGCACCGGGAGGAGGTTGAACTCCTGGAAGACGAAGCCGATCTTCTCGCGCCTTATGCGGGTCAGGTCGGACGCCGATAGCGTGCTGATTTCCGCGCCATCTATGGATATGCCTCCATAAGTTGGAAGATCCAGGCAGCCTATAAGGTGCAGGAGGGTGGTCTTCCCGGATCCGGACGGTCCCACGATGGAGAGGAACTCGCCCTTCTCGATGGTAAGATCGAGGTTGTCGATGGCCCTGATCTCCATGTCGCCGATTTTGTATATCTTTTTTAATCCCGATACGACGATCATCTTCCTCAGTCCTCCTTAAGAGCGTCTACCGGCTTAAGGTGGGCGGCGCGGAGGGCGGGGAAGACGCCGGCCGCGGTCCCCAGGATGGTAGCGAAGATCACCGGTCCCACCACCACCATCCAGGTCACGGTGAAGATGGTTACGTTGTTGGACGAGGTTACCCGGTTGAGGATATTTACGGCCAGCAGGCCGAGAAGCATCCCGATAATCCCGCCGAAGAATCCGATCAGGGACGCCTCCGTCAGGTATTCGCCAAGGATGGAACCGGTTTCAGCTCCAACAGCCTTCTTCAGTCCGATCTCCTGGGTACGCTCCGAGACCGACATGATCATGGTGTTGATGATAGAGAGCCCTCCCACGATGAGGGCGATGAAGCCGATGCCCAGGAGGATAGCGTTGAAGATCAGGCTGAACTGGGAGATCTGCTTCTCGGCCTCCGCGGGGGAGATGACCTTTACTCCGGATACGCTCTCGTCTATGCGCTTGGCAAGGTCTTCCATGTCTACCCCCGGCTCCGGGATGACGTCGATGGTGGCCGCTATTTCCTTCACCTGGAAATATGGGTTGGCCGCCCGAAAGAGGGCAAGGGCGTCCTCGTAGGAGACGAAGGCGAAGCTGTCGGGGGCGGAGAGGGTGGTCTCGTAGATGCCGACCACCTCGAAGGGCTCGCCCCTGAGCTCCACGGTTTCCCCGATCTTGGCGTCGAATTTCTCGGCCAGGGTGGAGCCTAAAACCACCTTCCCCTGGTCGCCGTCCTGCAGGATGCGTCCTTCCTTGATCCGGATGAGCTCCAGCTCATCCTTGGCCTTGCTCAAGTCGGCACCGATGATGAGCTCCGGGGTTCCGAAACCCGAGCTCTGGTCCGAGAGGGGGAGGCCGAACCCTGCCACCGCGTTCTTCACGCCCGGAACGGCCTGGATCTCGGGTACCTTGGAGAGTTCCAGGTAACTGTTGTCGGCGCCGAAAAGGCTGCTGCCCTTAGGCACCACCGAGATCTTGCTCGAGTACCAGGTCCTGGCCCCGTTCACCTGCTGGTTGAGGCGGGCGGAAAGGGCACCCAGCACGGTTAAGGCGAAGATGCCCACCACTATCCCGAATACGGTGAGGAAGGTGCGGGCCTTGCGCCTCCACATGTTGCGCAGCACGTATTTGAACAAATTTCCGTTCCCTTCGGACTCGAACCCGGATGGCACTCAAAGCTTATTTATTATTACACCGATTTGCCGTGTTTGACACATGACTCATATCATCGGGGCCATACCCGGATCATCCCAGGGGCTTTTCCGAAAAGGTCATCGCGGGCGAAAGCAAAGCGATCTCAACCGGAAGCGCTCTTCATACTTTTCGGGTCGCCGCGTCGACTGCGGCTCCTCGCAACGACACCGTGAAATACCTCGGTGACTACCGCATTGACCGCGGCTGCTCTTGATGACATTACGGGAATTATAAAGGCCGGCCTCGCAGCTCCTCTATCTCCTCCACGGCGGCGTCGTGCAGGGCCACCCGGTAAGCGAAGAGCCCCATTCCCGTCTCCAGCAACACCTTTCTTATGGGTCTCTGCAGTTCCTCCAGGGTGACCCAACTCGTCTCCCTGATCTCCTCCTCGTCGAGGTGTCCCAAGATCCCTCCCGTGCAAAAAGCGGTGAAGACCAGGCTCCTCCAGCGCTCCGCCTCCGGGCCGCAGGTGAAGCGAGCGTCGATGAAGAGGATGAAACGGTCCAGCTCGATCTTCAAGCCGGTCTCCTCCATGGCCTCCCTGCGGGCGCCGTCCTCCAGGCTCTCGCCCGGGTTGGCCGCCCCGCTGGGGGCCCGAAAGGCCCCGGTGGGAAACATATGCTTGGCGATGGCCGCGAATTCCAGGTAGTCCCGATCCCGGAAAATAAACATGGTTATATCGTGGTTGCGCTCGTGCTTGCGGGAGCCGCGCAGCATGCTGAACTCGGGCGGGGAGATCTCTAAGGTCATGGTTAGTTTACGGGGCGTCCCGTACCTGCCCTCCATCTCCGCTATCATCTCTTGTGTCACATAGGCCATGGCATCATATTAGCGCTGAAAGCTTGAGAGGAGCAAAAGAGCGGAAGGCGGAAGTGCCAAAGGCTGTAGGGGCCGAGGACAGCCAGCCCTGAAAGAGCAAAGGCGGTGCCGGGAATCCCCACGAAACATGGCTCCCCTCCATTAAATGTGGGTAGCCGGCCCGATGGGTAGCTCGCCATGTTTCTAAGGCGCTTAACCAGCAGCGACTACGCGGACAGGGTATGGGCAGCCATTGTTTAATGACTCGTACTCGATGGCGAAGAACCCGAAATATTTGATCCCCTTCGGCTTTTACCTTTATGCATAATCTATAATTAGATGTGTTATATAATTCTTGTAATTCTTCATAACCCTTCTATCTTATGGAGGAAAGGAGGGACATGCGCATCGCCGCGGATATGACGGAGCTGGTGGGGAACACCCCCCTGGTCCGGCTCAACCGCCTGGCCGGGAGTCTTCCCGCCCAGGTGGTGGCCAAGTTGGAGTCCTTCAACCCCGGCGGCTCGATGAAGGACCGCATCGCCTTCGCCATGATCGACGATGCGGAGAGGCGCGGGTTGATCCGTCCCCGCGAGAGCGTGCTGGTGGAGCCGACCAGCGGCAACACCGGGATCGGGCTGGCCTGGGTGGCGGCGGTCAAGGGCTATCGCCTGATCGTGACCATGCCCGACACGGTGAGCATGGAGCGCCGCAGCCTGCTCCGGATGCTCGGGGTGGAGGTCGTCCTCACCCCCGGTTCCGAGGGGATGAAGGGGGCGGTGGCGAAGGCCCGGGAGCTGCTCGACTCCGACCAGGCTTGTTTCATGCCCCAGCAGTTCGAGAACCCGGTCAACCCCGAGACGCACCGCCGCACCACGGCGGAGGAGATCTGGGACGACACGGAGGGTAAGGTGGACGCCCTGGTCTGCGGCGTCGGCACCGGCGGAACACTAACCGGAGCCGGCGGCAACCTCAAGGAACGCAAGCCGGAGCTGAAGGTATACGCGGTGGAGCCGGCGGACTCCCCCGTCCTCTCCGGCGGGGATCCCGGCCCCCACGGCATTCAGGGCATCGGGGCGGGGTTCGTCCCGGCTGTGCTGGACACGAGGTTGATCGATGAGGTCCTCATAGTGCGCACGGAGGATGCCTACGCTACCGCCCGCCGCCTGGCGCGCGAGGAGGGGATACTCGCGGGCATCTCCTCCGGCGCCGCCGCCTGGGCCGCGCTTGAGGTGGCAAAAAGGGAGGAAAACCAGGGTAAGATGATAGTAGTGGTTCTTCCCGATACGGGGGAACGTTATATCTCAACCCCCCTCTTTAGCGGGAATGAGTAAGAACCGGGTGATAATCCGATTTAAACGAACGTCAGGCAAACGTAGGTAATAAAGTACTTGCGGTATATCGGGTGTATGGCAATATATCGGGTATATTGCGGCATTGCGGAGGCGATGTTGATGCGCAGGATATATATGGATCACGCCGCCACCACCCCCATCCACCCCGAGGTTACGGAGGCCATGCTCCCCTACCTCGGGGAGCGCTTCGGGAACCCCTCCAGCGTCTACACGGAGGGGCGGGAGGCGCGCAAGGCGGTGGAGGCTGCCCGATCCCAGGTGGCGGAAGCCCTGGGCGCGGACCCGACGGAGATATACTTTACCAGCGGAGGCACGGAGGCGGACAACCTGGCGTTGATCGGCACCGCCCGTGCCAACCGCAAGAGAGGCGACCATATTATCACCACGGCCGTCGAACACCACGCCGTGCTCGAGCCCTGCCATTACCTGGAAAAAGAGGGCTTCAGGGTGACCTATCTTCCCGTGGACGGCGCCGGACTGGTGGACCCTGAGGGGGTACGCGTAGCCCTTACCCCCTCCACGGTGCTGGTTTCGGTGATGCACGCCAACAATGAGATCGGCACCGTGCAGCCCATCGAGGAGATATCGTCCATATGCCGGGAGGCGGGAGTGTACCTGCACACCGACGCCGTGCAGACCGCCGGTGCCCTGGACGTGGAGGTGAACCGCCTGGGCGTGGACCTGCTCTCCGTCTCCGCCCACAAGCTCTACGGGCCCAAGGGCACAGGTTGCCTCTACGTGCGCAAACGGACGAAAGTGCAGGGTATCCTCCTCGGCGGCGGCCAGGAGAGAAGGATGCGGTCCGGCACGGAGAACGTGGCCGGCATAGTGGGGTTCGGTGCGGCCATGGAGCTGGCGGCGCGGGAATGCAGGGAGAGGTCTGACCACGTACGACCGCTGCGGGACCGACTCATCGAGGGCATCCTGGAGAATATACCCCACACGGAGCTCAACGGTCACCGCCAGAGGAGGCTCCCCAACAACGTGAACGTCCGCTTCTCCTACATCGAGGGAGAGGCCATATGCCTGAGGTTGGATTTCCAGGGCATCGCCGCCTCCACTGGCTCGGCCTGCAGCTCGGAAAACCTGGAGGCCTCCCACGTCCTCCTCGCCCTGGGCGTCGCCCCTGAAGAAGCCCACGGCAGCCTGCGTCTCACCCTGGGCAGGGATAACACTACGGAGGATGTCGATTACGTCCTGGAGAAGCTCCCTCCGATCATCGAGGGGCTCCGGGCCATGTCCCCCCTCTATCCCGGGCACTGATCACTTGCGCCTCTTCTTCTGCAGCTTCTCCATGCGCTCGATGACCGTCTTGTTGGCGGGGGATAGTTCCAGGGCCTTGCAGTAATCCTCCCGGGCGGAGCTATAGTCGCCATCGTCGAAGAATATATCGCCGCGGCAGATATAGGTGATAGCCACGCCCGGCTCCAGCATGATGGCCCGGTTGAAGTCCTCCCTGGCCTTTTCCCGCTCTCCCTTGCGCCAGAACAGTTTTCCCCGGTTGAAGTAGACCAGGTATAAGTCGGGGTCGAATTCCAGAACCTTGGTATATTCCGCTATGGCCGCGTCCAGCTTGCCCTCGGCGGCGTGGATGGAGGCCAGGCTGAGGCGGGTGATGGCCAGGTTCATATTCAGTAGCTCAATGTCGATGAAGCCGAACTCCTCTTCCATACGATCTTCCATGCATTTGCCTCCGGTATCGGCCGGCTTAAATTTATTTTCAGTTTACTATAATGCTATATCCTATCTTTGGGAAGCGTTCTCAAGACCGTATGTGGCGGGTAGAAAGGATAGAAATTAAGGGGCCTATGGTAACGTATGGAATACATTGTCCCGGCATTTCAGGTAATAAAAGGCGGCGTTCCTTTCGTATGGGTAAGTGGACCAACCGGTATAGAAGGCTGTGTGTAAAGGATACCGGGCGAATCGATGCTGCCACGGATTTTAACCAGTGATTTACAAGCGATGTTATTAAGGTAGAGTTCTTCTTCCTGAAAAGCGGGTAACCATGAGGCGTCAACGCAAGCTCAACGTACATAATGGCAGTCAAGGGGCGGCTTGCCCGCTGCAGGCTTGCTTATCTTCCGCCGATTACCAGCATTTATTGGAGATGAGCCCGAGGTAATTAATAGTTTTACTTGCTTGGTCAATGGACTAAAATAGAGGACGTGTCAGGGCTTGGTTTTTCGGCATTATGTTGGGATCACATATCTTTGGTATCTGGAAAAAAGGAGGGATTTGGCATGGCATTGACCTACGGCACCGACGAATGGATACGGGCTTACGACGAACTGGTGAAAGAGAGAGCAGGGGGCGGCCCACCCTATATCATGGGAACCCCGGAATGGGTGGCCCAGTACGAGAAAATGGTCCAGGAGGATGCGGAGTATAAGGAGGCGGCGAAAACCTGGGAGGGGAGCGTGGTTATCCACATCCTGCCCAAGCCCGAAGTCGGACTTATCGACGAAATGTACATCTTCATGGACCTCTGGCACGGCGATTGCCGCTTCATGAGAATCGTGCCCAAGGATGCGGGCGAGGCCGGCGATTTCGTTATCACCGGCGAGTACGATCGCTGGAGGGCGGTCATGGCCAAGGAGCTGGATACGGTTAAGGGGATGATGCAGGGCAAGCTCAAGCTCAAGGGCGACCTCCCCACCATCGTGCGCGCGGTAAAGGCGGCGTCACGCCTGGTGGATCTCTCCGCCGCCACCGAGCCGAAGTTCCCCGACGAACTTTCTGAGGAAGAAATCGAGAAGTTGCGGGTGTTTTTCCGGGAAGCCAAGGAAGAGTTCGGCATTTAACCGGCCGGCGTTAGCCCTGTTGTGGTCTTACCGGGCCCCCGCCGTCAAGACGAGCGGGGGCCAGTAGGATAATGGTGTCAGCCAGCGTGTTTCAAGGTCTGGGGATGACCTGATCGTTAAATCAGGGAGTGGTGTATTTCTTGAATATAATCGGAGGTGTTGAGTATGGCTTATGACAAGGACCTTTCTTTCATCTACCGCAACCCAACCCGGCTGGTCTTCGGTGTGAATGCCCTGCGAGACTTAGGCCCCGAGGTGGATGATCTCAAATGCTCCAGGGCGTTCGTGGTTTCGGACAAGGGCGTGGCGGCGGCCGGGCTGGTGGAGAAAGTGGTGCAGGCGCTGGGGAAGAGATGGGTGGGCACCTTCGACGAGTGCCCCCAGGATTCCGGCATCGAGGTCGTTAACCAGGCCGCGGGGCTGGCCAGGGAGAAAGACGCGGATATCCTGGTAAGCGTGGGCGGCGGGAGCTGCATGGACACCGCCAAGGGTATGGCCATCCTCCTCAAAGAAGGGGGAAGGCTCGAGGACTACGCCGGGCTGCAGATGCTCACCCGCCCGCAGACCCCCCATATCGCCATCCCCACCACCGCCGGCACGGGGAGCGAGGTCACCTATGCTCTGGTGGTAAAGGACCGGGAGAAGAACCAGAAGATAATTTTCGCCGACAATAACGTCATCTGCAATACGGCCATTCTCGACCCCGTCATGACCCAGGGACTCCCCCCCAGGATCACCGCCTTCACCGGCATGGACGCCATGACCCACGCGGTGGAGGCCATCCACGCCCTCCAGGCCGAGCCCATCTCCGACGGCATGGCCTTCTACGCCATCAGGTTGATCATGGAGTACCTGCCGCGTTGCGTGGAGAGCGGCGACGACCTGGTCGCCCGAGGACAGCAGCAGCTCGCGGCCACCATGGCCGGCATAGCCTTCGGCAATGCCCAGATCGGCCTGGTGCACGCCATTGCCCATTCCGTCGGTGCGTTGTACGGGGTCCCGCACGGCCTGGCCAACAGCATCCTCCTCCCTCACGTGATGATGTACAACATGGATGAGTGCGCCGACCGCTATGCCCTGGTGGCCGAGGCCATGGGAGTGCGCGAAAAGGGCATGAGCGACGAGGAAGCGTCGGAGGCGGCCGCCAACGCTATCTGGGAATTAACCAGGAAGATAGGCCTGCCCCAGAAGCTCTCCGAGGTTGGCGTCGAGGAGACTGGGCTGGCGGACGTGGCCGAACTGTCCCTTTCAGACGGGTCCATCGTCTATAACCCCAAGGTGATTTTCGAGGCGGAAGAGGTGCTCGGGGTGTGCAAGAAAGCGTTCTAGCACAACAAGGCTGCTTCGTTCTAGATGTAAGGCCGTTCTGTAGTAAGGAGGATTGTTATGGCGGATATCAGCCTGGCGCCGTCGGCGGAAGAGGTCCCCATGGCGGGGATGCTCGCGGATATGCTCAAGGCCAACCTGGAGAAGCCGGAGAAATTGAAGGATTTCAACAACCTGAAAGCGAGAGTTTATCTCTACGCCAAGGACGCGGATGCGGGTATAACCATGGATTTCGACAAAGGAAAGCTTGTGGTCTACGGCGGAGAAGAGGGAAAACCCGATATCTCCATCACCACGGACGCGGCCACCCTGCTCGAACTGGCCAATATCAACATCAAGTTCGGCATGCCCAACTACTTCGATAAGACCGGCCGGGAGATCGTGAAGAAGTTGCTCAAGCGCGAGTTGAAGATCAAGGGGATGTTCACTCACCTGGGCGCCCTGACCAAGGTCACCAAGATCATGTCCCTTAACTGACCATCGGTCTGATAACCGTTGCTTTCAGGTATATAGCCAATATCGGAGATAAAAGTTGCGGCCGGTCAGTGAAAATTGGGGGTGAAGCCGTTTAGGGGAACGTTAAGGTTCTGGGTTTATAAGTGGGAGGGATAGATATGGCTTATGGAAACATGGGCAAGGTGCTGGAGGTCGATCTTACCTCCGGGACGACCGCCGAGTTTGAACTGGACGAGTCGATATACCGCGACTACATCGGGGGCGCCGGTCTGGCGGCTAAGTTGCTTTACGACCGGGGAAACCTGGAGGCGGAGCCGCTTGACCCCGGCAACCTGCTCATATTCGCCACCGGGCCGCTTACCGGCATCGGGTTCTCCGGTTCGAGCAGGCTCTCGGTGGGAGCCCGTTCCCCCCTCACCGGGATCTGGGGCCAGGCCTCCTGCGGGGGAAACTTCGGCCCCGAGCTGAAACGCTGCGGCTACGACGCCGTCATCTTCAAGGGAAAGGCCGCCGAGCCGGTTTACCTGATCCTGGGGAACGACTCCGCCGGGATATCCTCCGCCCCCGACCTCTGGGGCAAGGATACCTACGAGACCACCGACATCCTCAAGGAGAGGCATGGCAATCCGTGCAAGGTACTTGCCATCGGGCCCGCCTCGGAGAACCTCATACCCTACGGGAGCATCGTCAACGACTACGGGCATATCTTCGGGCGCTCCGGTATGGGCACGGTGATGGGTTCCAAGAACCTCAAGGCCATCGCGGCGCAGGGAGACAAAAAAATGGAGTACAAGGACCCCGATAAGGTCAAGGAGATACAGGAGGAACACCGCGAAACGGTCAAGGATAACATCTTATGCGGGGCCCTTTCCGCTTTCGGCACGGGTGCCAACATGGAGGCCAAGATGTACGAGGGTGACGTCCCCACCCGTAACTGGGGCCAGGGCATCTGGGAGGAAGGCGGGGAGAAGCTCTCCGGCATCGCCCTGGCCGATGGTTTCGTCGTCGATCATAAGAGCTGCCGGGGCTGCGCCGTGCGCTGCAAACCGGTGGTGGAGGTCAAGGAGGGGCCTTACGCCATGAGCCGGCCGGGTCCCGGACCCGAGTACGAGACCCAGGCCGCCTTCGGTACCATGCTCTTGAACCCGGAGCTTGCGGCAGTGTGCAGGATCAACGACTTCTGCAACCGCGTGGGTATGGACACCATCACCTGCGGGGCTACATTCGCCTGGGCCATGGACTGCTACGAGGCGGGCATCCTCAAGCCCGAGGACTACGATGGGATCAAGCTCGAGTGGGGCGGCATCGATACGGTGCTGGAGCTCCTGCCCAGCATCGTGGCCAAGGAGGGCAAGCTGGCGAAGCTGTTGGCCAAGGGCTCCCGGGCCGCCGCTGAGGAGATAGGAGGCGGAAGCGAAGCCTACCTCTCCGACAGCAAGGGGTTGGAGGCACCAATGCACGACCCCCGCTGCAACTGGGGGGACGGGCTGGCCTACGCCATCTCCATCCGGGGCGCCTGTCACGTCTCCAACCTGACCTTCCTGCTGGAGTGGGGGGCCATCGAGTATCCCGAGATCGGGCTGGACAAGAACTACATGCCCCAGTCCGCCGAGTTCAAGGCGGAGGCGGTGGCCCTGACCGCGGACATCGGGTGCATCATGAACTCCGCCTGCTGGTGCGAATTCCCGGGCACCGTAATGACCGTTACCCAATGGGCGGAACTCTTCAGCGCGGTGGCGGAATACGACTGGGACGTGGACAAGATGATGGAGGCGGGCGGGCGCGTATGGTTCCTGCAGCGTTGCCTGGGGCATATCTGGGGGGCTACCGGCGCGGACGACCGCATCGGCCGACGCATCATGACCCCCGTCGAGGACGGCGGCATCGCCGGCTCGGTGCCGGACATGGAAACCATGCTCCGGGAGTTCTACGAGTACCGCGGCATGACGTCGGACGGCCTTCCCACCCGCCAGGCGCTGGAAAAATACGGTCTGGGTTACCTGGCGGATAAGATGAATCTATAGAGACGTATCGCAATCCCTATATCAGCCTGTTTACCAGATCATTTCTTTCGGGAGTGATGGAACAGATGCCCTGGTACCTGCACTCCGGGGGAAATAACCAAATTTTATAGGCGAGGGGAACGATGAAGGTCCGGGTTGCGGCGTTCCCCTCGTTTTTAACCTTCCAGATGTGTTATTATTTGGTCACTTCGGAGGGGTTTCGACTCAATGTCGGTTCATTATGGGGAAGGAGGAGCTGTCATGTCCGATGCTGAAAAACTCGAGAGAAACATCATGCGCAGGCTGAATATCGGTGATGTTCCCAAGCGCACCGCGGCCAAGTACCCCGACCGGATCGCCCTGGTCTACCAGGACAAGAAGATCACCTTCAAGGAGCTCAACGAGAACTGCTGCCGCATGGCCCATGTCTTCGAGCAGTTGGGGGTGGCAAAAGGCGACCGCACCTCTTTCATGACTCACAACTGCCTGCAGTACATATATTCCTGGCTGGGCGCGTGCAAGATCGGGTGCATCGTCAACCCCCTGAACTTCATGCTCAAGCCGGGCGAGATTGAATATATCGTCAATAACGCCGAATCCAAGCTCTTCTTCGTTGAGGATATCCTGGTCCCCCAGGTCCTGGAGGCGGCCCCGTCCCTTTCGAGCCTGGAGAAGCTCGGCATAATCCACATCAACGCACCCGACACGGAGGTGCCGGAGGGCTGGCTTAACCTTAACGAGCTCTTCGAGTCCATGACCGACACCTCGGAGCCCCTGGTGGAGACGGATGACGAGGACATGTGCTCCCTCATGTACACCAGCGGCACCGAGGCCCTGCCCAAGGGGGTTATGAACACCCACAAGAACTTCTTCAACACCCTGATGAGCGGGGTGGCGGATCTCAATCTTCGGGGAGACGACGTGGCGCTTCTCTCCATCCCCCTCTACCACGTGGCTGGGAAGTACCTCCTCCTGGAGTTCATCAACCTGGGGTGCAAGCTGGTACTGGAATATGCTCCCAATCCCATGGAGATCCTCGAGCTCACCCAGCAGGAGAAGGTGACCGCCTGGGTGTACCCGCCCACCCTCTACCAGATCCTGCCCTCCATGCCCAACTTCGATACCTACGACCTCTCCTCCCTCAGAAAATTCGTCTCCTTCGGGGCGTTGATGCCGGTATCCGTCCTGCAGCAGTGGAAGGGACTTTTTCCCGAGGCGATCTGGATGAACTACTACGGGCAGACGGAATCCTCCCCCCTGGGCTCCACCCTCCAGCCCGAGGACTTCGAGCGGAAGATCGATACCATTGGAAGGCCCCATACCGGGGTGGAGATGAAGATCTTCGACGACGAAGACAACGAGGTCCCCGTGGGCGAGGTAGGCGAGATCGTGATGAGGAGCCCCTCGGTGATGAAGGGCTACTATAAACTCGAGGAGAAGACTACCGAGACCCTGAGGGGAGGATGGCTGCACACCGGCGACCTGGGCAAGTTCGACGAGGACGGCTTTCTCACCTTTATAGACCGCAAGAAGGACATGATCAAGTCGGGAGGGGAAAATGTCGCCTCCAAGGAAGTGGAGGACGCCATCTTCGCTCACGAGAAGGTGATGCAGGTGGCGGTGATCGGGCTCCCCGACGAGTATTGGATAGAGGCGGTCACCGCGGTGGTGGTGCCTTATCCCGGCGTGGAGGTGACCGACGAGGAGGTCATCGCTTTCTGCAAGGAGAACCTGGCTGGCTACAAGGTGCCCA
>Ga0315282_10011118_pt1 | contig 13999 bp, 13 predicted proteins | sample YL17G07_20_MG_FD_203693 | JGI IMG/M metagenome (GOLD analysis project Ga0315282, IMG submission 203693) | Sediment microbial communities from Yellowstone Lake, YNP, Wyoming, USA - YL17G07_20 | ecosystem: Environmental > Aquatic > Freshwater > Lake > Sediment | place: USA: Wyoming | collected... | reverse complement strand
TTTCTGATTTCAAATCCTGGCTAATTTTTAAAACCTCTTGGGCCGTTCTTAAAGGAACGATAGCTATTTTTTCTTCTTTTAGATTTCCCTTAAATAAATTGTTATTAATAGTCTTTTCAGATAAGCGGAAACTATCGGTGGTAACTAATTTTAATCGATCTTCATTAAAATCAAAATAAACTCCGTTTAGTTCTGATCGACCAGAACTAAAGCCGGCGCTATTTAAAATTTGATTTAAGGCCTCAAACAAATATTCATTTTCTAGTTCCAAATATTTATCGGATTTAATTTTGGGAATGATAGGAAAATCATCGGCCGGCAATCCCTGAATAGTTGCTTCATAATTGCCGCTTTTAACCTTAAGGGTATTTTCTTTTGTTATTAAGCTAATTTTTTCTTCTGATAGATTGACCAAAAAATTTGAAAAGGTTTTGGCCGGAATGGCAATACTGCTTTCTTCTTCTATCTTGCCGTTGATATAAATATTTAGGCCAATTTCTAAATCAGTGGCGGAAATTTTTAACTGACTTTTTTCGGTTTTAAGCAAGATATTGCTTAAAATAGGAAGAGTAAGATTTCTTCCGGTTGATCTTTCGGCTAATAATACTCCCTTTTTTAAACTTTCTACTAAAGATATAAATTTCATAATTTTATTTAATAGTTTTATTTAATTATTTAATTTATTATTAATATTTGTGAATAAATAAGAGGAAAAATTAAATTAATTAATAGCTAAGTAATTTTTTTAGAAGAGATGTTTATGATAAGTTAGGGAAAGAATGTGAATAATTATTTTTATTTTATTCCCAATTTTATTTTTAAATTATTAATAACAATTAATAGAAAGTTTTTGCCGAATTTATCCACAGGATTTGATTAACTATGCAAGAGATCCCTTAAATTAGCAATTTCTTGATTTAATCCTTGATCATTATTACAAACTTTTTCAATTTTTTCGCAAGCGTGAATAACAGTGGTATGGTCCCGGCCGCCGAAAAACTCGCCGATATAAGGATAAGAACTTTTCAGCTCTTGTCTAAAAAGATACATTGCTATTTGTCGTGGTTTTACAACATCGCGCTTACGCGATTCTTTAAAAATATCTTGTTCAGAGATACCATAAAATTCCGCTACTTTTTTAATAATATCTTTCCCGGTAATTAATTTTACTGGTTGCTGCAAAATAGTAGATAATATTTTTTTTGTATCTAATAGATTGGGCATAATATTTTTTAATTTAAAATAAGCGATAACGCGATTCAAAGCGCCTTCTAATTCGCGAATATTTTTAGGAATACTTTCGGCAATATATTCTAAAATTTCATCAGGTAAAGCATAATTTTTACTTTGCAGTTTAGTTCTTAAAATAGCTAAACGCGTTTCAAAATCCGGCGCGCTGATATCAGCTACCATCCCGCCCTCAAAGCGAGAACGCAATCTTTCTTCAATGGAGGCAATGGCTTTAGGCGGTCGATCGGAGGTAAAAACGATTTGCTTGTTATGCTCGTATAAATTGTTAAAGATATGGAACAATTCTTCCTGGGTTTTGTCCTTCCCAGCCATAAATTGCACATCATCAATTAATAAAACATCTAACGTTTTATATTGTTTTTTAAAACTTTCCATTTTTTGTTCCCGCAGGGCGTTAACCAATTCATTAGTAAATTTTTCAGAAGATAAATATCTTATTTTAACTTTCTTGCCATAATCATTATGAATTTTATTGCCGATGGCCTGGATAATATGCGTTTTTCCCAAACCGACACCGCCGTAGATGAAGAGTGGATTATATTTCAGGCTAATATTTTGGCAGACGGTTAAGGCAGCGGCATGGGCTAATTCATTATTAGCGCCCACCACAAAATTTTCAAAAGTGTATCTAGAATTTAAATTCGTTTCCGGGTCAATATTAAATTCAGAAAAATTAAGCTGCTCCTCCAGCAAATTATTTAATTCCTTTTCAGATTTTTCTGTTTTAGTTTTTAACAAAGATTTAGCAGAGAGAGAATGGTTGAGCCCGGCAGAAACAACATATTCTATTTGTTTAATATCAGGCGACAAATTTCTCAATGCCCTTAAAATATATTTATGATATTTTTTCTGGAGCCATTCTTTTGTAAAATTAGACGGCGTGGCGATATAAACCACGTTATTCTTTTTGTCAATTAAGGCGCTGTTTTTAAACCATGTTAAAAAATTAGCTCGTGAAATATTGAGTTCGATTTCTCCTAAAGCCGCCTGCCAAAGCTCGTTGAGATTCATAATGCTAAAATTATTTAAACTAAACCAAGTTTATTATAAGGGTTTACTTTATTTTGCGCCAGGCATCATTTAGTGAATAGCCTGTTGATATATTGGGGAAAAGTAGAAAAATAGGGAAATATTTTTAATTTCTCCCGATTTTTCCAAATCAACACATCTTTTATTTTTTAAAAATTGACTAATAAAAAATCAGATGTTAAAGTAAAGATACCTTTTTAATTTATTTTTAATAATTTATCCAATATGTCAATAACTTATCAACCAAAAAAGAAAAAAAGAAATCGCACGCACGGTTTTTTAAAACGCAAGCGAACAAAATCCGGCCGCAATATTTTAAAACACCGCCGCCGCAAAGGTCGCCAGCGATTAGCCCTGTAATTTATGTTGCCTAAAAAATTAAGATTAAGCGGCAGAGAAATTAAAAAAACATTAAAAGAAAAACCGGTTGAACGCGGCGAGTATTTTAATTTGCGCTATCTTCTTAATAATAAAAAAATCAGCCGCTTTGGAGTTATTATTTCTCATTTGGTTTTAAAAAAAGCAGTAGAACGCAATCATTTAAAAAGACAAATTTTAGAAATTATCGCCGCTTCCCTTTCAAAAATAAAAACGGGTTATGATATTATTATTGTCCCTCTAAAATCAGTTGAGAAACTAAAATTTCATCAACTTAATCTTTTGCTTTTAGAGCAATTGAAAATTAATAATTTATTAAATGAGTAATTTATATCAACTTTTAATTTACCAGCCATTATTTAATTTACTAATCTTTTTTTATAATCTTTGCGGAAATAATTTAGGTTGGTCAGTGATAGTGGTAACTTTCCTTTTGCGGCTTCTTTTGTGGCCTTGGTATCAGAAAAACGCCTTTACTCAGCGATTATTAAGCCGCTTGCAATCTAAATTTAGCGATATTCAGAAGAAGTATAAAAGCGATCCCCAGCAGCAAACGAAGGAAATGATGGCTTTATACCGCCAATACAAAATCAATCCTTCGGGCCTATTCCTTTTTATGGTGGTGCAATTTGTTTTGCTTTATGCCCTTTTTCGGCTGTTCCAAAATATTTTAGCTAAACCCAATTTCAATATTTTCCTCTATCATTTTATTTCTGCCCCGGCTAGTATTAGTACTCATTTTTTTGGTTTAGATTTAGCTCAGCCCAATTTTATTCTGGCTATTATTTTGGCTTTGGCGCAGCATCTTCAAAGTAAAATTTCTTTTAAAACAATAGCGGCTAACAAAATGACCCGCCTGAATCAATCTTTGGTTTTATACTTTATGCCTGCTTTTATTTTTGTAATTTATTTAAAACTACCAGCTATTTTAGGTTTATATTGGTTCATTATGGTTCTTTTTGGCTTTATTCAGGAAACAATTGCCAATCGCCAATTTAGTAAATGGAATGAGCAGCAAAATATTAAATAATTTTTTAAATGATTAATTTAGAAGAGATTAAAAAATTTTTATCCGATTTCTTAGATATAAGCGGTTTTATCAATTACGAGATTGATTGTAAAAGCAATGAAGAGGATAAATTAATAGAAATTAATTTGCGTTTAGAAGAAAGCGGTGTCTTAATCGGTACGGGTGGTCGAAATTTAGAAGCTTTGGAACAAATTTTGCGGGTGGTCATTAATAAAAAAATCGGCAGCGAATGGCGCTTATTTTTAGATATTAATAATTATCGCCAGAATCAAGAAGAAGAATTAAAAGAATTCGCCAGAAAAATGGCTCGCCAGGCGATCCTTAACCATCAAGAAATCAGCTTGCCGCCAATGACCAGCCGACAACGCCGAGTGATTCATTTAGAATTGGCTTTCAATTCCGAAGTGACTACTGAATCCATTGGTGAAGGCAAAGAGAGGCATATTGTCATTAAACCAAGAGGATAAATAAACCATCGCCCAGCCGAGTGGTTTTTAAATGACTAATGTTGAATTCGAAAATATCCCATAAAATGATGATCAGTACCGAGATCATTTGGGCCAATAACACTGGGGCAAGTGTCACCGCATTGAGTGATTTGGCCATTGCCGATGTAAATGCCGATATGATTATATGTTGATGAGCCACCTTCAGGTATTTTACATGATTCCGGTGGGCCAGCAATATAATTTATGTCCTTGCACCAAAAAGCAATGTCGCCTATTTTGGGGGAATCAGTTTTAAAGCTAGACACTTGTATATACATTTCAGTAGCTCCACCTATAGGATAATCAGTTATATTTGCACATCTATACATGGCTTGAACCCAATTATTGCATACCCATCCTCCATCCCCATAATGAACAGGATTATTTAGACTAGGAAAATTACTACCTCCGCCATTATTTATACAGTTCCATAAGTTTTGGCTCGTTTGGTCATCTAATGGTGGCGGTAACGGCCCGGGTAGCGGATTAACCGGGGACCTCAAAGTAAAACCGTCGGCTGGTAATGGTGGAATAACAGGCTCTTTTATTCTTACTAGCTGAGGATTAATAGTATATAAAATAATATAAGAAGAAAATAATAAAACCAAACCGATTATTGCTTGCCAAATGCGATCTTGGGCGTCTTTTTGAATAGTAGCATTACCAGCAGAAACAGTATATTGGACGCCGGCATAAATAAGCATTGCTAATGCCAAAATGCCAGCAATAGAATAGGCAAAAAGTATGATTGATCTAACTAAGCCAGATAGGCCCTGGGAATCAATAGAGCTTCCTTTTTTAACAATGCCCGGAATACCTTGTTCAAAAATATATTTCATTGTGACGGATGGGGCATTAGGGGATGGATTTCCGCCCAATGGACATTGTGGTGCATAATTAGTGATATCTTTGTTAATGCAGGTATATTTAACCCTGCAAGATTGATAAAGACCAGTACCACTATGATAAATCTCACATGATAACTTTTTATCGGAAGGACATTCACAAGGAGCATTAGTAACAAGAGAAGAATCAGAAGGACAAGGTCCATTGGGTAAGTATTCTGGAACATGCAACTCAAGGCAGAAGACTTCTGTAGGGTCACCACAAATCTCCTTTGCATTTGCTTGCAGAGCGAAAAACACCGATAAGATGCACAAAATTGATAGGCATAATGTGATGATATTTAAATAGGAGTGTTTCATATTTATTTATGATAATTTTAAGGCTTGAGGCGCTATTTTAAGAGGAAGTTTCCCCTTTTTATGCTCGAGAAGGTAGAGAATAATAACAGCTAGAGTTGTTGGTACAAAAGCGCTGAATATAGGGATAGTATCAACTAGTTGGACTGCCCAAAACCAAGTAGGTCTTAAATTTAATAGCAGGGTGCTTATAAAGAAAAATAATAAGAAAGGAGCCGAAATGGCTGGCGAAAGAATAGTAGTGACAACGCCGACAAGCGGTATTAAATTCAATCCAGCCAAAATTAATTCAAGAATATCTTTAATCAGAGCTACAATAAGAAAAATAACGAAAACAGATAAAGTAAAATTGGAAGATTTTTTTTCAACTGATTCATTATTTTTTCCCATATAGGTATAAATAATTTATAATAAAGTTTCTTTTGCTTTTTTAATAGCTAATAATTGGGCTGGGTCAGAAGTGATAATTTGATCCTCGGCGTAGGAAGCGACAATTTGAATAGCCACATGTTGCTGGCCGGCAAAGAATAGTCCTGTTCCTACCTCGGCTTGAGTTAAGATTGTTTTTTCATTCTCTGTTAAATTAAAAACCTTGCCCACAAGATCAATAGTGGCTGAAGATTGTTTTAAAATTATTTGTAAAGTTGAGTTAGTAATCAAAGGTCGGCCATATTTAGAATATAAGAAATCTTCTACATCTTGGGTGATAGCAGTCACGCCTAAATAATACTTTCTGGCTCTTTTAGCGATTTGGAACAAGAAAGCAGACCCTTCCTCATGCCGCATTAAATACCAGGCTTCGTCAATCACTAATATTCGTTTCTTAATATCTTTTTTAATCATTATCCAAACATAATTTAAAATGACATACATCGCAATGGGCCTTAATTCTTCCTCCAGATCCCGGATATTAAAAACCACAAAACGGTTATTAAGGTTAATGTTAGAAGGTTGATTTAAGAAACCACCATAAGAACCCTTCGTATATTTATAAATTTTTGCGGCCATTTTTTCTCCTCCTTCCATTGTTTCTAAAACAGCTTCTAAATCTTCCATTAAAGGCGGTGTCAGACCAGTATAATTACTATTCGGCGTGATATCGCGACTGGCATAAGTTTGATAAAGCGCCCGGTCTAAAACTACTTCCTCTTCCGGAGTTAAGCCGCCCAATAGCATTTTAAATAAACCAATAAGTGTCAGGATATGACTGCGAAAAACTTCCTCCGGCGATTCATCTTCTGAGATCATAGGCAACTCAAAAGGATTAATATGGTCGCTTGAAGCAACCGCAATTTTATAAAAGTTGCCACCCAGAGCTTCAGCCAAATATTGATACTCGTTTTCCGGGTCAATGACTAAAATATTAGTATCCAAAGGCAAGGACCTCAAAATTTCCAGTTTAACAGCGTAAGATTTCCCGCTGCCGGCTTTGCCGATTAAAAGAGTATTGGCATTTTCCAAAGAAAAACGATCAAAAATAACTAAACCATTATTATGCAAGTTGATGCCGTATAGAATTCCTTGATCGCCTGATAAATCTAAAGAAACAAAAGGGAAAATAGTAGAAGCCGGGCTGGAATTTAAAGCGGTGGCTAAAAAGAGACGGTCAAGGCATAGGGGTAAAGTTGATTCAAACCCCTCAAATTGTCTGAAGGTTGCCGGTTTAATATAAACCAAGCGACTTTCTAAAATTTCCGTTAATTTAGTTTCAATTTTTTGTAAATCTTCTAAAGTATCGCCAAAAAAAGTAAAATAAACAGCCACCTTAAACATTCTTTCCTGATTTTGAGTAATAGCATCTCTTAAGGCCTCAATATCTTGTAAAGCGGTTTCTAACATAGGATTTCTGACCAACCCCTTTTCCGCTTCAGTTTCTAATTGGGCCTGAACGAGGGCTGATTTTTTTCTTAATTGACGCAAGATACTAGCGCTATCTAAAGGATGAAAAAAAATGCCCGTGTTCATTACTTCATCTAAATTAACTACCGGTGTGAACCAGTTGGTATAAAGGTAGCGGGGGTAATTTAAGACGAAAAGAGTGCGACAATATTTTTTGCCAATTTTTAAGGAATTAGAACTGATTTGTAAACCAGCCGGCGCAATTAAATCTTGCAAAGCGGTTAAACCGGCTTGGTATATTTTTTCTTTTTGATCAATATCTGGTTTTGGTCTAAAAATCATATTTTTAAGTGGTTAAAGTTATATCAGATGATATTTCTAATTTTTGTTTTTCTAAAGTTTCCGGATTGTAAAGGTTATAGAATAATTGAATTAGTTCCTCGGTGGTTAAAGGTACGGCTTCTAACCCTAATCGCGAGAGGCCGCTAATGACGCCATCTTGGCGAATGAGCAATTGTTTTTGGTATTTAATAAAATCTTCGTCACTAATTTTAACGGTGGTGGTAAAAGCCGGACGAGTTAAATTAAACATACTTTTAAAACCTTCGGAAAATTTGCCGACTAATCCTGCTGGTTTTGTTGGCATACTTTCGTAAGTAACGATAACATAAAAGGTTTTTCTGATAATTCCATAGAGACCGACGAAATTTCTTAAAAATTCCAAATAGTCCTGGGCCTGAATTTTTAATAGTTCGTTTGGTTCCTTTTCAAATTTTTGAGAAAGAGTATCCAAATAATCATTAATATTTAATTTGCGCGACTGGATAATAATTTGAAGAGAAAAATCAATATTATTGATAAAATTACGCCAGCCAATAATTAGGTCATTTTGTTCGCTTTCCGACTTTAATTCAAAATTTAGACCAGAAACTTTTAAAACAGAACGAAGGCCGCCATTTTTTAAAATAATAATTCCATCCCGAATTTGATCAATGGGAACTAAGCTTTGGGAAGACAAGAATTCCTTTTGCTGGTTTAAATTAGCCATATCTCTATTTTATTGTTTTTTTCTCTTAATATCCAGAGCTTGAGCGATATTTTTAATATCTTTTTCCGAATAAATTTTAGAACTTATTTTTTCCTTAATTGGCAGAGAAGGAGCGGATAACTTTATAATTGTTTTTTTCTTTTTTAAAGTTTGGGAAGTGGGAATATGTGCTCTTGTCCAGAAATAATAGCGAGGCAGCCAGAAATGTTTGATGGCATGACCAACCAAAGAATAAATAGGCAAGCCATCTATTTTGCCAAAAGCCAAAACCGCCGCTATGCCAAAATAAAGAGCAATTAAGAAAATTTTGAGCAATAAAGAGCCAAGAATTAACCAAGTGAATACGCTTAATCCTCCGGCCACTAATAAAATCCAAAATTGAGTGGGCGTGAAAGGACCAATAAATTTTGTTTCTTCTTCAATAAATTGGGGAATTTGAAACTCCATATTTAATAAATTAGCTTAAATCAACAATATTGCCTTTAATTTTCGGTTCATTCTTATTTAAAAGCGGAGAAGAAAATTGATTATTTTTTGAATTTTCTGATGTTTTTAAATTTTCTTCTATTTTTTCGTTTGGTTTTTGAAATTGAATTTTAGTGTAATCAAAGACCACTCGGTTGCTGTCTTCTTTATTTGTTTCTAAAGTTTTTTGGTTTTCCAGAGGCAAATCAAAAGCCGGACCTTCTTTTTGGATTTTTTGATATTTAACTAAAGGCGGCGGAGAGACAAAAGGCAAGGGTTCAGAGGGTTGAGGAAATTCAGAAAAAATAGTTGATTCTTCAGAAGAACCTATTTTTTTCTTTTGGATTTCTGGCTTTAAGTTTTCAACCGGCGAGCTGATAATTTTTGTTTTATCAGTCGTTAAGGGTTTTAAAGAATTAAGTTTATCAGTTTCTTTTTGCGGTTTTTTTTCAAAACTTAAAGGTATGTTTTGCAATTCTTTCATTTTTTCCAAGACTGGCGAAGTCACAGTTGGCTTTTTCATCGCCTCAATTAATTTACTGGCATCAGTATTTTTTAAGTTAACCACCCGAGGCGGCAATGGTTCAGAAGATGGAATAGTATTTTCTGGTTTTTGAGGATTTGCTGATTTTATTTCAGTTTTGTTAAGCGGTATTTGAGAAGAGGGCTGGTTAAAATCTGGTTTTGGAGAAATATTCGGTTGAGATTTTTGGATTGATTCAGAAGGAGCAATTTGTTTTGAAGCCCGTCTAAGTTGTTGGGCAATTTTTGTCTGTTCTCTGATTTTTAAAATCTGATCCAGAGGGTGAAGTGGTTTTTGAAAGTAGGTTGTATCTTTAGTTAGATTTTGGGCCGGGGGTTGATTAAAAGAGTTATCATTTTCAGTGTTTAATTTAATCCGTTTATTTAATTGTTCTAATTCAGATTTAAACGGTTTAAAGATTTTTTGATCAACAATTTGAAGGATCACTTTAAGCTTCTGGGGTTCAATTTCAATTCGCTTTTTAAGCAGAAAATCAAAATCTTTAGGTTCAATATACCCATATAATACATCACCCACAGTGGCAGTTACCTCTCCGGTTTGCTCTGGCTTCAAATTGCAAATAGTTTCTATGTTTCTCATCAAATTTTCTGATTCCCCGCTTTCAATAAATGATCGAATGGCAATTGGTAATTGATTGTGTAATTCATCAAAATTCATAGAAAGATTATGATAAAATGTTTAGAAGTTTCTAGGGCTTGTATTTTTTATTAAATTTAGATGGCAGTGGTGGTTCTAGATAGCCGCCGGCTGGAGAAGTGACTTTCTGGTGAGCAGGATAACTTTCCATTTTGCCATCATCTTATCTGCTAATTTCTGCTTATGGGATTAATACTGTGTTTAACCTTCCTTGTAACTCCCTATTATATGGTAGCCAGCTGTTAAGCCGTTGTTTGACATCATCACTTCTCCTGGCGGCTTCAAGAGTTAATTCACGCGCGTTGTTTAGGCCTGTACCAAGGACAGCCCATTCCTCAAATAAACTACCTGGGATATTATCTATAAAGGCATTGAACGTTCGGGATCCAGGACTCGCCAGAATAAAGGCTTGTAAGAAACGAATGCAGTGCTCTAATTTAGCTTTGGCAATATCTTTTTCAATTGATCCTGTAGATGGTATATTTATCTGCTGAAGCCACTCCCGAGCGCCTCTTTCTGTATAATCGCCATGAAGAAGTACAGCTTTTTTATTTGTTTGTTCTCTCAATACACTGTCTTTGGCCTGAGCCAAGGCCTCCGCGCTTTTTTTAATATTTGCTTGAGTAACCTTCTTTAGATCATCCGGAATTAGTTCTAACTTCTTAGTTTCTGAATTGTATTTGAATAAATCTGGTCGTTGTTTGGTAAGATTATTTATATCAAGCGATTGAATAAATGTTGGATTCTTACTATTTCTGGCGATAATTTCAATCATTCTATTGTCCAAAGCGTCCTCCTTTATTGCCCTGTTAAGAATAGCAATTTGTATTGGTTGTGGATAAGATCTAATATTTTTGGCAATATCTTTAAATTGTTGATTTGTGAGAGATTCAATATCTTTTTGGATATCAACCTGTTTTTTAGCTATTGCTCTTGGACGGGCGGTCATCATTTTAAACCCTACGGTTTTTAAGCCGGGGACTTTTGTAAGAGTACGACCGGCATATTCATACGGTCTGCTTTTTTGAAAAGCGCCGTAGAGACTTTTTCGACCCTTATCTACTAGTTGAGCCGAGTATTTTAATAAAGATTTAGAAACGTCGGTACCGCCCTGGAGGGCAACTAACAAACCACCAATTAAGAATGAAGAGAACATAAAACACGTTATAATTCCTTCAACTATTCCGGCGTCAGACGGCAAATTAACATGACTTACCACACTTAACCCGATATATAAAACAAATGTGAAGATAACACCGAACGAAAGCCATTTTAATAGTTGACTCGACCATGTTTTCCAAAAATTTTTGGTGATTGGAAAAATCCAAGATATAAATGCTAGAGGCGATACCGCCAAACACATAAAAATCACGAAAGCCCTTACGATTAAACTTACAAAACCGATCAATATGGCTATGAGCGTTAGAAGACCAGTTATAATTAGTACGGCAGCTATTATTAAAAACTGACCAAAATCATTTACATTTGTCCAAGCATTAGATATGTTGTTAGTGCCAGCCAAGGAATTTACTACTGTTACATAACCGTATCCTCCTTCAATACTATTACTAATGGCTATTTGGTTTGGATTAATGGCTAAATTTAGAAAATACACTGAGAAAAAATTAAAGATATCTACAAGCATGCCTGTTATAACTAAACTGAAATTAACCAACAGGGCAATAACAAGCAGTTTCCACAAGATTGCCTTAGCATTATATTTACTTGCTCTAAGAATGGTGGCGATAGCAATAAATACCATTCCTAAAATCAAACCAATATTAGCTAAATCTTTCATAAAGCCCCAGACTTGTCTTACGCCTTGGTTAGTGGAAAACCCGCCGTAAGTTTGTGGGTTAATAGCCCAGTATAATATTTTAGAAAAATCAGAAATGACTCCTTGAAAAAATTTTGCAATGCCGCGCAGAGCTACATCATAATGACCATTAATTATTTCCCAAATAGTGCCTAGTGCTCCCCAAATACCGGCGCCAAGTTTATATGCCCAACCGATAATCGGTGTATTTTCAAAATTTTGCTGCTGTTCTGCATCCAGTTTTTCTTGCTGTGTCATTAATATAATAGATTTTTGTAACTTGGAGATGTTTTGTTCGTTCGGCTCCTGACATGTGTTGCATAAATTTTCTTGTACCGAACCTACATAAGTCATCCATAGATGAGCGAAACCCCCGATATAAAAATCCCCCCTATTACAGACATCAACTTCTTCAAGTTGGGTGTTAGTTATAGAAGGGCACTTGTCATAGTTGTTGCGTAAACTAACGATAGCACAAGTGGGCGCTTGAACAAGACACGACAAAGCATCTATAATAGTTGTATAAGCGATAGAATTCTTATCTAACTTGGAGGCTTTACAGGAGTCAGCAGCATTTGCTTTTGGGGTGAATATGAATTCGATGGCACATAGCAAAACAATCACAAAAATCAAAGATCGTTTAATATTCTTCTTGCTATTAGTATTATTGGGATAGGAAGTCATAGTCCTTGGATTTATTTAGTTGTGGCTTTTGTGCTACGTGTAAAAGCATGATAAGCGCTGGGTTGATGGCCTCGTGTACGCAGTAAGAAATATTGACAATATTTATCCAGTTCCTGTTGTTTTTGAATATTATCGCATGCGCCTGCGGCAATGGCCGTGGAAAAAATCTGATGTAATTTGCTCATTCTATTTATCATCAATAAGTCAGCTACGCTACCTTTAGGTGGAGTGGCTTTTTTGAAATTTTTATTATCGATGTATTGAGGCGGTGTAGGAGTGTTGATACCATAGATATTTTTAAAGGGGTCATCATTGATGAGGTAACCAAAAGAGGCTAGACCCACAGTATAAAAAGTGCCCTTTCTTGGTATATTATTACCGGCGTCCAAAAAACCAGCGGGAATTAAACCAAAATAAACTTGGGGTTCTGGAAAAATATATTCATAGCGGTCATTAACTTCTTGCTCAATAGGCGAATAATGCTCAAATACCGAGCCCCACCATAAAATCGCTTTGACCACACACCAGTCATTGGTAATATAATATGACTCATCATTTTTAACATCCCTAAAATAGCCGACGATGTCATTATTAGTATAGAAGTTCTTTTTACAAGGGTTAGAAGCTTGGGTAGGAGAAGGTTTGATAAAATGGAAAAGCGCCAAAGCGGCAATAAAAAGCGCGCCAGCAAGAAAAATAAAGATTATTTTTTTAGACATAATATTTCTTTTACCTTCAAATTATACCATTTTTTAAAAAACCTAAGCAAGTAAAGAGTTTTTATTTTTGATTGGCAAAGCCAATTCTTTGGTTAATTTAAGCCATTGGTCTAAACTTAAATTTTGGGGCCGGCTTTTTAAATCAATGTTTAATTTTTGAAAAACTTCTTCTATCATCTCTCTTTTTAGAGATAATTTTTGGCTTAAATTATTAATCACTAATTTTCTCGGTTGGGAAAAACCAGCTTTAATAATTAAGAAAAAGACGCTTGGCGGCGCTTCTTTTGTTTTTGGCTCATAAATAAGCCGAATAATAGCTGAATCTACTTTAGGTTGGGGCCAAAAGGCGGTTTTGGGTACTTTTTTAATTAATTGGCAATGGCTATAGTATTGAGTAGCGATGGCCAAAAGATTACTTTTTGGCGGTTGGCTGATTAAGCGCTCTCCTACTTCTTTTTGAACCATTAAAACCATTAAAAAAGGTGGATTTTTGCTTTCTAAAAGTAATTTTAAAAGGTGGCTGGTTAAATAATAAGGGATATTAGCCACTACCTTATATCGTTGACGAGTAAGATGAATTTTAAATTTTTTTGGATTTTTTAAAAAATCGCGGATATCTGCTTCAATTAAAGTCAAATTTTTTTGGTTTTGAAACTTTTGTCTTAAAGAAGCCATTAATTCTTTATCCTTTTCCACCGCTTTGACATAAATGCCTTCTTTTAAAAGGGCTTCAGTTAAAACACCTTGACCAGCGCCGATTTCTAAAACGATTTCTTGAGGCTTTAATTGGGCAGCCCTGATGATTGTTTTAAGATATTTTTTGTCTTTTAAAAACACTTGGCCAACATATTTTTTAGGCCGAAAGTGAGA
>Ga0315282_10011117_pt1 | contig 14000 bp, 15 predicted proteins | sample YL17G07_20_MG_FD_203693 | JGI IMG/M metagenome (GOLD analysis project Ga0315282, IMG submission 203693) | Sediment microbial communities from Yellowstone Lake, YNP, Wyoming, USA - YL17G07_20 | ecosystem: Environmental > Aquatic > Freshwater > Lake > Sediment | place: USA: Wyoming | collected... | reverse complement strand
TTGTTATCCTCCTTGATTTGTGCTTATTATTGCTTATGATTCGATAAGTTTTTATTAACTGTAAGCTGGAGATATCCCCCGCAAATCCCCTTTTTTCTATTTTGGTTGGTTAAGTTTTTGGAGGTTTACGTATAGATGTCCAAGTGTAGGCTCTGTTTCCCCGTGACAGGCCACGAGGCTGATTATGCTGTGTCTTTTGGCAGTCAAGACAGGGTTTTGAAGGTTTGCCGCTTCTGTCAGAAAGACTTGGCGTTGCTTGGCTTCAGGGCTAATCAGACTGTGCGTTTAGAAGCTTCCAAGCCGTCTAGGCATGTTCCTTTAGCCTTGCTTGTGTTAGGCCCGGTTTACAGCTTGTTGGAGGCTAGGGCTTGACGGATAAAATTCTGTTGGGCTATGAGGTTAGTTCTGGCGAACCTGTCTTTGTGCCGTTGCACCACCTAGCTATATTCGGGATGACACAATTATCGGGGAAGACGACTACTCTTGAGGGTTTGATTAGCCGCAGCGGGCTCCGGGCTATTGCTTTTATTACGAAGCGTGGTGAAGCGGGTTTTACCAGGTACAATCTTGTTGCTCCTTACTATAAGCCCCGGGCGGATTGGCAGTTCGTTGAAGGTTTGGTGAATGTTGCTCTCGGTGAAAAGGTGAAGTATGAACCGGGCATGCGTTATGGAATAATGAAAGTGTGTAAGGGACATAAGGACCTTAAGGAGATTCAGAAAGCCGCCTTGGAGTTTGCTCGAGACAGTAAACGTGAGTTTATGAAGGCTGTGTATGAGAAACTTGCGGCTTACCTGGAGATTGTGATCCCTGAGCTTGATAAATGGGTTTTCACGGATAAGCTCGATTTAAGCGAGGGCATTAACGTTATGGATCTCAGTGGCATGCGTCTTGAAACTCAACATTTAGTCATTGCTAGCACTATTGAGTATGCCTTCGCTAACCTTGATCATGTTATTGTGATTATTCCAGAGGCTTGGGAAACGATTCCTCAAAGTAAAATGACGCCTGTCAAATGGGTTGCACAGCAGTTTATTCGTAAAGGCGCTGCCCTGGGCAATTACTTGTGGCTTGACAGCCAGGACATAGGCGGAATCGACAAGACTCCGCTAAGGCAATGTGACAACTGGCTTATGGGCCGTATGAAAGAAGCTCACGAAGTTGAAAGAATCCTTAAACAGCTTTTAGGCATGAAAGTAGCAGCCGCAGAGATTCAGACGTTGCACTTGGGACATTTTTACGCAGCTATTGGAAATGATGTTAGGAAGGTTTACGTTTTGCCCGTGGGCGTTCCTGAAAGCATTGGTGTTGAGGTAGCCCGGGGGATTCGAACCCCTGAGAGTGTTCGTGATGATTTTCTTAAGCGTAAAATGGAGGTGGATGATTTGGTTTGGAAAGAAAAGTATGAGAAATTGCAGACCGAGTTTGAAACGAGAGTGCGAGAAGAGAAAGATAAAGCCTACAAAGACGCCATCCAAAAAGTTGAGGCAATTAAGAAGACCTATAGCAACGTGGAAGAGCTCCGAGAAACTATAGCGAAGCTTAAAGATGAAAACGTGGTGCTCCAAAAGGATAAAGACGAATTTCAGAGACAACTTACTGATCTGTTGGAAGCTCGACTTTCAATTAGGGATGGCTGGAAAAAACTTTTTGCGTGGGACGACCAAGAACAAACGCTCCTGCCTTCGAGTAATATTGTCGGTTTGCAGGTAGCCACGACCATCGTCGATGTGCCTTCTATCGAAAAATTCGTAACTATTAACACTGAGAACGTTGCGGGCAAGATTCTTGCAGTCGCTAAAAAGGGCAAGTTAGATGGCTGGCGTCAGCTTGGCGAAGTTGTTAAGGCTGTCGAAGAGGAACGCTGGACAGTGACTTCTCAACAGGTCAATAACGCTCTAAACGATTTGGTGAAAGAAGGCCTAATTGCGAAGAGGCATACGGACCGCAACTACTTCTGCCTAGCTCAAGGCGTTAGTTTTGCGAAGGAGGATAAATGAATGCCTCGGTGTAAACGTTGCCCCATAATTGTTGAATGTAACAGAAACCCAATCATTGTGAATGCTCCTAGCCCTAAAGGTCCAGTTAAAACTCGAGTTTGTCCTCTCTGCATATTGTTAACTCGAATGAATCCGACGGCAAAAGAATAGGTGATTTTCATGAAAGCTACTCCATGCGAATTTAATCCAGAAGTGTTATGTAAGAAAGAAAAATGCTTGACAATAGAAGTTAAGCGGGTCAATGGAAGAATTACTGTAGTCAAGTCTAAGAGATGCGCCCTTTATCCTAAAACGCTTATGGATTTAGACCTTAGAAAAGAAGGGGTTAATCCGGCAGATATTGAACAGTGGTGATTTTTTGGCTGGAGCTCGGGCTTCTCGCTTTTCTGCCAATGCGAAAGGTAACAGTTACCTTAGTGACCTTGGCGGCACTGAAAGCATTAAGCACCAAGTCTTCGCCGAACTTAATAAAAATCCATTATTGACGCCTAAGCCCTTATGCAAAATCCTTGGGCTTTCTTACGAGCAGCATGGGCAGTACGTAAAGAACCTGCGGAGTCTTTGGAAATGTCACTATAAAAATGAGCGAGGCTCAAAGTGTTCATTGCATGGGTGGCGTGGTTGGTGCTATTTGGAGCCAAATATAAGCGGTGGGATTCGAACCCACGCTGTTGATGTTGGTTGGTTGCAGAGTAGAGCTCGTAATCGTTGGTTGTTGTGGAAGGATAGGCTTGGAAGGCTTCAGTGGTTTGAGACTGGAAGGGTTAACTTGTATGTGCGGAAGCCTGCTAATTTGGGTAGGGCTTATCAACTGATTTGTAATGGTTTCAGCTTTACGGGTTTAATTACGGACATTAAGGTTCTTGAATTGGTCTTATCAAGCGTACGATTCAAGGGTGCTCATTACGTTTTTAGTGTGGGCCAACGGCTGCCGAAGTTGACGATTGACCTGTTTCAAAAGAGCAATGGCATAATCATTAAAGTTGGCGATACTACGCATCCTGACAGTTTGGAAGTTCTTGCGACGTATCCTGATTGGGCAGAAAGAAACGAACGTACGCTTGAGCAGTTGAATGACGTTTTGAAGCGGTTATTTGAACCTCAAGGATTGCAGTTGAAGAAGGATGTGGACTATGTTGCTTAGCTGTTACTACGAGCATCCTTGTATGCATCCGTGTAATCCTTGTAGTATGCTTTTGGCTGTGAAAGGTTGTTTAGGCGTCTTTTTCATGATGTTTGAAGTGGGCTTAAAATTGCTTGTTTTGTTGAAAGCTTTGGTTTTTAGGCTTATCTTAAGACTGCATATTTGTGAAGCTAATTGGTCTAGGTTAACATCTCAACATTCGCTACATTCAATACATGCTCTCTGGAGGGTTTGTTAAGGTTTTGACAGAGAATACTACGAGTAACGTTAAAAGGCGACGTACTCCGGAGCAAAAATATGGTAAGTATAAGTGGCTAAACATCCTTGTACGTCGCAATGCTGAGGAAATTCGAGAGATTAAACGTATGTTACGAGGGCTTACTCTCGGTCTCCGACACCTGATGGATGTTGATTCTCAATATTTAATCGACATTGCTTGTAATGATAGTCGAGACCAGGCAATCTTGGATATCCTTCGCGCTGCAGGATCTGAAGGTTTATCTCCTAAAGAAATTCATGCACGTGTGAAAGCCTGCGGCTTGAAATATCATCATATTACTCGTAGGATTAAACGCATGAACAAGCGGATGCAGAATGAGATTGGCGAGCGAGTAGCCGACAAAGTCGGTAGAAACTGGGCTTTAAGTGACTTTATGTTACGCAATTGGAGTGCTAAGACTGGTGAGATTGAAACTGAAATGTAGACGTAGAGCCCTCAGCTAATGGGGTGGACTCTTAAGGAAATCGCCGGACTTTTCCGGTACCATTGCATGTTTGGCATGTGATTTGTTTCTCTCCTCGACATGTAGAACAAATTTCAGTTATCTCTTTCGTTTCAGTTAAAGTTTTGAGACCTTGACATATGGGGCATATTTTTAGAATATATCCATCACCTTGACAACTTCCACATCTAAATGACACTACTTCTGGTTTAATATCATAAGACGCATCGAAGGGCGCGGGAGGGATGAGGTACCAGCCAAGAGGAAAATCGATATTTATTGTTTCTTTGTCTCCGGCTTTTACGAAGATTCTTTTCTCTTCTGAGGTAACCGATTGATTGTCCTTAACAATAGTACCTGTCATTACGAAATAGCCTGCTTTGTCATCTAAGTTTCTAAGTGTGAGAGCAATTCTTTGGGTATGCCAAAGAAAACCATAAACCCATGTTTTACGCTCTTCAACATTATACTTTAAAGTTTTTTTCTTTTCACCTGCGCCCATACATTCTGGACATATATCCTTAATCTGACCTGTACCGCCACAACGTTTGCAAGGACCAATCTCTTTAATCTTCCTGATCGACTTGCCAACTCCCTTGCAGCTAGGACAGACTACAAGGCCTGACCCATTGCAATGCTCGCAAGTTTTCTTTAAGATCTTCTCAACAGGTTCCGCTACAAATTTTTTCGCTCTTTTCCAGAGGAACGCTAAGATGGCTACCACAACCGTCACAACAACTCCTAACACAATCTCATAAAAAAAGTCTCCTATATTTGCAAACATAAGGTACATATGGGAGGTCATCAAAATTAAGATTACTTGTCTGATGATAAATAGTTTAGCTTAGTTGTTCCTTTTTTAAATGCCTTCATAGCCCACGCCTCTGAAACAGAGAAAAACAGAAAAGAGGTTGCGAGTGAATAGGTTTCTCTTCGACATGTTCTATTGTGTTGTCAGTTTTACTTTGCCGCTCTTATGGCATATTGTGGATTCTAGGCCCAGTTTGTTCAGTTTTATAACGACAGCGATGCTTGCTAGTAAAAGATTTGGTTTTCTCAACATTGTTTTTCTCCCCCAAAAGAGAAGTTTACTCTAGAGGAATCTTCTATTTCTGCGTTTTGTTCTTAATAGAAATTGTTACAATGTAACAAAAAGAGAATTAGTAGCAATGCGGGCGAAATTCTTAATTGATTGTTTTCATATAAGAATGTGCGATGAAAGGTGATGCTTCCCTTTACAAGCATGCCTCACCAATGGTTTCCCACATTTGAAGCAATTTAGAGTAGGGAAGCGCGAAGTGAGGAATAGGTCTGGCTAAGGAACGTGGGGTTTCACCACATTGGCATGAGGCTATTTAAAAGTAATCGTCCGATGCAAGTCCATTCCTTACTTTCCCTTCTTGTTATGTTTTGCAGAAAATTGAAGTTAGAGAGAGTTGTCTCATTATCGCAAATCTTTTATGTTGAATCTTGGCGGGTTTCATGATTACCAGATTCGATAAATGAGTTGTCCCGGTTTGAAATTAATATCCCAATAAAGGTTGATGCACTAAATACTGTTATCAAGAAGGACTGACTTAATGCTGAGGAGTTCGTCTGATAAACTTTTATTGAGTATGTTACATTATTTCCCATAAAATATTCACTTTTCATAACTAGGTAATATTCTCCAGAAGCTTCTATAGTTACTTGAAAAGAAAGGTCAGGACCAAAGTCTGCGCTTTTTGGTTTTGCATCCGCCCTAGTTGTTGAGTTAACATATAGATCATGGTTCTTTTCGTCAAGAAAAGCGTAACTCAGGTACTGATTCTCAATGCTTTTAATTTCAACAACTATTTGGTCTGTCATTTGGAGGGTGACATTAACGCTTTTCAATTCGTAATATGGAGTCCCGGATAGAGAAACAGAATCTGCTTTTGCCACGTAACTTGTTTGGTTGACGCCAAGAATAGTCATAACAAATATGCTTATCATGAAAATTGCTATAAAAATTCCTAATAATACTCGTCGCCATTTTTGCGGAAATCTCAGTTTTGATAGAATCCAAGGTACGATGATAGGTGAAATAAGGAAAAGAAGCACTACGAAAAACTCCGCAAACGATATTGATTGGTATGTCATAAGAAAAACAAAATAAGTAGGCAATAGAGCTGTCTGAGCTGCTGCACTGGCAAGATAAATGAGCATCATTAAACCTGTTAGAAAGAAGGCAACTGCAAGGTATGAAGTAACTTTGGTTTCATGTCGCTTTTTATCGTCGGATATCATTGAAATTATGCCCCAAAAAGCAGCTAAGATGAACGGCAGGGAATAATACAGCATATAGCCAAGATAAACGAATGACCATTTGAACTCTTTTGTCGTTGCACCAATAAGTAAGCCAATCGTAGCAAATATGCTAACGAAGATAATGCTTGATTCCACAATTATTCTATTGATTTCAAGGCGCATAACTAGGAATGGCATTTCAGAATATGTCTGTGTTTCTGTATAGTAAATCTTTTATGTTGATTCTTGTGTATTACTATATTGTCTACGTGGCAGCTCGGGAAAGCGCGCGCTGGGAGAGATTTAACTTTTTCTTTAGCACGCACTAAAACGAAAAATCACATAAGACGTTCTCCAAAATTCCAAGGGCGACGGTTTTGAGCCTTCAACGCATTGCTAAGTGCGGGGTTAGGTTTAAAACTCGGTTTAAATTCTCGGAATTTTGCGCAGACCAGAAATCCCATTGAAAGATTAAATGCGCTAAATTTTTCTGAGCAAATCATATGATTTGCTGATGAAGGGAAAATAAGATGCCTACTCCAATCTTATGATAGTGGCTCTTCACACAAGACCTAATGGCTTTTTCAAATCTTTTACATGCTTCTCTTCTTTAGGATTTGTTGGTGAAGTTAGACTTTAAACATGAAAAAACGATGTATTCAATGGAAGGACTACCGCGAGTTCGGTTCTCTAGATAGATTATTTCGGTCTTTTATGGTTTACTGTTCTCTTGTCACCTGCCTCTTACTTCTCGGCCACATCTTGGGCATCTTAATCCTCCAAACAACGGCTTGCTAACATGTTCGCCACACATCCATATCTCACAATGGGCGCAATAGTACATCTCGCTTGCTCCTTTGATCTTTTGACAGAAAGCGCACTTAACGAAAGACATGCTTTAATACCTCTCTCTGAGTGCCAAATCGATTAATACTAAATTATAACACTTAAAAGCCTTTTCAAAGGACCTTGGAAAGGCAGGACATTTCAAAGTGAACTGATGCGTTAGGAGACAGATTGATTCAGAAATGCTTGGAACATCTGAAGGATGTTTTCAGATGCGGCAAGAAGTTTGCCTTGTCTAAAATATTGCCCATTGAGGGCTTTTATTACGTTATTAGCGTAACATTCGAGAATTTGGGGCAGAAATTATATGAGAGTTGGCCTCGAGTCTGTTAAGCAAATGGTTTTAAAGGGAGAATCGCTGAAGAAAATAGGAAAGGATGATTTAGATATGAAGGTGGATAATAGAAAAATGAAAGTACGTGCGTTGTTAGCTGCAATTTTGGTATTTGGCTTCATAGGAGCGTACTTCTATGCGAACAATGGCCGTCAAGGGAACGAAATATTATCTGAAACTGGGCAGACATATCTTTTCGTTAATCCTGTTTTGGCTCAAAGCTCAACCACAGGTACGACATTTTTGGAACAAGAAGCTGGAATGACGATATACGTGAATACTGGAGCGTCAATAGATTTATCAACGGCTAAGTCTGTGTATAAGACCATAGAAAAAGAAACTTCTGAGTATATCGTTGGCTCTTTGTCCTTGCCAGATTTGCCAGAAACCGATGATGTCCACTGTTTTGTCCACAAAGATGGCTGGATTGTAGTTTACTACCTCAAAGCCGAGTCCATTAGCAAGATTATAGACTGGAACTACTATTCTGGGGGCAAGTTAACAAAGACTAAGTTGCAGTTAGGATTGGAGAAAATGGGCCTCGCCTTAAATACAACTACAACTGATGCAAAATACTACAATTTCCAATACCCCTATGCCAACAAGTGGATGATAATCATTGAGATACAAGATGGCCAGGGAACAGATAGCTTTAATCTCAAGATACCCAGCGAATTCACATTTTATGAAAGATCATGGACTCATAATACAGCATACGGAACACTTACTGGAACACAGCTGAGTCCAGACGTATTTCATACAGTAACGGCGGAAGTAGGATATAGCTGGGGCTACTACAGCTATCTCAGAATTGATGGGAATGTAATCAATAGCCAAAGCACCTCTGCTTCTAAAGTGGCAATTGTTCTAGCTTACAAAGAAACATAAAGTCTGTGGCGTGTGCAAATATGAGCAAGGCGCTACTACTATGCCTATGCATAGTTCTGTCGTTACTAGGAGGCATCACAGGACTAACGTCCTTCTCAAGTGAAGCTCAGGCCCAAGGAGATGGGATCATTGTTGAGGATGCCGAGTATGTTTCGACCAACATGACCACATATTCAGCAGACCTCCTTAACATAGCGAAAAATGTGACGCCGAGAATAATTATCGAATATGGAGAGTCTATCTCTAAGCTGAATCTGTACGAATCTGATGATTTGAATCAAATAGCCAGCATGGTGTCGTCTAGGATAATAGTGGAATATGCAAACTCCATTTTTGAGTATGGCTTACAAGGGTCTCAAAATTTACTTCAAGTAGCTAACACCGCAACCCCTAGGATAATAGTGGAATATGCAGATTCGGTATTTACTAAGAACTTAGAGCGCCCTCCTGCCCCATTAACTTCCCCTCCAATAACCAACATCAGTTTAAGCGGTGTTCTAGGGCGCGGAGGCTGGTTTACTTCAAATGTGCAAGTTAACATGTCGGCGAACATTCCGGTTGAAAAAACAGAATATAGCTTTGATAACGTCACATGGATTAATTACACAACGCCTTTCACTATTACTAATGAAGGATACACCCAAATCTATTACAGGTCAATAGACAAAGCGGGCAATATCGAGATAACAAAATCAAAAACAGTAAAAATCGACAAAACTTCTCCATCAGGCTATATTCTAATCAACAATGGCGAGATCTATACAACTTCAAAATATGTAACCTTAACCCTAAACGCCACCGATGCAATCTCAGGTATATCTCAAATGCGTTTCAGCAACTACTACAAGCAAGACTTTGCATGGACATCATGGGAACCCTTCGCCCTATCAAAAAATTGGACCTTGGCCATAGATTGGCAACAGGTATTGCAGACGCAAAATGTTACAATGTATGTATACGTCCAGTACATGGATAATGCTGGTTTAGTTTCGACGTTTTTCGACACAATAATTTTGAGCGTCAAAATTCCAACACCCGTTGTTCTCAATAATCCATCGGACATAACTGCTTCATCGGTGGTTTTAGCGTGGTCGAGAAACAATAATCCTGACTTTCTCTGTTACCAAGTACTATGGAATGTGGAACCCTTAGAGCCATCCACCGGGTATCTAGATGATTCTCACTATTTTGAGGAAATGACAGGGACGCTGATTTACAACCAATCGGTAGTTAGTTATCAGCTGAAAGGTTTGCGCTCATCTACGACTTACTACTTTATAGTGAGGACCTTCAATCAGCAGAGAGTGTATTCTGATTCTAACTCCGCGAGTATAACGACTGCATCAAATGGTGCTTCTGGAATGATACCATGGCCACTTGACACATTTTTCTGGCTATTTGGAGCGATAATAGCAGTATGCGCCATGGGGCTTGCCACGCGTGCGCGGCAATCAACTAGGACACTACGGAGAATACTTATGGCTATCATCATCTTTGGGCTCTCATTCACCATATATTACCCGATTGCACAGCGTCCCGCTTATGCGAGCGATTCATTGCGAGACTCTTTCTATCTTGAATTCGCCATAGTATTGTTGGTGACGTTCTTGTTTTCTGCATTAGAAAAGGGCCTCGGTTGGCCGTTCATTTTCGGAAACAGTCTCACATGGGGGCTAGTTTTTGGGTATAACTTCTTCTTTGGCTATCCATATTGGCTGATAGTTTTGTATCTGATTGTGGAGGGATTGTTTTTTGGCTTTCTTTACGTTTTTCTTGGAGCCGTTGGCCAGAGCTTCATTGGATGGGTACGGAATCGGAAAATATCAGCCCAGCTTAGAGCGCGCGCACCTACAAATGTTCCTGCTCCATTAAGGGCATCAACGCGCTCTGTCTTGGCAAAAAAGATCAGATGCCGTAAATGCGGTCATGCCATTCCTGATACAGATGAGTATTGCGTCTACTGTGGCGTCCGCCTCAAAAAAAGAATTTTTTGATCAGACTTGCCCAGTATTTTTGTTTACAAAGGAAAAACTTAAAGTAGAAAGCATTAGTAAGTGAAAGATGGTGAGCATAATGAGCACTGAGATTAAAGAGTTTCCTCCTGCCGTGACGCCTACTGCACCTAAAGCCGCTGAACAACTCGGGATCCTTGTTCTTGATGGTTCTGGAAGCATGAATGACCCCGATGCGCATGGACGCGGCACGAAAGCAGAAGCGGTTGGTAAAGCTGTGCAAGAACTTGTAGGACGACTTCAGAAAAGTTCCCGTAAGCAAGACTTCTGGCTAGCACTCATAGCTTTCGACAATAACGTGGAAATTCGGTTACAGCCCACGCCCGTTACAGATATTGATGTTTCTGGTATGAGGGCCAATCCTTATCTTGGAGGCTCCACAGCTATTGGGGATGCCTTTTATGCTGCTGGTCAGATGGCCGACGACTTCTTGTCGAAAAAAGTTGATCTACCTAGGTCGGTAGTCATAATGCTGATGTCGGATGGCCAGAGTAATACAGGAAGAGACCCTCGATCAGTGGCTAATGACATTAAGAAGAAATGGTCAAGTGACAAACTTAACGTAGTATCAGTTGCCTATGGAACCGATGCGGATAAAGAAACATTGAAAGCAATGGTTACGGATAAGGAAAGGGACTTTTGTGAGACAGATCAGCCTGAAAAGTTGAGGGACTTCTTTCTAGGGTCAATCGTAAGGCGTGAAACACCCATTTAATCTAAGTGTTCCGAATGGAATCTTGTGATAAGCAAGTAAGTACACGACGACGCATTGGAGGACTTATAGCGTGTTCCACACACAGAGGCCTTAAGGAAGAAAATCGAGACAGGTGCAAATGCGACGATTTCGGACCGTACAAGGTGCTGGTCTTGGCAGATGGTGTAACAAGATCGCTTCATGGTGGGCAAGCTGCAGAGATTGCTGTCAACACTTTTTATGAAGTGATAAAAAATGCTTGCGGTGCTCGGAAAGAAATAGGCATTTCAGTTTTAAGGGAGGCGTACCAAGAAGCCGTCGAAAAGCTTAAGCAAGTTGCTAAAAGTGAAACCTCGGAAAGTGAAAATAGGTACGAAACGACAGTCATAGCAATTGTCGAGGCAGAAGATCGATTCTTCATTACTTACCTTGGCGATGGCCGGATTTACTTAGTGAGAGGTGATCTGGAACATGGTGTTCAGCTCATGATTACGCACAAGGTTGGTCTTGCTCTCGGAGGAGCATTGGGACCCTATGGATTGCTGAGCAAGCCAGTGTATATGGAACACTCCAAATCCTTTGAATCAGGAGAGGTCATTGTCGCAGGCACAGATGGCGCGTTCGAACTCGAGACTGAGGGAAGCGAGCCAACAATTAGGCAGATACTCAAGATGCTGAAGAACAAGGACGGACTTCACAGTAATGATGCGTTAACCAAGACCCTAAATCTTTTCCTTGAAGATTTAGCCAGCAAGCATTCCCTCTATGACAATGCTACCATTGGCATAATTATAACAGAAAAAGCTAAGGATAAGCTTGCAAGTGAGGAATAACCTCTATGAGCCTGCCTCCCGGCACAAGAATAGTCGCAAATGATGGCTCCATTGAATGTGAGGTTGGTGATTTTCTAGGAATGGGAAGAGAAGGAACAGTTTACGAAGTTATAGCTAGCAGCACCGGCCTGAGCGATATAGTCATAAAGATAATTGATGGAAACCGGAGCTCATCTCAAGTGTTACATCATATTGAGCAGCTGTTAACACTGGAAACAAAGAGATTCTTTTATCAGACGCCATCACTCGAGTGCGTTCTTAGCACACCCTTCATTTCACATGATGACAAATGTTGCTTGCTTATGCCTAGAGCAAAAGGGGAGGTCTTAGAGACCGATGATGCATGGAGGGAGGTCAGCCAGCTTCCCTTGAATCAAAAGCTTTACCTCGCGCACCAAATTGCTCAAGGGATAAAAACAATTCACCAAGCTGGGCGCATACATGCAGACATTGCGGGGCCGAATATAATAATAGACAAAAACCAACTTAGGTCGTTCATTATTGATATAGATGGTGGAGGCATTGTTAATGAGGTTCCTGCTCGAGTAATGGGCCATCCAAGTTGGATGGCACCAGAGCTAGAATTAGGCGGGCTTCCTCTGGACTCCACCTTAGAAACCGATTGTTGGTCCTTAGCGGTCTTACTTCACTATATCATAGTGGGATGCTCGCCATTTTTTTTCTGTGACAAGATTAGAGACTACGCCCTCTATGAGCAAAATTGGCCTCCGAATCCACACAGTTTTGATTGGAGCAAGGTGACTGATAAGAGAAAGGTTTCTGTGATAAGGAAATGGTTGCCGTGGCAACATAAAAAGTTGGAGCAAATTGGAGATTTGGCTGATCTTTTCAGGCGATGCTTTGGGCCTGGGCAAAGGAACCCCAAAATTAGGCCCACAACAATCGAATGGGAACAAGCCCTAAGCCTGCGACTTGGAAACAAGCTGTTGTTTAATAAGTTATGCCCTAGATGTGGGCATGAGAATCAATGGAATCTAGTTTATTGTGACAACTGCGCAGCCGTTCTCCACCAAGCTCTCATCTCCTGTTCCAGGTGCGGGAGATTTAAACCTATTAACGCCTCATTTTGCCCTGAATGCGGTGCCGGGGAATAGCATCTATATAGTCAATAACTTTAGGAGTATTTTAAAACGGCTTGCTTTCCGACAATCATGTCATCATGACGACTGCCACCTAATAGGTTTTTAAGAAAGAAGTAGGTCCCGAGGGGTCTAAAAGAACTGCTTTAAGTGAATGCTCAAATCAGGTCGCCGAGGAAATCGTTGACTGCGTCACATATTTGTTTTCCATTGCGAACAAGTTTAGCATAACCATAGATGCACATCTAAAAAGCAAAATGAAGATCAGCGAAAAGCGAAAGTGGCCACCGAGCATGCTCTCAAAACGGGATTTAAGTAAGGAGCTTCTCCTAATTTAAAGGACCATTAACTTTCGAGATGTCTCATGTCAAAAAGACATGAAAGAAAGTGCGGGGGTTAGGTTCACATACACGTTTACATTCCGTGCGCGCTTCCCATTTTCTCGGCGTTTTCTTAAAATAAAGTTTAATTAAAGTTTTGTTTCAGAATTTCTTTTATTTTTCTGGTTTAATTTAGTTGTTGGTGTTGAATGTTTGCCTATTTTCCAGCAGACTATTGACGCGTGCTTGTACGAGTGGCTTCTAAGGGAGCAGAAGAGGCGGAAGGCCCGCAGCGTTCAGGAAGTTATCCGTCAGATTCTACGTGAAGCGAAGGCGGAGGCTGAGAAGCATGGTTAACGTCAGGCAGCTCCTGGCCCAGAAACTTTTTGGTGTTCATTCCGTTCCCAGCAAAACTCAGGTTGAAATTCAACGTACCTACACGGGTTTAGGCGCTGAGTTTGGTCAGCCCATAACCGATGCTAACATAACTTTTGCTGTTAAGCGGGAGCCCGTTGCCCACCGCATTGTGTTTGCTGTTGCTCACGACGTTTTTGACAAGTGGTTTGAGGTTGAGCCTCTTGAGGAAGGCGTTGATAAGGAAAAGTTTGACGAGGCTGTTCAGAAGGTTTTGCTGTTGCTTAACGCCAAGGACGTTTTCACGTAAGCTGCGGTTTACGAGAGGGCTTATGGCTGGAGCATAGTGGTTATTGGCTATCAGGATAAGGCTCCCACGTTGAAGGCTCCTGTGGAATCTTTGCCGAAAATGGAATGATGAGTTTTTAGGCTAAAAATAGCGCTCTAGCTAGAACGGTGGCAGCAGTTCTTCACATACTTTAATA
>Ga0315282_10011116_pt1 | contig 14000 bp, 11 predicted proteins | sample YL17G07_20_MG_FD_203693 | JGI IMG/M metagenome (GOLD analysis project Ga0315282, IMG submission 203693) | Sediment microbial communities from Yellowstone Lake, YNP, Wyoming, USA - YL17G07_20 | ecosystem: Environmental > Aquatic > Freshwater > Lake > Sediment | place: USA: Wyoming | collected... | reverse complement strand
CTGGTTTTGGTCGAACAGGAAAAATGTTTGCCTGTGAGCAGGAGAAGGTGTCACCTGATTTGATGGCGATCTCGAAAGGGATCAGCGCTGGCTACCTTCCCTTGGCAGCCACACTGACAACAGAGGGGATCTATCAGGCCTTTCTCGGAGAGGCCCAGGAACTAAAGACCTTCTACCATGGCCACTCCTACACGGGCAATCCTCTAGCCTGTTGTGCCGCGTTGGCCAGTCTCGAACTCTTTAGGAAAGAGAGGATTCTCGAAGCCCTTCCATCGAAGATTCAGTTTTTGAACAAAGAACTGAAAAGATTCTGTCAAATCCCTGCTGTCGGTGAGGTTCGGCAGAAAGGTCTGATGGTGGGGATCGAATTGGTGGCGGATAGGAAGAAAAAAACCCCATTTCCAGTGGAAACGAAGGTGGGTCTCAAAATCGTTTTGGAGGCGCGGAAGAGAGGAGTCATCATTAGACCCTTGGGGGATGTGATGGTCTTGATGCCACCCCTCTCCATAACAAAGGAAGAGTTAAAGAGATTGACTCAGGTGGTCTTCGATTCGATGGAGGCCGTCTTGTCCTGACCTCCTAATAATAGGATGGCTAAGAGAGCAGCGATCAGGGCCATCACCGCACCAAAGGAGAAGGCCCACCTAACGCCTATTGCTTTCCAGATCAATCCCATGAGGAGGCTTGCAGGTAAGGCTGCTATTCCAATGAAGAAATGGTAAGCTCCATAGGCTGTTCCCCGCCTCGATTCCTCCACCAGGTCTGCCACCCAGGCCCTTTCCGTCCCTTCCGTCAGCCCGAAGAAAAGGCCATAGATGAAGAAGAGAAGCCAGATGTGGTAAGACTGAGAAGCAAAGGCAAATCCCAGGTAGACCAGACCATAAACGGTCCACCCGAGGATCATCACCTTCCTTCTTCCTATCCTGTCAGAGAGGGCACCCCCTGGGACTGAAAAGATCGTCTTTGAAAGGTGGAAGAAGAACCAGAGGATCGGAATTGCCACCATATCGATTCCCAGATCCTTTGCGCGGAGAAGGAGAAAAGCATCGCTTGAGTTTCCCAGGGTGAAGAGCGTGATGATGAGGAGGAAATATTTGAATTCTCTGTTCCACGATTTCCACTGAAGTTTGAAAGGAGGAGGGGGTGTCGTTTTCCGTCCTGCAATATCGGTCACTCCCCGGGCGAGAACCCAGAGGCACAAGAAGGCTGGAACAATGGAGAGGATGAAGACCACCCTGAGATTATCGGTCAGTGTGGCGAGGAGGAGAGCAGCGACGAGAGGTCCGACCATAGCTCCAGCGTGGTCCATAGCTCTTTGGAAGCCAAAGGCCTTTCCTCTCTCATTCTCTTCACAGGATTGCGAGAGCAGGGCATCTCGCGGAGAAGCCCTCACCCCTTTTCCTACACGATCAAAAAAGCGGAGAAAAAGGACGTGGTAGGCCGAGGTAGCCATTCCGATATAGGGCCGGGTCAAGGAGGCTAAGGCATAGCCGAAGAAGATAATTCTCTTCTTCTTCTGATACCGGTCCGAGACCCATCCCGAAAAGAGTTTTAGGAAACTGGAAACGCTTTCAGCAACGCCCTCGATAAGACCGACAAAGATTACCCCTGCTCCGAGGATCTGGGTTAAGAAAAAAGGCAGGAGGGGGTAGATCATCTCACTGGCGATATCATTAAAGAGGCTGACCCAGCCGAGGCTCCATACATTCTTCGAAAGACCCAAAGTTGATTTTTCCTCCATCGCAATCTCCACATCATCCCCCCATCCCCCCTCGGTTTCGAGTCGTACCGACTTTAATAAAGGGGGGCGAGGGGGGGGGATTAATAGATTTTAAGAATTTCGTCTCTCGAAAGGGGGTGAATCTCCTTTCCATTCTTGGTCAAAACTCTAGCCGGTCCTTGTTTCACCTTACCAATCACTTGAACAGGAATGGAAGCCTTTTGAAAGGCTTTCTGAAGAAGGGGAAGATCTTGAGGGGACAAGGTGAGAAGTAATGCTCCTGAGGCAATCACTCCGAGAGGATCCATCCCGTATTCTTGACACAAGATTCGAGATTCCTCATAAATATGGACTTTGTCAAAATCGACTTCCAATTCTTTTTCGGAAGCCAAAGCCATCTCCACAACTCCGTTGATTAATCCTCCTTCTGTGGGATCATGCATCGAATGAACAGAAACGGCCTCACAGGCGACCAGGGCTGCCTGAAGAATATCGATTCCAGGATCGAAGATGAAATTTCTTGCTTTCTCAATCAGAGGGGAAGGAATGCCTTTCGCCAAGAATTCGGATCCCTTCTCTCTTGCAAGGATAGAGGTTCCTTCAATGCAGACTCCCTTGACCAAAAGGAGGAGGTCTCCCTCCTTAGCGCCACTTGTTGTCACCAGCCTCTCTTTTTTCACCTCTCCAATCATATGACCGGAAAGGATAGTCCTTCCAATTCCAGGGGTAACCTCCGTATGACCGCCCACAAAGGAGATTCCAAACCGTTGGCAGGCCTGGTGAATCTGATGGAAGACTTTTTCGATGAGATCTACATTGGTCTCCTCTTCAGGGAAGAGGAGAGTCGCCAGAAACCATTTCGGAATGGCACCGCGGGTGGCAATATCATTCACATTCACCACCACGCCATAGTATCCGATCTCCTCTGTCGTGAAAGTAATCGGATCCGAGGTCACCACCCAGTAGGAATCAGCTTCATTCCCCGGATCAATGACGGCTGCATCTTCCCCTATCTTTGGACCGACGACCACTCGGGGGTCAAGAGTCGTATGTTTTTCGAGAAGTTTTCTCAGAAGATTAATATCCAGTTTGCCAATTTTCAAATTTAAGCCTTCCCTCCGACTAGTGGATTAAATCAAAATTCAACGGGGGGTGCAAGCAATGATTTAAATGGCGGAATAGCCCATGGCTACTATTTCAAGGGGTTTTTATTGAGAGAATTCATGGCTTGATGATAAATTCAGGGGGAGGCACACCTTTATCGATTTTCATCCCAACGGAGGATGCGCAATAAGCACAGAGATATTCGTATTCATCGCCTTCCGGTAGAACCAAAAGCAATTTCTTACGAACCGGAACGGCAGCTTTACATCTGGGGCAGTAGAGTGAGGTGGCTTCGAACTCTTTAAAACTGGGGTCGCGCATACCTATATTATAAGAAAAATTTCTGAAGCGAACAATGAAAATATGGATGTCTTTATCCTCACTCGCCTTCTTTATAAATTTCCTTGAAACCAGTGAGATGAGGATGTTATAGAATGGGAAGAAGTGGGGGGATAATGGTTAAGAGGAAGATTTTTTTTCTCTCTCTCCTTAGCATCTTTATCATTTCCGATCTTTCCTTCTCCTTAGAGATCAAGAAAGAAGATCATTTTTCAAAGGCAGGAATTCAGCCCATCAAGGGTGGGAAGAAAGCCCCCAATTTTTATCTTGAGGATCTACAGGGGAAAAAGTGGGAGTTAAAACATTTTAAAGGGAAGGTCGTTTTTCTTAATTTCTGGGCAACCTGGTGCAGTCCCTGTAAAGAAGAGATGCCTTCCATGGAGGAATTATACAAACAGTTTAAAGACAAGGATTTTGTTTTTCTCGCCCTTTCTGTGGACTATGCAGGCGTAAAGCCGGTAAAAGACTTCATTGAGAAACATCGCTATACCTTCCCCGTTTTGATTGACCCCAAGTGTGAGACCCTTGATCTTTTTGAAGTAAAAGGGATTCCGACGACTTTTCTGATAGACAAGAAAGGAATTATTATAGGAAAGGCGATCGGGCCAAAGGATTGGAAAAGGTCGGAGGTAGTCTCCATCGTCAATCTTCTCATTGAAAAATAATAAGAGATTGTTCTTGACAAGTATTATAAAGAATACTAATATAAATTTGTCTGTATTTAGGTGGAAATATGAAGTTATCAACTCAAAGTCGTTACGGAGTAAGGGCAATTTTCGATATTGCTTATAATTCTGAAGGGTTAGAGACACAAGTCAAGGACATTTCAAGAAGGCAGGGGATCTCTCCCCGGTACCTAGAACAGATATTTCAAAAGCTGAAAAAGGCAGGTATTGTGGGTAGCAAAAGGGGGCCCTCGGGAGGTTATTTCTTAAACAAGAAACCTGAAGTGATAACTGTGGGGGAAATTGTTCGGATTACTGAGGGTTGTATCGAACCTGTCCTTTGTATCGATCCTGAAGATTCGAGCCAACCCTGTGATCGACTGGGAGAGTGCGTGACAAGGGTAATATGGGATGAGGCAGGGAATAGATTAAAGGAGTATTTCGATTCAGTAACCATTAAAGACCTGTGTAAGATGGCTCAGAAAATGGGAGTGAGAAAAGAGTTGGATCAGAGGTTCATGTACTACATTTAGTTTTTTCTCGGAAAATTTTACAGACTGTAATATTTTTGCTATTGGAGGAGAGAGAAAATATGTGAAATACTAATAAGTTATGACATTAGAAATATGATAATGTAAGACCTGAATAAAGGGAAATCTATTTTCCCTTATTTATTTGTTTTCTTTCTTGATAATATTAATAAACAATATAATTTATTATCTCTCGTATGAATGGCGACAACATGCTGGAGATAGACGGAGGGGACGAAGAACACTCAAAGGCCTTCCGTTGTTTAAATGAAATTGGACTCACCCTGGAGCCGGTTGAGAGGGATATGGTCGAATAGTTTCCAGGAATGAAAAAGGGAACATGAAACCGTGGTAAAAACATTGAAGGCAATAAAGGCCTTTAAAGATTACTTCCTGATCAAGGCAAAGCGAGAAGGGTCTGAAGTTTCTGTTGAGGAAGCTCACCAACTCATTCAGAAGAAAGAACCCCTTGTGCTCCTTGATGTCCGGGAGCATGAAGAGATCGCACTGGGATATATTGAAGGGGCGGTCTTTATCCCTCAGGGTTTATTGGGAGAAAAGGTTGAGGTCCTTCTGCCCGATAAGATCATTCCGGTCGTGGTCTATTGTGCAGGTGGAATCCGCTCTCTTGCTGCAGCCAAGCTGATGCGTGGGAAAGGTTATGCCCACGTTTATTCCATGGCAAAGGGAATCAATGGATGGAAGGACGCGGGTTTTGAGATTGTTTCCGATTCTGAATTAACCCAGGACCAGCTCACCCGGTATAGCCGACACATTCTGCTCAAAGAAGTTGGGGTGGAGGGGCAGACAAAACTCCTGAAGTCCAAAGTACTTTTGGTTGGAGTAGGAGGATTAGGATGTCCAGCAGGACTCTATCTTGCAGCAGCAGGGGTGGGGACTTTAGGGATTATCGATCCAGATAAGGTTGATTTGACCAATCTGCAACGACAGATTCTACATGGCCTAGCCGATGTAGGGAGGCCCAAGACCGAGTCGGCGAAGGAGGCCATCCGTCGAATCAACCCCGATGTCAAGGTCATCACCTACCCCGAGAGGTTGACAAATCAAAATGCACTCGAAATTTTTCCTGACTATGACATCATTGTCGATGGCTCGGACAATTTTCCAACGAAGTATTTGGTGAACGATGCTGCTTTCTTCACTGGAAAGCCCTATGTCTATGGAGGCGTTTTCCAATTTGAAGGCCAGGCTAGCGTCTTCTTTCCCAAAGGGGGCGGGCCCTGTCTACGGTGCCTCTTCCCCGAACCTCCTCCTCCAGGCCTTGTCCCCAGCTGAGATGAGGCAGGTGTCCTGGGAGTTGTACCCGGGCAAGTTGGACTGATTCAGGCGACAGAGGCCATTAAACTTATCTTAGAAAAGGGGAAGCCTTTGATCGGTCAGTTTTTGGTTTACCATTCCCTCGAGACGGAATTCACAACGTTTCCAATCAGGAAGCATCCTTCCTGCCCTCTCTGTAATGGAGAGCCCAAGATAACAGGGTTGATGGACTACCATGAAGCTTGTGGCCTCGAACCAGTCAGTCAGACAAGTGTTTAAAAGGAAGATCATGGATGGAAAAGAGATGATTAAAATTCCAAAATCGATCTATCTGGAAATGGTTGAACATGCGAAGAGGGAGTCGCCCCTGGAGTGTTGCGGAATTTTAGGGGGGAAGGACCATACCGTCAAGAAGGCCTTTGAACTGCAGAATACTGAAAGGAGTCCAGTTCGATACTCCCTGTCTCCTCAGGAGCAATTAAAAGTCTTCGAGGAAATGGAGAAGGAGTCCATGGAGATGGTGGCCGTCTACCATTCCCATACTCATACAATCCCCTTTCCTTCGGAGACGGATGTAAGACTTGCTTTCTACCCTGAAGTTTCATCGATCATCATCTCCTTAACAGAAGAGGATCCCATGGTGAAGGCATTCCGGGTCGGCGAGGAAGCGATCTATCTTGAGGAAATTGAAATCATTCCATGATTTTAGATTTGAGATTTATGATTTCGGATTTTTTAATCTGAAATCTGAAATTGAGGTGATGGTGGAGTTCGCTATTTCAGTTCGATCTTTGAAAATTTGAAATAAGGAAAGGAAGGCTCTCGGTTGCACAGCATTCGCTAAAACCTTCACCCCCCTAAAGGTTTAGCCTGTCAACCGGGAGCCCTTTCTTTTGAAGACGAGAAAAGGGGGATGGTTCTGTTTGAAGCGGGTTGATGGAATCGGATTTGGCACAAGGGTTGCTATCTTATTAAAGAAATGTTTGTTCATTGATTCTTGCTTGCCGTCTTTGAATAGTTTTCTCAAGAAGACTATTCGGGCAAGCCAGCTTAACAAGTACAAATAATTAAAGAACAAGCTCTTGGCCAGGACCTAATTGACTTAGGTCTAGCTCGCTAAAACCTTCACCCCCCTTAAGGTTTAGGCAACAGGTCAAGAGCTTTTTTGTTTTGACACTTCGACGTCGCCAAACCCCGGGCGCTTGTCCTGAGCACAGCCGAAGGGTTAGACTGGGGATAGTCGAAGGGTTGATTTTGGACATTTTAGGTCGCAAAAGATACACAAAACCCAAGTGTTCTAAATTAATGCACTTTATTGTTTTTCAAATTCCGAGTGACCTAAAAGTTGTGCAATTTAATAACAATTAAATACATTGTTTATAGTCGTTAAATACAAAGTTAACCTTATTTAACTGAGACCCTATGATGGGTATATTTTCAAAGGGAGAGTTTATCGATAAGAAATCAAAAGGAATTTTTAGAAAGAAGGTGCTGAAATGATCACGAAATTGATTTTTTTGGTGTTTCCAATCTTTATCTTGTTGATGCCTCAGGCCCCTCTTGCCCAACCCGATAAACCGGTGATGAATGTGGAACAATTGATCGAGGAGGCCATTCAGAATAATCTTGAAATCTTGGCCCAGAAGAAAAGATGGGAGCTGTTTAAACAAAAAATTCCCCAGGCCTCTGCCTTGGAAGACCCCATGTTTGGCTTCGGCATCGTTAGCCTCCCTACCAATTTTAGTTTCAAGGATGAAGACATGACCATGAAAGAAATCTCCATCTCTCAAAAATTTCCCTTTCCAGGAAAGAGGCCCTTAATGAGAGAGATGGCGGAGAAAGAGGCAGAAGCTGTTTTTATTGAAATCCAGGAGAAAGGCAATCGCGTGATCAAGGAAGTGAAAACCGCTTACTACGAGCTCTCCCATGTTTACCGCACCCTCGAAGTTACTGAAAGAAATAAAGAGATTCTGGAAAATTTTGCCAAAATTGCAGAGACCCGTTATGCCGTCGGAGAAGGATTGCAGCAGGATGTCCTCAAGGGCCATATCGAGGTCTCGAAAATGGTGGATGAGTTGATCATGCTGGGTCAGAGGAAAAGAGCTTTGGAAGCAAAATTGAATTCCCTTCTCAACCGACCCCCTGAAACTCCAGTCGGCATTCCGGAGGAGGTCGTCTTTCGAAAGCTTCCGGTCGACACCGAAGAGTTTAAAAAAGCAGCGATCGAGGAAAATCCTACTCTAAAAGGTATGAAAAAGATGATCGAAGCGAAAGAGAAGTCCCATGCCGTTGCCAAGAGAGAATATTATCCCGAATTCAATTTCCGTTTCGCCTACGGTCAGAGGGATAATGGTCCAGATATGAAAAGAAGAGACATGCTGACAGGGGAAGTGATGATGAACATTCCCATTTTCTATAAATCAAAACAGGACCGGAAAGTGGCAGAGGCAAAGGCCGAGATTGAGACGACAGAGGCTCAGTACCGAGCGATGAGGAATGAGATTCTTTACATGGTGACCGATATGGCCTCCATGATCCAGCGGGTGGAAAACCAGATAGAACTTTACAAGACAGGGATCATTCCGCAAGCGGGCCTTCAGGTGAGTTCAGCGACAAGCGCCTACCGGGTGAATAAAGTTGATTTTATGACCCTCTTGGATAGTCAGATGACCCTCTATCGTTATGAATTAGAGTATCATCAGGCCCTCACGGAATATGAGAAGAATGTGGCGAACTTAGAGGCCACCCTTGGGAAGCGCTTATCTCAAAGGGAGGGAGGAAAATGAAACGATTCGGTTGGCTTATTTTATTGTTGGCCCTGCCCTGGTTAATCTCCGGATGTGGAAAAGGGAAAGAATCCAACGTTCATCAAGGACACTTAAAGGAGACGAAACAAGAGGCCAAGAAAGTAAAAGTAGATGATGAAATGAAGGGACTGACGATGGATTCCCTTCAGAAAGAGGGAAAGATGCAGGAAGTGACTCCAGGGACAGTCCAGATTTCCCCCGAGCGGCAGCAGCTGATCGGTGTCAAAATCGGAGCCGTGGAGTTCAAGCCCCTGGAGAAGGTGATACGGACCGTAGGGAGGGTCGATTACGATGAAAAGAGGCTTACGACAATTTCACTCAAGATCGGGGGATGGATCGAAGACCTCTTTGTTGATTTCACAGGTAGGTTTGTCCAGCAAGGAGAACCTCTTCTTACCCTCTATAGTCCGGAACTTGTCTCCACTCAGGAGGAATATCTCCTTGCCCTTCGGGCAAAGAAAGAACTGGTTAAAAGTCCATTTCCAGAAGTGGCTGGAAGTGGAAGCTCCCTGGCCGAATCTGCCAGACGACGTCTCAAACTCTGGGACATTAACGACGATCAGATCAAGGTTCTGGAGGAGAGCGGCCAACCGAGAAAAACCCTCACGCTCTATTCTCCTTTCAGTGGAATTGTCCTTGAAAAAGTGGCCTATAAAGGGATGAATGTGATGCCCGGAATGGCCCTCTTCAAACTAGCCGATCTCTCGATCGTTTGGCTCTATGCGGATATCTATGAATATGAACTTCCATTCATCCGATTGGGACAGCAGGCATCGATTCAACTATCTTATCTTCAAGGGGAGAACTTTACGGGAAAGGCGATTTATATCTATCCTTCTTTGAATCCGGAGACTCGCACAGCAAAGGTAAGGTTCGAAATTCCAAATCCTCACGGTAAGCTCAAACCGGAGATGTACGCCAATGTAGAGATCAAAGTTCACTTAGGACGAAAATTGACCGTTCCCGAAGGGGCCATCATTGACACTGGTATTCGACAATTGGCGATCATTGATAAAGGCTCGGGCTATTTCGAACCCAGAGAGGTAAAGGTTGGAGCCAAGGTTGACAATTACTATGAGGTCATCAGAGGGCTCAAGGCAGGAGAACGGGTGGTGACAAGCGCTAATTTCCTGATCGACTCCGAATCGAAACTAAAGGAAGCAGTCGGCGGGATGGCTGGGATGGAACATGCAGGACATGGCAAGTAGCAGTTCGGAGCAATGGGTTCTGTGTTCGGAGTATTCCGCCTTGAAACTCCGAACTTTGAAGCGGAGGCTTCAATGATCAACAAGCTAATTGAGCTTTGTGCACATCATAAATTCATGGTTCTTCTTTTGGTTGGGATGACAACGCTGTGGGGACTTTATTCCATCAAGAATATTACCCTCGATGCCATTCCTGATCTTTCGGACACCCAGGCAATCATTTTTTCACGATGGGACCGTAGCCCCGACATCATGGAGGACCAGGTGACTTACCCGATCATCTCGGCACTGCTGGGTGTGCCGAAAGTGAGGGACATCCGGGGCTTCTCCGATTTCGGTTATTCCTATGTCTATATCATCTTTGAGGACGGAACAGACATCTACTGGGCTCGTTCTCGCACACTCGAATATCTGAGCAATATCCTTCCTAAACTCCCTCAGGGAGTGAATGTAGAGCTGGCCCGCGATGAAACAGCCATTGGATGGGTTTTCCAGTATGCCCTCGTGGATAAGACAGGGAAAAATGACCTGGCACAGCTTCGTTCTTTCCAGGACTGGTATCTGCGATACGCATTGCAGGCGGTGCCTGGGGTTGCTGAGGTTGCACCGATTGGTGATTTTGTCAAGCAGTATCAGGTGAACGTAGATCCGAATAAGCTAGCGGCCTACAACATCCCCATTGACCGTGTGATTGCGGCAGTACGTGCAGGGAACAACGATGTCGGCGGGAGGTTAGTCGAGTTTTCAGGGCTCGAATACATGGTTCGTGGCCGTGGTTACATTAAGAAAGTTTCGGATGTCGAAAACATCGTGGTGGGTACCAGCAGAACTGGTGGCACTCCGATTTTAGTTAAAAACCTGGGGAGCGTCACATTAGGACCTGATATCAGGCGAGGCATCGCGGAGCTCAATGGTGAAGGAGAGGTTGTTGGTGGCATTGTTATCATGCGGTATGGAGAGAATGCGCTGAAGGTGATTGAGCGCGTTCGCGCAAAACTCGAGGAGATGAAGCCCGCTCTTCCGCCTGGAGTCGAGATTGTAACGACCTATGACCGTGCTGAGTTGATCGAGCATGCAATTGAGACGCTCAAGGGCACCCTGATTGAAGAATTGATCATTGTCAGCATCGTGATAATGATCTTCCTCTGGCACATCCCATCCGCTCTCGTCCCCATTATCACCATTCCGATTACAATCATTCTTTCTTTCATTCCTATGCATTTGATGGGATTGACAGCCAACATCATGAGCCTTGGCGGAATTGCCATCGCCATTGGTGCAATGGTGGATGCAGCCATTGTTGTCGTCGAGCAGACTCATAAAAAACTGGAGCATTGGGACGCCGCTGGCCGGCCTGGCAGTTACAAAGATGTGGTGATTGGTGCTGTCAAGGAAGTGGGTGGACCGAGCTTTTTTGCACTTCTGGTCATCGCCGTCTCGTTTATGCCTGTTTTCACACTCGAAGGGATGGAGGGTCGTCTCTTCAAGCCTTTGGCCTTCACAAAGAACTTCTCCATGGCCATTGCCGCAGTTCTGGCCATCACCCTCGACCCAGCCATACGATTGCTCTTTACCCATATGGATCCCTATAAATTCAAACCAATGTTTTTGCGCCGTATCGTCAATGGACTGCTGGTCGGCAAAATCCACAGCGAAGAGACACACCCGATCAGCCGGCCCTTGATGAAGATCTACCATCCAGTCTGTGAGTTTACACTGAGACATAAGTGGGCAACTGTCATTGTAGCGGTTCTCATTGTGATCGCAACCGTTCCAATCTTCAAGAAACTTGGTTCCGAATTCATGCCGCCCCTCTTTGAAGGGAACCTACTTTATATGCCGACGACATTACCTGGTATCTCCGTTACCGAGGCACAAAAATTACTTCAGGTTCAGGACAGGGTATTGAAGAGTTTTCCAGAAGTCCATCATGTCTTCGGCAAGGCAGGCCGTGCAGAAACGGCAACCGATCCAGCGCCTTTCTCTATGATGGAAACAGTCGTTCTTCTCAAACCCGAATCAGAGTGGCCTAAAGCCCCGAGATGGTACTCTTCGTGGGCACCAAACTGGCTGCAGAAAATGCTTCGGAGAGTCTGGCCAGATCATAAAAGTCCGGATGAACTGATTTATGGCCCAGGGGGTCTTGACGAAAAGATGCGGTTCCCGGGTGTCTCCAACGCCTGGACCATGCCCATCAAGGCCAGGGTTGATATGCTTTCGACAGGTGTGAGAACACCCATCGGAATCAAGATCATGGGTGCGGATTTAGAAATAGTTCAACAGCTCGGCGAGCATATCGAAATGGTTCTGAAAGATGTGCCAGGTACAAAAAGCGTCTTCGCTGAGCGTACAGCAGGGGGTTATTTCCTTGACTTTACACTGAAGAGGGAGGAACTGGCTCGCTATGGATTGACCATTGACCAGGTCAATAGCATCGTGATGTCAGCGATTGGTGGTGAAAATGTCACGACGACCATCGAGGGACGAGAAAGGTATCCTGTCAATGTCCGATATATGAGGGAACTCCGGGATGATTTGGACAAGCTCAGGAGAGTTTTAGTTCCCGTCAACCAAGGAAGTGTAGGTGCAGCCGCGGGAATGGGCGGAATGGGTGGAGCGACAGGAGGATCATCAGGAACGGGGAGGGTTGCACACATTCCTCTCGAGCAGTTGGCTGAGATATCTCTGAAGACTGGTCCTGCCATGATCCGTGACGAGAATGGAAGGCTTTCAGGTTATGTTTATGTTGACTTCGATACATCAAAACGCGACATTGGCGGCTATGTCGCCGATGCGAAGAAAGCCATCCGAGAAAATGTGAAACTCCCGGTGGGCTATCAGTTAATCTGGAGCGGTCAGTTTGAGTACATGGAGCGGGTCAAGGAACGCCTCTTTATCGTTGTGCCCATCACCCTCTTCCTTGTCTTCCTGCTCCTCTACTTCAACACCTTATCCATCACGAAGACAATGATCATTTTTCTGGCTGTTCCGTTTTCAGCCGTAGGTGCGATCTGGTTCCTCTACCTTCTTGGCTATAACACAAGCATTGCTGTCTGGGTGGGTTTGATTGCCTTGATGGGAGTGGATGCAGAGACCGGAATGTTCATGCTCCTCTATCTTGATCTGGCGCATAAGGAGGCGGAGGCCAAAGGGAAGATGAGAAACTGGGATGACCTCCGGGAGGCGATCGTAGAGGGGGCGGTGAAGCGGCTTCGGCCCAAAGTGATGACCGTGGGCGTGATGTTCATGGCCTTGGTTCCGATCATGTGGTCAACAGGTGCTGGCGCAGATGTGATGAAACGCATTGCGGCGCCCATGATTGGCGGCATCTTCACATCCTTCATTATGGAGTTGGGGGTCTATCCTGCAATTTACGCTATCTGGAAATGGAACTTTGGCTTGAAAAAACAGGTGGGTGCTATCCCTAGCTTGCGGATTACATGATCCGTAACTCAGGGCTTCAGCCCTGATCTGTCAGTAGGGAGCCCCACTGTGGGCTCCCTCTTTGGGCGGCCGCGGAGGGCCGCCCCTACAAAGTTCTGAATTGGTCCTTAACAATATGCAAACATTTACCCATCTGACCATTTTCCTAATATTGATCATTCTGCTGGCAAGACTAGCCTTTCTCTTAAGCAGACGGTTTGATCTTCCAACCCTTCCCGTTCAACTGTTTGTGGGCATCCTTATTGGCCCCTCATTACTCAATCTCTTGGAAGTCCCCATTGTTATAGGCACCTGGGGAAGCATGTCTCCTAGTGTCCTCCATAGCGTTTTGAAAATTCTTGCCGAGGTTGGGTTAATTCAACTCATGTTTCTCGCGGGTCTTGAAACGGATTGGTCTCGGGTGAAGGCAGACCTCAAACCCATTTTTGCCTTAAGTGTCTGGAGTTTTATGTTGACCGCTGGAGTTGTGGCCTGCGTCACGCGATGGTTTGTTGACCGCTGGACAGAAACTTTGGGAATCAGTGCCATCATGGCCACAGTGAGCTTTGGAATCTCCGTTGACCAGTTCAGAGAAAGGACGCGTCTCAAATCGAGAGTTTCCTATCTTGTCCTGGGTGCGGCTGTCATAAGCGGGCTGCTAGCAATTCTCTTAATGATTGCCGGCCAGGCTGTAAATTACGCATCTCTATACGGGTTTTTTCGAATGACCATCGCGGTGTCATGGCTTCTCGGGAAGCTGGTCATGTTTTTTGCCATCGCTTACTTTTTAACATCCCGTTTCCTCAGAGGCATTGCAAAGACCGGTTTTGAAAAGAGACCCCGGCAGACGCTTATCGGGTATTTACTCCTTGTGGCTGCCCTCTATGCGTGGGGTGCGATGCATTTCGGAAGTTTTGCTGCTGTTGGTG
>Ga0315282_10011115_pt1 | contig 14001 bp, 13 predicted proteins | sample YL17G07_20_MG_FD_203693 | JGI IMG/M metagenome (GOLD analysis project Ga0315282, IMG submission 203693) | Sediment microbial communities from Yellowstone Lake, YNP, Wyoming, USA - YL17G07_20 | ecosystem: Environmental > Aquatic > Freshwater > Lake > Sediment | place: USA: Wyoming | collected... | reverse complement strand
CGAAGGCCACGCATAGCTGCTCCTATGCCTGCTCCTACTATCGCTGCCTCTGATATAGCAGTATTAAAAACTCGATCTCGACCAAAGATCTCTATGAGTCCTTTCGTTTCTCCGAAGGAACCGCCATAATCTGCAATATCTTCCCCCCAAAGAATCACCCTCCCATCTCTTCTCATTTCTTGGTAAAGAGCTTCGATTACGGCATCTCTATACGAAATTTCTACCTCTGGATCTCTTTTCGCAAAAGAAGGCTCTTTAGTAACAGTAGTGTCCTTAAACTTTCCCGGAACTTCATTAGAACTTTCTTCTTTAAAAAGGAAAAGAGTCAGATTTTGAGGATTGGGGTTAGGGGATTCGATAACTCTACCCGCTACCTTTTCGTTTCTTTCTCTATATTCCCTTTTAAGATTTTCTATTTCCTCTTTATTTAATATCCCTGCAGAAATAAGTTCTTGAGAGTAAAGTTCAACAGGGTCGTATTTTTTCCACTCTAACAGCTCTTCATAACTTCTATAAGTGGCATCGTCTGGCTTTTCTAAAGCATCACTTAAGGAGTGCCCGACAAATCTATATCCCCAAAACTCAAGTAAAATAGGACCTTCTCCTTCCCTTGCTAATTTCACAGCTCTTTTTGTCGCATCTCTTACCGCAAGGACATTCATTCCGTTAACTACCTCTGCATGCAATCCCTTCTCATTATAGGCAAATCCCCTTTCTGCTATATAATTTATTCCTGTTACCTCTCCTCTTTGTTGTCCCGATTCCCCATATTGATTATTCGTCACCATAAAAATTACAGGGACGCCAAACTTTTTACTCATAAGCCCATTGGTAAACTGATCCATGCATGCCATATTTATAGCCTCATGAGATATTCCTGTATTCATAGCCCCATCTCCTATAAAACATAAAGTGACTCCCCCATCTTCCATATATCTTGAGGCTATCCCAGAACCTACTGCAATTCCCATACTTCCTCCCACTATGGCATTGGCTCCCAAGTGTCCCACAGAAAAATCTGCAATGTGCATGGATCCCCCTCTTCCCTTGCAGTATCCCCACTCTTTCCCGAAAAGTTCTGCTATAGCCCTGAAGAGAGCAACTTGTAAAGCCTCTTCGAAAAGTTTTTCTTTCTCTCTTATCTCGAATCCTAAAAATTCCGCAATCTCCCTATTTCTTTTTAGGAAATCGAAGAGTTCTTCGTAAATCATTCCCTTTAAGGCAAAATATATTTTAGCTAAAGCATCTCCATGCCCTCTATGGGTACTTGTAATATAGTCGTTCTTAGAAATTACAGAAAGTCCACCCGTGGGGACCGCTTCTTGCCCTATAGAAAGATGAGTAGGACCAATATAAAGATAGCGTGTAGAACCGTATCTTCCTTTATTCGCTCGAAGTTCATAAATCATTTCCTCAAAGTTTCTAGTAAGGAGCATACTTTTAAGTAAATCTATACTCTCTTCTTTCGTAACATTTCCACTCTCAAGATCCTCTTTTAAACTTCTACTAAATTGAAACCTTGGGACCTTCCCTTCCACATCAATATAACCTGATGCAAACTCTGGAAATACATTAATCTCTTTTGGCATTTCCTATACCTCCTTGTATAACATGTTTAGACCATAGAGTAGATAGACATACAATCTATCCCTCTACCAGTCATATTAAAAGCATTAATATTTTGCTTCCTGAGAGAAGGCAAGAGAAAGCTTACTCCTCCAAGGGATTGAATTTTCTTATCCTTTAAAAGAGACTGCTTCTCCTGCCTTCTACCTGAAACACTATTAACTAAGTTGGGGGTATCTTTTGAGGTACATCTCTTTTTTGAAACAAGGCTGTGTTGGCAGAGAGGAGCCCTGCTCATTAAGTCAATCACAAAGCTCCCAAGCACAGTTACTTTTGGTTTTTTCACAGATACTCTTCCAAATCAATTTTAGTATGCACAACCTGCCACAAGTACCATGTTGCCGTAATGAGTTCCGAAATCACCGGTGCGTACTACCGCTTTGGATTGCTTTATTATTTCTTTCAATTTCACGTGCGGGACAAACTCAATTGGAAAATTATCGGGAAATCTTTTTTTAATTTCTTCTAAAAAATTCGGAGCATGTTCGTGAATCTCTTCTGCTAGTATTATTTTTTCTACAGTTAGCTCATCCAGAATCCCATCCAAAACCTGAAGCATTGTCGGAATATTAGGTAAAAACGCCAGATCCACTCTCTCGACTCCTAACGGGACACAGTACCCTGAATCTACCAAGGCAAGATAATCTTGGTGACCTACTGATGCTAAAACATGTTTCAACTGCGGATGAAGGATTCCCTTTTTTATCATTTCAACTTACCTCTTTTCATTCTAAATTGGCATGGTTTTTAAACATTTCGTCGGATGAAATTCCGGTCTTCTCCGTGATTTTCATAATTATGATTTCGCATGTCAACAAAAGAGCTTGTTCAAACAAATTTCCCATGGGCTGAATGGATTTATATTCAGTTTCTTTTTTTGCCGTGGGAGCCGGAATTTCAATAACCCAATCGGCCAGGCTGCCCAGACTGTAACAGCCCGATATGGTAATGAGTGCTATCTTGCACCCAATCTTTTTTGCCTTTTTCGCCCTGGCGACAAGCGAACCCGTTTCGCCTGAACCCGAGCCTATTATCAATATATCTCCTTCTCTTGCGCCGGGAGTAACTGTCTCGCCCACAAAATACGTGCGAAAGCCAAGGTGCATCAGCCTCATGGCAAAGCATCTCATCATATATCCGGATCTTCCTGCCCCGTCAACAAAAATCCTGCTGGCGGAACTTATGGCTTCCGTCAGCTCATCCACCTTTTCCTCCGACACCGCATCGAGGGTCAGGAAAATTTCATTGAGGATCTTATTTTTATACTCCGCAAATTTCATCATATCAACCCTGTCCTGCTTATATTTTCCATTTTTTCTTTCATGGTTCTTGCAATCTCCCGGGGATTGGATGCTTTGGTCAAGTCCCCGCCCACTATGACAATATCGGGCCTTTCATATATTACCGCATCTATGTTTTCAAGTTTGATTCCACCGGCTACTGCCAACCTTGCATTTTCAATACTTTGTTTTAATGTATGCAAATCTGCCAGCGGGTTTTCGGATTTCTGATTGTCCACCGCAGTGTGTACGCAAATATAATCTATTCCCAAATATTGCAGGAATTTAGCTCTTTCTATAATGTTCTTCACTTCTATCATATCCGCCATTACCTTTTTGCCAAACTCTTTCGCGCACACTATGGCGTTTCTAATTGTATTGGGCGAGGATACGGCCAGCACCGTGACAATATCGGCCCCGGCTTCAAAAGCCATCTTTGCCTCTTCGTATCCACTGTCCATTATTTTCATATCGGCAAGAATAAGTTTGTCCGGAAATCTTTCTTTGAATGTCTTCACTGCATTTATACCGTTTTGTAATAAAAAAGGCGTTCCCATTTCTATTATATCTATAAAGGGCAGTATGTCTTCCGCCAGCTTGACAGCACGATCAATACTGATAAGATCACACGATAATTGAAGTTTCATAAAAAACTCCCCAAAAAATATTTTTTAACTCCATCTGGGGTTGTCAATTACCACAGGTTTACCGTCCTTTTCGACAACAAGTTTTCTGAACCCTTTTGTCTCTATCGTTCCATAATCGTGCCCTGCATCGGCCCTGAAGACAAAAAATGTAATTAAAGGCTCGGTCGGGCTCACATTGATGCTTCTATGGGCCCACCTTTTGGGGGCATATACGGCTTTACCCGGGGCAAATTTCCGAATGTCCCACTGGCCTTCCGGCGTCTCCATCAGCATATATCCCTGTCCTTTTATGCATAAGTAAACTTCCGCAGTTTCTAGCACTGTATGGAAATGGCCTTTTGTCATGAAATATTCGTTGCCCACTTTCCCGGGATACACAATGCTGGTGCCGAAAGCAATATCTCCAACGGTCTCGGGAATCCCCATTTCATAAAATTCATAAATGAGGGGATCTTCATTTTTCAAGATATCACCGGCTTTTTCGGTGTCATAGAACATGTCCGCCATATTTGAAAGATATCTTTTTGAAGCTTTTTTTAACCTGGATAAACCGGTTGTCAAATCAAAATCAATATCAAACGGTCTCAATATTTCGTTCATTTCTGCCATCTCCCCTGTCTCATCTGTAGCTTTGCGCAATTTCGCTCAGCTGCTTTAATCTTGCGCTGTCGATATCGATGTGAAAAACTTCGGCAATAACCTGAGTCCATCCGTGTATGAAGTATATCCATCCATCTTCCACATATAGATTTTTATTATCTTTCTGCCTTAAAGCCTGATGCATAAAGTCCAGATCCCCTCTATAGTTAAACTCCCACACGAGGCTGTCCCGGGGGAATTCGCATGCATCTGTCAGCGGCGATCCCGGTCTGTCTTTCCCCAGGCCTGTGGCGTTGATTATAAGTGAATGAGGTTTTAATTTTTCAAGCAGTTTATCATTGTCTTCTGGCTGGGGGCACAAGTGATATTCAATGGGAATCGGCGGATTTAATTGTTTAATGATTTTTTCCATGGAAACCAGCCTGGGTTTGCTCCTGTTGGAAACGATTATTTTTGAAGGATAATTCCCATTATGCTTTTTGTTAATCAAGTACGATGTTACCGCAATGGAGCTTCCTCCGGCTCCCATAATAAAGACCTCTCCGCCGTAACTCCTCCAGTAATCCTCCAGTAAAAACGCTTCCAGCGCCAATCCGCTTGAAATGGGGTCCTTCGCATAGCCTTCCAGTCTGCCTTCTTTTTTCGATATGGAAGATAATTCTCCAAGGGCCGTCGCATAAGGGTCCAGATATTCAAACATATCTTTTGCGGCATTGTACAAATCAATCTTATGAGTTGTAACCAGAGCTCCCAGAGATTGTTCATCATTTTTGATAAAGTCCACCACCTTCCTGTAATCATCCGGATCTGCATGAATCTCCATATCTATCCCTTTCAGGACTGCATCTTTGAGCCCCAGTTCCTCTGCCCACAGAGGAAAAACTTTCATTATTAAAGATTGCTTTGTAGTGACTCCAATGAAATACATTGTCGGTTGTGTTGCCTTTTTCGGTAATTCTACAGCCATTCTATACGGTTTCACCTCCTTTTTGCCAAAGCTTCTGATGGGTTTATTATTGTAAATTTATCTATCATTTCTTGCGTTATACCCAGCTCCAGGAGCAGCGGTATAAACTTTTGCTTTATATATCCCAGGTCTATACTGCCACCGTAGCTTAGCAGCCTCTCCCTGGTGGTGTCGAGGCCCAGCAGTATTTTGTTTTCAAAACCCGATTCAACCATCTCTACAATGAATTTTGCTTCCTCCAGATCGCTGTGATATTTAAACCTGCCTATAGTATCATATTCCATAAATACTCCGGTTTCCGCCACAGCTCTGTGATATCCCATGTCGCTCAAATCTCTGTCAAGATGGCAGATTATGATGGAATCCGGGTTCACGCCTTCATTTACAAAAAAATCTATCTGCTCCAGGGCATGTTTTCCCATTTCCGTGTGGCTCAAAATGCAAAAACCGGTACATCTGGAGGCTCTGGCGGCGGCCAGAAATAGTTTTTTGTACTCATCCGTTATGCCTTCACTGTCAGAAGCGGTTTTAATTATGCCCGCTTTCGATGAAATTGCCTTTTCCGGCGCTTTATAATCTCCGTCTGTAAACATACCCTTTTCAAGTTCATGGATAAAAATATCCGCCAGTTTATCCTCATTTATGTTTTTAATCCAATGGTCCTCATCGTAAAAAATCATCTTGTGAAATCCCGTAGAAGCAATTATATGGATATGCGCCTTTTCGGATGATTCGGCCAGATATTCGGCCATCCTTCCGCATCCAACCGGCTGCGCATCCACAATGCTCTGACCGCCCAAATTTTTATACATTTTCAGTTCTTCTACGGTCCTGCTCAAATCGTCTATTCTCAAAGCCGGATTTACCTCTTCCGATTTTCCCGGGGATATAAATAAGTGCTCATGGCTGTGGCAAAAACCCAATAAATCTTTTGAGATGGGACCCGTCACGGTCTGGATAATTTTATTCAATCTGAAAGGTCCTTTATAAGGTTGTCCACAGCCATAAGCCCCATGTTGTCCACCGCCTCATAAGTTGAAGCACCGTTGTGGGAACTGATTATTATATTATCCAGCTCAAAGAGCTTTTTATTGGTCGGCGGTTCATGCTCAAAAACGTCGATGCCTGCACCGTATATCACATTTTCTTTTAACGCTTCATATAAAGCCTCCTCATCAATGAGGCCGCCCCGGGCAGTGTTAATCAATATGGCATTTTTCTTCATCATATGAAGTTCTCTTTTCCCTATCATTTTGTAAGTATCTTCCGTCAAAGGCACATGAAGTGAAATTACATCGGCGTTTTTGTACAGCTCTTCAAGGCTCACATACTTCACGCCGTATTCTTTAGCAAATTTTTCATCCGGATAAACATCATAGGCAAGGATATTCATATCGAAACCTTTTGACCTTTTAATTACACCTTTGCCTATATTGCCGGCTCCAACTACTCCGAGCGTTTTACCATATATTTCCATCGTCATGATTTTGTTCCAGTTGTTTCTTCTGCACTCCCTGTCGATTACATTGATTTTCCTGGCAACTGCCAGCATAAGACATACGGTAAAATCCGCTACAGCGTTAAAATTGGCTCCAACGGTCCTGGAGACCTTTATCCCCCGCTCTTTTGCATAATCAAGGTCAATATTATCGACACCGACACCGTATTTTGATATGGCCTTTAGATTCTCAGCTTTTTCAAGGACATTTCTTGTAAGAGGATCAACGCCTATTATTACGCCGTCTACATCTTTTATAAGCTCGGCTATTTCCTCTTCGACGAGCGGCCTTTGATATGGATTTTGCACCATTTCAAAGCCTCTTTCGAGAAGTATCTCCAGGGGTTTTGGATCATGTTTAGCAAAGGACCTGGGTGTCACCAGTATCTTCATTCTATTATCACATCCCTTCGATTAAAGTGCAGTTAAAGTCTAGCCAGTTCTTCATATATACCCGTCAAAGCCTCATATGAATGAAGAAAAACTTGATATGTTTTATTATAAATTTCTCTTTTTGAAGGGTCGGGGTCATATTCGCTCTCAATTTTTATAAATTTATTTATGGCGTCAAAGCTCTTGAATTCACCAACCCCTACGCCGCCGATGACGGCCGCTCCCATGGATGTGGCTTCTTCAAGATAATTGGGCTTTAATATCTTCACGCCATATATATCCGCCATCATCTGGCACCATACTTTCCCTTTGGCCCCTCCGCCAATGACAATCATGCTGTCGATTGGAACGTAATTTTTAAAGATATTCACTATAGTATTTAAATTGTATGTCACTCCTTCCATGACAGCCCTCAACAGATCTTCACGTTTATGCCCAACGGTTATCCCTATAAAAGCACCTCTGGCATTGGGATTCCAGTGAGGTGTCCTTTCACCGAGGAGATAGGGTAAAAACAGGATTCCCCTGGCTCCGGGAGGAGACTTTTCTATTTCATCATTGATTATTTCATACGGGCTTACGCCTTTTTCCAGCGCCTCTTTTGTTTCAATCTTGCAAATCTCATTTTTAAGCCAGCTGTATGATGTCCCGGCGGTCTGCATGGTCCCAATGGGATTCACATAGCCCGGAACAGTATGGGCCCACGTCATAGTCCGCATCTTCACATCGTAAACGGGCTTTTCCGACGTTATACCTATCCATGAAGATGAACCGATGTAATTATAGACAGTCCCCGGCTTTATGCACCCCGCTCCCACTGAAGCGCATATTCCGTCCCCCGCTCCAATAACCACAGGAGTTCCTTGCTTCAAACCGGTTTCCGCCTCAGCTTCCTTTGTCACCTCACCAACTATATGTGTGGATTCGTAAGCTTCCGGCAATTTGTCTTTATCTATGCCGGCAATATCAATTATTTTGTCCGACCATTTATAGGTGTTTAAATCAAAGGCATTGGTTCCGGATGCGTCTGTATAATCCGTAGCCATATTCCCTGTTAGTTTAAAAGCAATATAGTCTTTTGCATTCAGTATCTTGTATGTTTTTTTATAGACTTCCGGTTCGTTGTTTTTTATCCACATCAGCTTTTCCAGGGAATAGGAAGGACTTACCCGGTGGCCCACAATCTTATAAAAATCCATGGCATCTATGTGTTGCAGTATTTTATCCGCTTCTTTTACCGCCCTCTGGTCGGAATAAATTATCGAATTTTTTAAAGGCCTTCCCTGCCTGTCAACGCACAGGCATCCCATCATCTGCGCACTGAAGGAAACAGCTACTATTTGGCTCGGGTCTATGCCCTGGATGAGCTGTCTGGTGGAAATACAGACCGCTCGCCACCAGTCGTCGGGATTCTGTTCCGCCCAATTAGCATTGAAGTATTTCGTATCATATGGATATGTCATGCTCGCTACCAGTTCGCCATCAGTCGTGTACAGAGTAGCCTTGTTTCCAGAAGTCCCCAAATCATTTGCTAGAAGATATCTCGGCATTATGTCGACCTCCTCAATATAAAACTTTAATAAAATTATTCAGGCATTGACAAGCTCCACTATAATTTGCCACCTGTCCATTGGATGCCATATACCTTTTTTTAAAACTTTTATTTTTGGAACCAGACCTTTTTGTATCATCTCATCATTGAAGCTTATGATTCTATGCGTATACTCCTGATTGATTTTGGGCTCTGTAATAAATGTCCCCTTACCCTTTATTTTCTTCAGATATCCTTCTCTCACCAATTCATTGATTGTCTGCCTTACAATGAGCCCGCTAATATTAAAAATCTGGTAAAGTTCAGTCTCCGTGGGAATAAGATCACTGGCATTCAGCTGATTTTTGTGAATATACGACAGCAGCATTCCTTTTAACTGGCAATAAAACGGTACAGGTATATCTTTATTAAGCTTCACAGCTTCCAGATTCATTATTTCATTCCTTTGCATTTAGAGTTCTATACAATAAACATATTACTTTATCTAATATTTATCAAGAATGGAATTTATCTCTTGGTAAGTTTCATCGTCCAATTCCCATGTAGTGCTTTCTATATTATTCTTGATGTGTGAAATTTTGGTCGCACCGGCTATTATAGTGGTAACAGTTTCGTTTTTAACCAACCAGTTTAATGCCAGTTGAGAAAGAGACTTCTCAATGCGATTGGATATCTTTTTCAACTCCTCCACAATTTGAAGATTTCTAAAGAGTTTTTCCCCTTGAAGCTCCGGATTTGCATTTCTTACATCTGTATCATCAAAATTTTTCCCGCGTTTAAAAGTACCGGTCAACAATCCCTGACAAAGAGGGCTGTAAGGTATAAAGGCGATCTTGTTTTCTTTGCAATCAGGTATGATCTCTTCTTCGGTCTTATAATAAAGCGGTATGCCATGATAGGAAACTGCATTTCTGTCTATCATATTGTAGAGGCATTGATGGGATACAATATCTCCATATCTTCTAGCTTCTTTTAATAACTTGATGGGAAAATTTGAAGCTCCGATATACCTTATTTTACCTGCCTTTTTTATCTGGTTTAAGGCATTCATGGTCTCTTCTATAGGAGTGCCGTAATCAGGCCAATGCATCTGGTAAATATCGATATAGTCGGTTCCTAATCTTTTTAAACTGCCATCTATCTCCTTGAAAATACTCTGTTTGGAAAGCAGATTTGAAATCTTTCTTGTGTCATCCCATACCTGACCACATTTAGATGAAATTATTACTTTGTCTCTTTTACCTTTCAAGGCCTTACCCAGTAGTTCCTCCGCATGGCCAAAACCATATACTGGAGCCACATCAAAAAAGTTTATACCTAATTCAAAAGCTGTTTGAATAGCCTTCATAGAAGTCTCATCATCAGTTCCGGTCCAGAAATCTTTTCCTGATATCACCCAGCAGCCAAAACCCAGGACTGATGCCTCAAGGTCTGTTGTACCAACTCTTCTTTTTAGCATAATTATCATCCCCTATAAATTATCTATTGTTTTCGTTTTCTATTTTGATCTATCAAAACAGCTGCTACGATTAGTGCACCTACCAACATTTGAAGGATAAAAGGATTGATCCCAAGAAGATCGCCGCCTTGTCTTAATGTTGACATGAGCATCGCACCTAAGACAGTACCTAGAATAGAACCTTCCCCTCCGTTCAGGCTTGCCCCCCCGATGACTGAAGCAGCAATGGCATCCAGTTCATATCCGGAACCTCCTGTAGGAATACCGTTTGCAAGACGCGATACTAGCATAATACCTGCTATAGAAGACATTAAAGCGGCCAAACCATATATGGCATATATATTCAATCGTATATTGATACCGCTGAGCCTTGCAGCTTCCTGATTACTGCCTATAGCATATACATTTCTTCCAAATCTCGTCATGTTTAGAATAAACGCGGAAATAATCATGACTATCAGCCATACTATAAAAAGCGACGGTAGACCCAATATATCTATCTGGGCAAGATTTAGAAAAGCATCTGGCATGCCGGAAACCATTTGTGCTCCACTGACAAGCATGGTCGCTCCCCTAAAGACCGTCATGGTACCAAGGGTTGCTATAAAAGGTGGAACTTTGCCATCAAATACAAGCATGCCGTTTAATATACCAATAAGGGTGCCTATGATTATTGCAATTATGACGCTCAGGAAAGGACTTAGCCCTGATCGTACCATCAAAACCGCTGCTACTATTCCTGCAAAACCAATGACTGATCCCACTGAAAGATCGATGCCAGCAGCGATAATCACAAAGGTCATTCCAAGGGCTACTACACCGTTTATTGAAGTTTGCCTTACTAAGTTTGACAAATTACCTGAGGTTAAAAAACCTTTCACAAATATAGAAAGTAAAAGAAAAAAAATGACATATATTACTAAAATATTCCCTCCCACCCTAGGGGAGGCTTTTATGAATTTTTTAAGACCCTTTTTACCTATTTCTTCCATTCAATCAAGTAACCTCCTAATTGCCAGTTTTAGTTGCTATAGATAGCCCTGAAGCGAGTTTTAAAATATCTTCTTCCGTAGCTTCACCATTGTTAACAATAGCTGCACATCTACCTTCGTGCATTACCAATATTCTATCGGCAAGGCCCATTAATTCAGGTAAATATGATGAAACCCATATAATAGATGCACCACTAGAAATTAGCTTTTCAAAAATCCTATAGATCTCTAACTTTGCTCCTACATCAACACCGAATGTAGCTTCATCGAAGATAAATATATTGCTCTGAGCATTTAACCATTTACTTATTACAACTTTTTGCTGATTGCCACCGCTGAGTTTTTCGACCTTCTGAAGCATCGAAGGAGTTTTGATTTTTAACTCACTTAAGTATTTTTCTGTCCTCTTTCTTTCCTCTTTTCTATTCATAACCCCTAAAGTAGAAATTTGATCATATACTACCATATTGATATTGGCCATGATGGATAATGGCAAAGCAAGTCCTTGCATTTTCCTATCCTCAGGTAAAAGACCTATCCCGGCATTTATTCCGTCTATCGGGGATCTAATTTCCTTTTTCTCACCATTTATGATTATCTCACCGGTATCATATTTATCTGCACCGAATAAACACCTGACAACATCTGTCCTCCCTGAGCCTACTAGGCCAAACATTCCCAAGATTTCCCCTTTATGCAGTTGAAGATTTATGCCCCTAAATTTGGGTTCTTTAGTTAGATTTTTTACCTCCAATACTATCTCTTGAGATTTTTGGTGTTTGATACTGTATATATCTTTTAAATCTCTACCTACCATCACGGAAACTAGACGGCCTTCATCAACATCGGCTAACGGAAAAGTTCCTATCAACTTACCGTCTCTTAAGACAGTTACGGTATCGCATATACTGAAAATTTCTTCCAACCGGTGAGAAATATATATTACACTTGTACCTTCACTTTTTAGTTTGTAGATTATTTCAAAGAGTTGCTTGACTTCTTCCTCGCCTAGAAGGGCCGTAGGCTCGTCGAAAATAATAACTCTAGCTTTCTCGTGAATTATTTTCGCTATAGTTACCATTTCTCGCTGAGCTAAAGTTAATTCTTTAAGTTTTTTTCGTGGATCAATGTCTAAATCTAATTCTTTTAGAGTATCACTTGTAACTCTATTTACAGTAGCCCAGTCTATTATTAATCTTTTCGTAGGAAGTCTTCCAAGGAAAAAGTTTTCTTCTACCGAAAGATGCGGCGCTAGTGTAATATCCTGGTATACCGCTCTAAGTCCATACTCTCTTGATTGAATAGGGTTTGTTATTTCTACTTTTTCGCCTTCGATAAAAATTTCACCTTTATCCTTTGGATATATTCCCATTAAGATCTTTATCAGGGTGGATTTGCCGGCTCCATTTTCTCCCACAAGACCGTGCACTTCACCCCTTTTTAGAATGAAACTTACATCTGAAAGGGCTTTAACACCTGGAAATTCCTTGGATATACCTTCCATTCTGATAATTTCTTCACTCATTTTGTCCATATCTACCCACACATTCCATTTTTTAAAAACAGTATAGGGGAATAGGACCCCCCTATACTGTTTTTATTTTATACTGGCGGTTTGCTATTCCTTTAATGAAAGTGGATCAAGTAATGCCTTTATGGCAGGATCATTCATATTCTTTTTTGTAACTGCAGTACAACCAGTATCAATATATTTTTCAAGTGTTTCGCCAGCTAAGGCTTTAAGTGCACAATCTACACCCTTGTATCCCATTCCATATGGATCCTGCAGTATTAGTGCATATAATATTCCACTTTGAAGTGCTACAACTTCTGTAGGGTCTGAATCGTATGCAACAGCCGCAATCTTGCCGCCTAGTTTTCTTTCCGTGAACACTGATGCAACCGAATCACCGGTGACGTTATTATCTGCAAAGAATCCAACTACATCTTTATTTGCTGTTAGAATATCTTCTACTGCAGCAGTGCCTTTCAGCATATCATTATCAATATACCTTACGGTTAGTATCTGTAAATCAGGAGCTATTTCCTTTAATCTATCATTAAATCCCTTATCTCTGTCAATTAAAACCTGAACACCTGCCATTGCACTTATCATGCCAACTTTTCCTTTAAGCGGTATATTTGCAGCTTTCATAGCTTCAACTAGCATATCAGCACAAAGTGCTCCACCCTTTAGGTTATTTGTAGCAAGAAATGTTGAAACTTTATCTGTTTTAACCTTGTTATCTATTGTTATTACCGGGATTCCCGCGGCTACTGCTTTTTCAATAGCCGGAACTGTAGCATCCGAGCTTGTTGAAGAAATTACTATTGCATCAGGTTTGCTTGATATAACATTTTCCAAAATAGAAACTTGCTTGTCAATGTCCGCTTCTGAAGGTGGACCGTATGTAGTAACATGGACCTTATCAGAGTGTTCTTTAGCATAATTCTCTGCACCAACTAATACATACTGCCAGAAATCAGATGTTGTAGCCTTAATTATTACAGCTACTTCCTTAGCTTTTGGTGCTGATGGCGTTGTTGCAGTTTTTTTACACCCTGTCAAAGCCATTCCCACCATCAATACTACAAGCACTACCAAAAAAATCTTTTTCATACTTTTTTCCTCCCTTGTATAATTATAATATGACTTAGTGAAATACCAAACATGTCCTAGCTTCAAGATGTGGTTATAAATTCTCTTGCCAGAACCTCATCATTTTTAATTTTATCACTATCTTCTATTTTTGTCATGTCCTCATACTCTTTACATATATTTGAGACTCTGGATGATATTTTAGCAAATAATCTATCGGTGTCTTTTTCAAAGAAGTTTTCTCTTGCAACAAAAGTCTGGAAACAATCACAATAAGTAACCCCTACCTTATTTTTCAAAGTAATGCCCCACTTTCAACAAAAGTTTGATGAGCACAATAAATACCAGCTCTGCGTCTTTTCAACAAGGTCTCCCTCACAACAAAAGG
>Ga0315282_10011113_pt1 | contig 14003 bp, 6 predicted proteins | sample YL17G07_20_MG_FD_203693 | JGI IMG/M metagenome (GOLD analysis project Ga0315282, IMG submission 203693) | Sediment microbial communities from Yellowstone Lake, YNP, Wyoming, USA - YL17G07_20 | ecosystem: Environmental > Aquatic > Freshwater > Lake > Sediment | place: USA: Wyoming | collected... | reverse complement strand
CTCCGGCACGCCGTCCGCACCCCACCGAGGTGCGGACGGCTCCGCTGCCGACCTTTCGCTCGTCCGGGAAGCCTTAGAAACCAAGGCTTCCCGGACACCATGGCCGCGAATTCTCCGTCGCACGCATGGAAGACCATGCGGCGACTCCGAAGCGGTCGGCAGAGGGCCTTCGAAGCGCGACCCCTTCGCCTCCATGCGGAATGTCACATCTGTTGATTGTGGAAGAGAGCTGACATGAAGCCTGGGAAAGGTATGCAGCAACAGAAGAAGAAGGGGACCCCGGAGGCCAAGCCCGCGCCGGCGTTCGGACTGCGCATCGGCCCGATAAAGCTGGGGGTGCTGTTCGCCTCCTTCTCCGTCCTGCTGTTCGAGCAGTGGTGGCACCACTTTCCGATCGTCCTGCGGGTCTTCTCCATGTATTGGGCGCGCGACGCCAAGTCCATGCTCCCCGTGTTCCCCGGCTTCCTCACGATGTGGGGCGACAACGCCGTTTCCACGCTCGTGCTCGCCGCCTTCGAGGTCGTCTCGTGGCGGGCGGGAAGGCGGGCGCTCTCCTGGGTGACCGGGCGCGAACAGAAGGGGCTGTGGGGTTTCCTGCTGGCGACCGGCCTCGGCAACGGAATCCTGGGCACGCTCACGCTGGGCATCGGGATGAACGGCCTCCTGTTCCGCCCGGTTTTCACCGTCCTGCTCGCCGTACCGCTGGCCTTCTCCATCTGGCGGGCGTTCAGGTGGCGCCATGCCCGGGCCGCCGCCGGGAATCCCGTGGTGATTCCCCGGATTCCCGCGCTCGGCCGGTTGGAGTGGGTTTTCCTGGGATTCTCCGTCTTCATCTCGCTCTTCAACTACATTCCCGCGCTCGAGCCGGAGTGGTTCTACGACTCGCTGGTCTACCACCTGGGCGTGCCGTCGCGCTGGCTCGTCCACAACAAGGTGTGCGCCCTGCCCGACACCTTCTTCTCGAACTTCCCGTTCCTCCAGGAGATGCAATACATGTTTTTCCTCGCGCTGGGGCGCGATATATCCGCGCGGCTCCTGCACTGGTTCAACGGAGTCCAGTGCATGCTCGTTACCTACGCGCTGGCGCGCCCCCTGCTGGGCCGGTCCGGCGGCCTCATCGCGGCGGCGGTCTTCTCCTCGCTGCCGCAACTGCGCTTCCTCCAGCACGTCACGATGGTCGAGCTGGGCCTGTCCTGGTTCGCGGGGCTGGCCATGCACGCCTTCATGCGCGCTTCGGGGCTGGCCCCGGGCGGCGAGGGGGAGAAGCCCGTCCCGCGCCGGGCGTGGCTGTTCCTGGCGGCGTGGTTCCTGGGCCTGGGGCAGGGCACCAAGTACCTCGGCATATTCATTTCGGCCCTGCTCGTCGGCTGGCTCGTGCTGGAAATCCTGCGCGGCCGCGCGAACACCCGGAGGACCGTCCTGGACGTCGCGCTGATTACCGTGTGGGGTTCCGTCTGGACGGGGCCCTGGCTGGCGAAGAACTGGCTGTTCACCGGGAACCCCGTGTTCCCGATGATGGGCACCGTATTTCCCGCCATCAACTGGGATGCGCCGTTGCACGGCCGGTGGATGCATGACAACACCAAGTACGGGACGGGACGCGGCAGCCTCTTCAACTGGCTGCTGATGCCGATAGCCGCCTCCGTGGAGACGCCCCACTTCGGCACCTTCACCCTGAACCCGTTCTTCCTCGTCGTCCTTCCGGTCCTGGTGTTCCTCCGCGGCGTGCTTCCGCCGATCCGCTTCCTGGGCGGGATAGCCGGGGCCTTTTTCGTGGTATGGATGCTCACGAGCCAGCAAACCAGGTTCCTGATGCCGGTCGCGCCGGCGGCATCCGTGGCCACGGCCTTCGTCATCACCATGGCGTTCCAGGGGCGGCGCGTCCTTGCCTTCATCGTCAAGGCCGCGGCAGCATGGATGTTTCTTGTCTCCGCCTACGGCGAGATCCAGAACCGCTACACCAACAACGCCATGGTCCCCTTCGTGATGGGGTCGCTGGGCCGGAGCGGCATCCTGGACATGGGCGTCCAGTATTACCAGGCCGTAAAGGCCGCCAACGCGGGAATGCCGGAGCGCGGGCGCCTGCTCTTCCTCGGCGGCGACGAAAACTACTACTGCCGCCGTCCGCTGGTATGCTCCAGCATCTACGACCGCTGCGCCGCGGGGGAGATGGCGAAGCTGGCGAAATCCCCGGAGGATTTGCGCGAGCGCATGCGCCGGAGGCGCATTACGCACATCCTCTACTACGAGCCGCGTGCCGACGAGTACTCGCCCAACGGCATGTTTGACTGGGGGGATGACGCGAAGAAGAGGTTCCTTTCATTCTGGTGGCAGTACGGCAATCTGGTCTTCCAGGGCCGCGGAACCTTCCTTTTCGAGCTGACCGACAAGCCGCTTCCCGCGGCTTCGCGCAAGACCGGGGTGCCGCTCTGTTTCCATCCCCCGGAAACCATCGTGAAGGAGCGCGACCTCATGCTGAAGGCGGACGCGCTTTTCCAGGCGGAGAAATACGACGACGGACTCCAGGTGACCAAGGATCTGGTGAAGATGATGCCGGACCTCGCCCACGCCTGGTCCTACCACGCCTACGCCTGGGGGGCGGTGCGCGACATCGCCCGTGCCACCAGCTGCTACGAGAAGTCCATCCGCCTCGGCTTCCCGACGGTCGCGGCCTACTATAATCTCGGCGTCCTTTATGAGCAGGAAAAGAGGTACAACGACGCCATCGCCATATACCTCCGCGGACTCGGGGTGGAGCCGGGATACACCCAGTTGAAGGAGCGCACCGCCGAGCTCGCGTTCTCCCTCGGCAAGAACGACCTTGCCCTGCGGCTGTTCACCGAGCTCGCTTCCGTGAACCCGGAAAAGCCCCGTTTCGCCGGGCGGGTGCGGGAACTCAAGGCGGCGGTTGCGGGGAGAAAGCCTTGATGGGCCCGGCATTGAAACATGGAAACGCCTGGGGCATGACGGGCCGTGTGCAATCCCCCTCACCCTCCTCATCCAGTCCGCTATTCCCTGTCCCTCTCCCCCAATGGGGGAGAGGGATAATCCGGGGAAGAGGGTCACGGAGGGCGAGGGGGAAGGAAATGCGGAATGGCGCCGCGGAATAGCTCACGGGCCGTAGGGGTCTTTGACTCCGGGGTGGGGGGGCTGACCGTCTTGCGGGCCATAAGGGAACGCCTGCCCCGGGAGCACCTCGTATATTTTGGCGACACCGCGCACCTGCCCTACGGCACCAAGTCGCCGGCGACGGTGACCAGGCTCTCGCTGGCCAACGCCGCATTCCTCATGAGAAGGGGAATCAAGTTCCTGGTGATAGCCTGCAACACGGCCTCGGCGGTGGCGCTGGCCAGGCTCCGCCAACGCCTTCCGGTTCCGGTGCTCGGCGTCATCGGTCCCGGCGTCCGGGCGGCGCTGGCACGGTCGCACGGCGGCCGCATCGGCGTCGCGGCGACCCGCACCACGGTGACCAGCGGGGCCTACCAGCGCGCGCTCCGCTCGAGCGGCGCCGGCGCGCGCGTTTTTGCCCAGGCCTGCCCGCTCTTCGTTCCGCTCGCGGAGGAGGGGTGGACCCGGCACGCGGTGACCTTTAGGACCGCCCGCGAATACCTCGCCCCCCTCAAAAAGGCGCGTGTTGACACGGTAATTCTCGGGTGCACGCATTACCCCCTGCTCCGCGCCCCCATCGCGGCAGCGCTGGGGAGAAGCGTTCGCCTGGTGGATTCCGGCCGCGAAGTCGCGGAGGAATTGGCCCGGCAACTTGAAAAGAGCGGTCTGTTGAGGAAAAATGGCGGGCGTGGCCATGAATCGTTCTTTCTTACAGACACCGGGGGGAGTTTCCGTCCCGTGGCGGAGCGTTTCCTGGGCAGGCCCATTGGACGCATCGTGAAAGTCGCGATTTCCGCCCTCCTGATTGTTTCCGCGGGCCTCTGGGGGGGTACCGCCCGGGCGGACGCGGGCACATGGCTCCTCCAGTTCGCAAGTTCGCCCAGCCGCTACATCGGGACCCCCGGACATCGCGCCACGGTGGACGCGGTGGCCGAGGCGTTCCGTTCCTTCGGCCTCCGGAACGTCAAGCGCGAGCCCGTGAAGATTGTCGCGCCGGTCGAGGGCGAGATGTGGATTGAGGGGCCGGGCGTGGGCCGGGCCAACCTTCATATGGTATGGCCGAACCACGCCCAGCTGAGCACGACCCCCCGCTCCGGCCTCGTCGGGACGCTGGTGGACGCCGGTAACGGCGAGGCTTCCGCCATGAATGGCGCCCCGGTGGAGGGATGCATCGCGCTTGTCCGCCTGCCCTGCGCGGGCGGGCGGCTTGGCTGGCTGACTCCCTTCACCCTGGGCGCGGCGGCGGTCATCTTCATCCCCCCCTCCGATGGCAGCCTGTCGCGCGCGGAGGCGGAAGACCTCTTCCTGAGCGTTCCCACCGACCTGCCCCGCTTCTGGGCCGCGGCCGGCTCGGCCGGGCCGCTGCTCGATGCGGCGAAGGCCCGGCCGAAGGTCAGGCTGGTTGCCCATGCCGCGTGGAAGGAAATCACCGTTGAGAACATCTGGGGAGTCATCCCGGGTTCCCCCGACCGGTTTCCCTCGGCCGACAAGGAATCGAAGGCGGCGTGGAAGGACAAGGCGGTCATCATCCAGGCCTACACCGACTCCATGTCCGTTGTCCCGGCGCTGGCCCCGGGCGGGGAGGAGGCCGGCGGGCTGTCCGCGCTGATGGAGCTGGCCGCCCATTTCTCCGCCAACCGGGTTCCGCCCACCCTCATTTTCCTGGCGACTTCGGGGCACGACCACGCGCTTTCCGGTGTGCATGACTGGTTCGCCCGGCACCTGCGCCGCGACCAGTATTTCACCAAGTCGATTACGGGCGAGGAAAAGGTCGACGCCCAGCTGATGGTGGGGCTGGACCTGTCGAGCGGGGACCCCCACGTGGCGGCGTTCGCCCAGTCCACCTTCTACAACGGGTGGGAGAACGACCTCCTGGCGCAGAACGCGATGGCCGGCATGGCCCGGCAGCTGGATGCCTACGCCAGGAAGCTCTGGGGAAGCGGCGCTTCCGGGCGCTACCTCAACGGCGTTTCGCCGCCGACACGGACCTGGAAGGACATGATGGGATACCAGACCGCCTACGACGCCGACGGGGCGCAGCTGCTGGGAACGCGTGCGCTCACCTTCGCCTCCCCGTTCGACGCGCGCCTCAGGGTGGACACTCCGTTCGACACGGCCGCCAAGGTGGACCAGGCGTCCCTGCTGAGGCAGGTGGAAACCATCAGGGCGCTCCTGTCGAGCGCGTTCGTGGACCCGCAATTCTTCGAGGAGAGCAAGATGGAGATGCCCGACATCGGGCGGGCCTTCGGCGGCGAGGTCCACGAGTTCGAGCGGACCGTCACGGGACTGCCCAACAAGCCGGTGTCAGGCGTCCTGATGACCGTCTGGGCGGGGCCGTGCGGGGCCGCCATAAAGCCCAAGACCTACGGGCCGGTGCGGGGACTCCAGACCTGGTTCACGGAGCGCGACAATCCAAAGACCTTCTCGGCGACCGAGACCGGGACGTTCCGGCTCCCGGTCCTGAAGCTGAAGGAATACTGGCAGTGGATTTTCTTCCCGCTCCGCGGATTCGGGTTCAATGGCGACGGGAAAATCGAGATGACCTCGGACACCGCTTCGATAACGGCGGTCCAGTTCCAGCCCGACGTCGGCTTCCAGGAGCGCGAGAAGCGTACGCTCCATGTCCTGTTCCGCTGCGTGCCCTTTTCCATCCTGGAGCCGGTGGATGCGCGGTACCTGAGGTTCCTCGACACCATCACGGTGATGGACGGCTTCGACCAGCCGTTCATGAACCAGGGCGAGCATATCGTCGGCGGCCAGAGCATGGCACAGGAATCCTTCACGCCCGCGGTGGTCATTTTCGCTCCGGTGATGAAGAAATCATCCACGTGGGACCTGGAACGGGACGGGCGAAGGATGGTCTTGACGGTCACGTTTACCGGCGTTCCGGAGGAAAACGAAAGCCTGGAGGATTGGCTGGGAATTTCCGCCCGCGGCACCGGTACCCTGGGGTCGATTGGAGACAAGACCAAGCCGGTAGTGTTCATCTCCTCCGTGAGGCCGGGCTCAATGGCTGGTGAAGCCCGAATCAGGGTTGGGGACGGTCTGTTGAAGGTCGATGGCCGCCCGGTCCTTGGCATCAAGTCGTTCCGCTCGATATTCGGCTCCATCAAGGGTGTTCTCAATGTCCACGTAAAGGCCCTGCTCTCGACCGGGCCGTTCGGGCTCAAGGGGCTCTTTATCGGCGCCGACGAGGGCCTGCTGGACGCGGCGGACGAGAAGATACCGGAGGACAAGCGGGTGAGGATAACCCCGGTGCAGTCGCAGGGGACCGGCTACCCGGCCGCCATGGGGCTGCTCCGGCGGGCGCCCTACGAGGGGGCGAAGGACATGTGGATCCTGGACGAGGGGCGCGGCCGCCTCCTGCGCGAACACAATGTCCGGAGCTTCCGCATCGAGGAGCTCCACCGGCAGGCGGGGGAGGGGCTTCTCGTCGCGCGGGCGGCCTGGAAAGACCGCAAGTTCGACGCGTTCCTGTCCGCCGCGCGGAGCGCCTGGGGGCTGGAGGCGCGGGCCTACCCCGAGTTCAAGTCGGTCGCCAACGACCTGGTGCAGACGGTCGTGTTCTACTGCCTCCTGCTCCTTCCCTTCGCCTACTGCCTGGAGCGCCTGCTCTTTGCCTTCGCCGACCTGCGGCGCCAGCTGGTCGCGGCCTCCGTCCTGTTCGTCCTCGGCTTCCTCGCCCTGCGCCAGGTCCATCCGGCCTTCCGCATCTCCTCCAACCCGATCATCATCTTCCTGGGCTTCATCGTCCTCGTCCTGGGCATCATCGTGCTCGGCATCATCATCTCCAAGTTCCAGCGCGAGCTGCGCCGTCTCAAGGGGGAGCGCGGCGACTACGAGAGCGTCGACATCGGGCGCGTCAGCGCCACGGTGGCCGCGCTGACGCTGGGACTGTCTAACCTGCGCAAGCGCCCCGTCCGGACCGGGCTCACCGTGACGACGGTGGTGATGCTCACCTTCACCGTCCTTTCCATGGTGTCCATGTCGTCGACCATCCAGTTCTTCCGACTGCCGCGCGGCGCCAACCCTCCCTACGCCGGCGCGCTCGTGCGCGACGTCCAGTGGCAGGTCCTCCAGCCGCCCGTGGAGGAATACATGAAGAGCGCGATGGCCGGTTCAGCGGAGCTCCTGCCGCGCTCCTGGGTGGTGTCGCGTTCCTCCTCGGAGGCGCTCCAGTTGGAGGTGACCGGCCCGTCGGGACAGACGGGGATAGTCCAGGCCCTCCTGGGAATGGCCCCGCGGGAGGCGGCCATCCTGAAGCCGGCTAAGAACGCGGGCCTGCAGGGAAGGTGGTTCACGACGCGTGACCGCTACGCCTGCATCCTTCCGGCCGCGCTGGCTTCGCGCATCGGGGCGGGGCCCGGCTCGACGGTGCGGATTCGCGGTACCGAGCTGGCCGTGGTGGGGACGTTCGAGGGGCCGGCATTGGAGAAGTGCCGTGACCTGGACGGGGAGTCAATGACCCCGGCCAAATTCTCCGCCAAGCGCGGCCGCTACGACTGGGAGGAGTCCACCGACATGAAGGCGACCGACAAGGTGGCCGAGAATTTTCGTCCGGCCGACCATCTTGCGGGGAATGCCGTCGTCATCGTGCCCAACGAGCTGGCGCTGGAAATGGAGGGGCACCTGCGCTCGGTGGCGGTCATCCCGCTTAAGGGAACTTCCACCTCGGTGATGGTGGATTCCGTGAAGGAGTTCCTGAAGCGCGCGGCGGTCATGGCGCTCGTCTCGGACGGGAAGAACACCCAATTGCTGACGTCCATCGGGGCGGTGTCGGTCAAGGGGGCCCTCTCCCTGCTGATTCCGCTGGCGCTCGCCTGCCTCATCGTCCTCAACACCATGATGGGGAGCGTGCACGAGCGCGTCCGGGAGATATCGATATTCTCCTCCGTGGGGCTGGCCCCCACCCATATCGGGGCGCTTTTCGTGGCGGAGGCGTTCGTGGTGGCCATCGTCGGCGTGGTGCTCGGCTACCTCATGGCGCAGTTCGTTTCGACGCTCCTGATGAACGCCGGGATGCTGAAGGGGCTTTCGCTCAACTATTCGTCCAGCGCCGCCGTGGGCGCATGCATAATCGTCATGGGCGCGGTCATGATTTCCACCATCTACCCGGCCCGCCGGGCCTCCGATTTGGCGGTCCCCGACGTGACCCGGCGGTGGAAACTGCCGAAGCCGGAGGGGGACCTGCTTGAGTTCGACTTCCCGTTCACCGTGGGCTCCACCGACCTGCTGGGCATGTTCATGTACCTGGCCGAGCTGTTCAAGGCTTTCCGTGACTCCTCCATAGGATCTTTCGCCACGGACCGCGTAAGGCTGTCCCGCACCAAGGAGGGCGTTGCCATCGATATGTCCTGCTGGCTGGCCCCGTATGATTTAGGCATCAGCCAGCGGGTCAAGTTCGAGGCCATTCCAATGGAGGTTAAGGGGCTCTACCGAATCCAGGTAACGCTGGAACGGCGCTCGGGGGAGGCCGATTCCTGGTACCGGCAGAACCGCCGGTTCCTGACGACCCTGCGCAAGCGGTTCCTGGTCTGGCGCATGTTCGGCCGTGAGCTGAAGGCCCGTTACGAGGCGCGCGGCAACGAGCTCCTCAAGGAGGGGAAGCGTGGCTGAGAAGGCGAAGAAGCGGGATGACCTGAAGCTGGAGCCCGACACCTCCAACCTGGTGGAGCTTATCCCCTCGGACCTCAAATACGAGGACGCATTCAATTTCAAGACCGTCCTGGCGGCGCTCTTCGTCGGTTTCATCATGCTGCCGGGCTCGATGTATATGGGGCTCCTGGTGGGGGCCGACATGGGCGGCGTCGCGCAGTGGGTGACCGTCATCCTGTTTCTGGAAGTGGCCCGCCGCACCTTCGTGAAGCTCAAGGCGCAGGAAATCATGCTCATCTACTGGGCCGCGGGGGGCATCATCGGCGTTTCCGGCGCGTTCGGGGCCGGCCTCAACATTTTCGGCGGTTCGTTCGGGCTGTTCATCTGGGAGCAGTACCTCGTCCAGCATCCCCTGATGCAGGACCTTGTTCCCAAGCTGCCGGACTGGGTCGTCCCGCCGCTTTCCTCGGGGGTTTACGCCCTGCGGACCTTCTTCCACAAGGCCTGGCTGAAGCCCATTGTCATCGGGCTAATCGTGATGGTCCTCGGCACCATCAACCGCATCACGCTGGGTTACCTGATGTTCCGGGCGACCGCGGACGCCGAGCGCCTGCCGTTCCCCTTGGTCAACATCAGCGTGGGCGGGACCCTGGCGCTGGCCGAGTCATCGTCCGGCAAGGAGGGGTGGCGCTGGCGGGTGTTCTCCATAGGCGCGATGATCGGGGTCCTGTGGGGCGCCGTCTACGCGGGAATCCCCGCGCTGACCTCGATAATCGCGCCCAAGCCGGTGATGTTCATCCCCATCCCGTGGATAGACATGTCGACTGCCGTGCACGCGTTCCTGCCGGGCGCCGTCCTGGGGCTGGCGACGAACCTGGGCGGGGTGCTCGGGGGAATGGTCCTCCCGCAGGCCATCGCCTGGGGCGCGGTCGTGGGCAGTTTCCTCGGCTACCTGGTCCTGCCGCCCATCCTGGTATGGAACCACCTCCTCCCGCTCTGGAAGCCGGGCTTCGGGGTCATTCCAACCTCCATCGCCAAGAGCTGGGACTTCGATATCGCGTTCGGCGCGGGAGTTGGGCTTGTCTTCGGCTGGGGCGGCATCGTGATGATGATCCGGAGCATCAGGAAGCAGAGGAAGGAAAAGCGGGACGCCGCACCGGCGCACACCGCGGCGCCCCGGAGGACTTTCTTCCGGCTCGCCGCGCCTCCGGAGGGCCGCGGCGACTTTTCGGAAGGGCGTTTCCTTATCCTGTGGGCTGCGAGCACGCTCGCGCTGGTCGGGCTGGTGAAGTACCTCATCCCGGACTTCCCGGTCTGGATAACGGCGGCATTCGGGCTCATCTGGACCCCGCTGAACTCCTACGTCACCGCCCGCATGGTCGGTATCACGGGGAGCCAGCAGGGCGACCCGTTCCCGTTCCTGCGCGAGCTGACCTTCATCGCCAGCGGGTACCGGGGTATCGCCCTGTGGTTCGCCCCCGTTCCGCTCTACAACCACGGCTGGGAGCCGTGGACCTTCAAGTCGCTGGAGCTGGCCCGGGTGAAGTTCGTGAGTTACCTGAAGCTCACCGTGCTGACGACCTTCCTGATGATAATCTTCAGCTTCATCTACTGGTCGCTCATTTGGAAGCTCTCGCCCATCCCGTCGAGCTCCTATCCCTACGCCCAGACCATGTGGCCCATGGGCGTCCAGAACGAATACGTGTGGCTCTCCATAACCGACCCGAACAATCCCACGCGCGCGTTCTTCCTGCAGAAGGTGCTCAATTGGAGGGTCATCCTGGCCGGCATCGGCGTCTCGGGGATACTGTGGGCGCTGACCGCGGCCATGAAGCTGCCCCAGTTGTTCTTTTTCAGCATGATTGGTTCGCTCTTCCTCTGGCCGCACTACGCGATACCGACGGCCATCGGCGCCATCATCAGCATCAGGATGTATAAGCGGTTCGGCCGGGACAGGTGGGATGCCTACGCGCCCATCCTTGCGGCGGGATTCACCTGCGGCATGGGGCTGCTCGGCATGGTGGCGGTCGCCATCACCCTGATGGCGAAGGCCGTGACGCCGCTCCTCTATTGATGGGGAAATACCGCCAGTGAGCGAGGGGAAGTCCGGGAAGGGAAGCCGCTGGTTATGGGTGGTCGTGCTTTCCATCATCCTTTCCACCGTCATCGCTCTGACGGGGCCCTATATCCGGTTCATGGCGAAGCAGTGGCATCCCGGCTCCTGGGGTGTCATGCCGCTGGGAGCGATGGTGGTGCTGCTGCTCCTCGCCGGATTGAACGCCCTGCAGGAGCGCCGCAAGCGCAAGCCCCTGCTCACCCCGGGGGAGACGCTGGGCGCGTTCATGATAATCATGATGGGCGGCTGGGCCTCCACCTGGTCGTTCGTCGAGACGCAGATGCCGCTCCTGACCTCCCCGTGGGTTTTTGCCTCCCCGGAAAATTCCTGGGCGGAGAGGATAGTCCCGTTCCTTCCCCGCTGGGCCATGGGACCGGCGGACGAGCCGTGGGCCTCCGCCTTTTACAACGGCCTTCCGCCGGGGGCGTCGATGCCCTGGGCGCTGTGGGTTCGGCCCGTGGCGGCCTGGAGCCTGTTCGCGGTGTCACTGGCGCTGTTCTCGATTTCGCTGGGCGGGTTCGTGAGCAGGCAGTGGATAGAGCACGACCGGCTGGCCTTTCCCTACGCCGAGGTTCTCTCCGGGCTGGTGCGCGGCTTCATGTCCAGCCGCCTGTTCTGGATAGGCGTGGCGGTGGCGGCGGCGGTTCCCGCCTGGAACGTCGCCCAGCGCTTCTTCCCCATCGTCCAGCCACTTTCGCTCGATTTTGGCGGCGGCGGCCCGGACGGAGTCGAATGGCTCAAGGGCGTGCCGAAGGATTTCTGGGTGGGACTTTCGCTTAACTTCACGATGCTTGGCCTCATGTATTTCGTCCATCGTGACATCGTCGCCTCGATAATCATTTTTTTCTTCCTGCTGGGCATCCAGGGGTATTTCACCAGCCTGGCCGGGTTCAAGCTGGAGCACGGCGAGCTGTTCGGCTACCAGAACTCCCTCGACGGGTGGATGCTGGGCGGGTCGCTGATGACCTTCGTCGTTTGGGGGCTCTGGTCATCCCGCGGCTGGCTCGTGACCTACGTAAAGGCCGGATGGGAGGGGGGTAAGAGTAAGGAGGAATACTCCTGGCTTTCCCCCCGCGTGACCCTCGTGTCCTTTTCCATCGGCCTCGTGGCCGTGACTGCCTGGATGGTCGCTCTGGGCCTGCGGGGATGGCAGGTCGTCCCGTTCATCATCGCGAAGGCGGTCTCCTATATCGGAATAGCCCGCATGGCTGCCGAGGCGGCGGTGGAGAACGATCTGGGCATCAGCCCGGTGGACTACGTGGTGGTCCTCGGGACGAAGGCCATCGTGCCGGCGGGCTTCGTGGCGCTGGCGCTTTCCTACTCCTGGCTGACCGGCATGGGCACCAACATGACGGAGCGGGCCCTGGCGGGGGAGAAGATGCACTCCTATGCCCGTTTTCCCCGCGGGACCTTCGCCGCCGTGCTCGTCGCCGTCGGGCTGGCCACGGCCGGCGCGATGCTGGGGACGGCCTGGACGGCCTACAAGTATGGCGCCAACAACTTCGGCGACTGGCTATACCAGTGGCACATGCGCATCATGTATGACCAGGCCATGGAGTGCTCGCGCCAGCCGACGGGTCTGGACTGGCCGCGGCTGGGATGGTTCGGCGCGGGCGGGGTGATGATGGTGGCCATAGTCTTCCTCCGCAACAACGTCGTGGGCTGGTTCCTGCACCCGGTCGGGTTCCTGGTGGCATTCGCCGGGAAGGGCGTCATCTTCAACGGCGGGCTGGCCTGGCTTCTCAAGACGCTTTTCCTGAAGCTCGGCGGGGCCGAAACCTACGAGAGGTACAAGCCGTTTTTCGCGGGGCTGGTGGTGGGGGGGTTCATCCCGGCCTTTATCGGTTTCCTGCTGGCCACCCTGTATTACCTGCAATACGGCCGTGTTCTGGGGGCGGGATGACCTGCCTTGACCGTCCGGGAATAGCGGTGGAATAATGCGTCAATGGGATTGGGAGTGAAGCACACGCGCGTCATCAAGCCGAGGGACCGCAAGGGGGAGCGGCGGTATATCAAGATAGTCAAGCCGCATTTCCAGTACCGTTTCATCATTCACTTTGTGGGGCTGAGCATCCTGGGAATCGTGATAGCCAACGCAATCGTCTTCGGCTATTACACCTTCCGTTCCAGCTACGACCTCTCGACCCGGTTCATGTACCAGTCCGCCGTCGGCGCGCCCATCAAGCGCATCTCGCTCCTGGAGCTGCTCGGCCCGGCGATGGCCGCTTCCGTTATCATTTCCGCGGCGCTGGCGGCCTGGATAGGGGTGCGGTATTCGCACCGCATCGCGGGTCCGATGTACCGTTTCGAGAAGACCTTCCAGGACATCCGCCGCGGGAAGCGCGTCAGTGCGGTTGCGCTGCGCAAGCATGACGAGTTCAAGGACGTGGCGGGCGAGTTGAACAAGATGCTTGCATGGTTCTGGACGCGTTTAAGGGGGAAGTGAACCAGCCATGATGCATGGATTCCGGAAGATTGTAGGGTCAGGGGGCGGGCTTTCTGCGGCCACAAGGTTGTCGCGGCGGCGCGGATTGAAGGGGAAGGAAAAGGGATTCACCCTCATCGAGCTGATGATTGTCGTGGCCATCATCGGTATTTTGGCCTCCGTGTCCCTGCCTAAGTTTGCCGCACTTATCGAAAAGGCGCGGGAGACCAGCACGAAGGCCGCGTTGATGTCCATCCAGTCGGGATGCGCCATCTACTACTCGGCGACGGAGGGGATATTCCCCCAATACATCGAGACCACGGTGGCCTACGACTTCTCCAAATACCTCGACAAGCTTCCCCCGGTGAAGGCGACGCATTCCGGGATTGGCATGGGCACCTGGGAGAGCCCTTCGGGCACGTCGGTCCTCTATACGACCGACGAGCTCATCAACTCGACCGGCATTGGCTGGAGGTACAATCCCTCGGACGGTAAAGTATTCGTGAACTCCAGCGCGACCGACCAGAAAGGATTCGCCTACTCGACGTACGGCTATTAAGAAAGCTTTCAGCGGTAAGCTGTAAGCTTTAGGTGATTGGCTAGATTATCCTGGCGGATATTTCAAGAACCCCCCTATTAGGGAGAACTGCATAAATAGGTTGATATCAACCACCTGATTAGGATATCGTGGAGGAATGGCACCCTCCACTAACCCAGCGACACCGGTCCGACGTGATGCAGCCGTATACGAACGCCGCC
>Ga0315282_10011112_pt1 | contig 14004 bp, 8 predicted proteins | sample YL17G07_20_MG_FD_203693 | JGI IMG/M metagenome (GOLD analysis project Ga0315282, IMG submission 203693) | Sediment microbial communities from Yellowstone Lake, YNP, Wyoming, USA - YL17G07_20 | ecosystem: Environmental > Aquatic > Freshwater > Lake > Sediment | place: USA: Wyoming | collected... | reverse complement strand
GACGTCCAACCATTCGTCAGGCAGAATCCCGTCACATTCGCCCTGCTCCAGGCCGCGCAAGACCTGGTCCTGGTCGCGCACCACCACCGACCAGGTTTCAGCGGCATCAACTCCATGCGACTCGGATGACTTCGACATCTGCCACGGTTTCCGAGCAGGATGGATACCCTATTCTTGAACAGATGTTCTATTCCTTCTTGCCGCCAAGAAATTTCTCGCGCCTCGTCATCTCGCTAAAAACGGAGCTCCTGCTGACAAGGGTGTGACCTCAGAAAGTGGGGATCGAGCTACTGGATGTGGGACAGGCGCCCTCGCCTGTCAACCGGCGCCGCGCGCGGCACCCACACAGCCGGGGCGGCTGTGCTACATGAAGAACATCCCCGCCATCCCCACTGAGAACGGTCACACCCCCTGCCGATGTTTGGAGCGATCTGTCCGGCGGGCCCCGGGCGCCAAGGCGCAGGGATGGTACTCCCGTTCACGATCAGTCTGCGGCCGTTGAGGGCGCGGGCGACATCAAGGGCTGCGGCGCGAAGGTCAGGAAGATCAGCACGCCCGTCCGTATCCAGGGGAGTGCACACTGCGATGAAGATGACCTCGGAGACTCGCGCCGTAGTCTGAACGTTCCCCGCGATGAGGCCCCGGCCAAGCAGCGCCTCGAAGCGGGTAGTGAAATGACGCCGACCCCAGCGGCCGAGACCCTACGCCCCGAGCCGGCGGGTCGCCGCCTTGAGGCGCTTGGTGCGGCTCTTGTCCTCGGGGACGCGCTTCTCGAGATCCTCGGCCTGGCGCTCGAACTCCGCCGCCAGACGTTCGTCGCCGATCTTCTTGAGCAGGCGCGTCGCCTCGCGCAGGCGGCGCGTGGCGCGATCGACGTCACCGTCTTCCTGCGCCCACTGCGCTTCGCGCTCGGCCTTGTACACCGCCACCCGGTCAATCAGTCCGGCGACCGCGGCGTCGGGTTCAGCCGCGGTCAGCGACTTCTGGTAGGTCACGGCAGCCTCGCGGCGCTCGGTCTTGTGTTGCTGCGATCCGGCCGGCCGCCACGCCACCTCCATCATCGCGATCTGCTGCGCCCCGTCGGGCAACTCGGGCAGGCCCAACTCTACCAGCAGCGAGGTCGTTTCGTTGCCGGGCAATTCGCCCAGCCGCACCCGCGTCCAGCCCTGCTCGGTGACGATCTCCTCGAACCCCTTGATCGCCGGCTGCACCTGGTAGAGGTCCACGATCACCGCGTCGCGCTGTCCTCTGATGCTGAAACCGACGTCCTGGCATGCCGTCGCCTGGAGCCGGTTCAACTCTTCGGCGAGGTGGTTGCCGAGTTCACCCGCGTCCGCGGCATAGTAGTACTGCCCCCCGCTGCGGTCGGCGACGCGGGTCAGATACTCCTCGTCAAAGTCCTGGCCGATGCCCACGGTCGTGATGCCCGAGCCGGAGGCTCGCAGCGCCTCGATGCGGCGGAGGGTATCCACCGGGTCGTGGACGATGCCGTCGGTCATGATGATGACGCGGCTGACGGAGCCGGCCTGGGATGCCTTCGCGATCTGCTTCGTCGCCAGCTCGACGGCCTGCGCCATGACCGTGCCGTCGCCCAACTGAAACGCGTCCGAGTCACTGAGCAGCTCGTTGATGACCTCGAACATCTGACCCTTGTCGAATAACTTGGCCCCGTCATAGATGACACTGGCCCGGTCCGCGAACGCGACGAGCGAGGCGCTGTCTGATTCAGACAGCGTCCCGACGACCTGTTTGATGGCGCGGGTGGCGACGATCAGCGGCTTGCTCGCGGTGGCCTGGAGTTCCTGGGCGGTGCGGCCGGTGAAGATCGCGCCCTCGCGGCGGTCGGCGGTCACCGTTTGCAGCTCATGACGGCCGCGCGCAATGTCCGCCCAGCGCGCGATCTCGTCTTGCGTCAACTGGAAGCGGCGCATGGTGCCGCTGCAATCGAGGACAAAGCAGACATCCACCGGAACGTGGCGCGCGTCTCCGGCTGAAGGCCGCAACTGGATCAGCAGATGCGTCTGGCGGTCCTCGCCGCTCGGCGCGCCCACGAACGGCCGCTCGGGCGTGATCGTAATGTCAATGTCGCTGCTCATACACCCTCTTCATCTGCAAGCCTTACCGGTGCAGCCCAGGCCTGATATCTGCCGTCGAATACGCGATGGAATCCCGCACGCTAGCAGCCCTGTGATAAAAGCGCCTGCGCGTTCGGTCTTATGCGGAAGCTATGTAGGGCGGGCCTGTTTATCCCGAGCGACGTCGAGGGGCCCAGGCCCGCCGCCGGGCGTTTTTTCGGCGGGGACAGAGCCTGCCCCTTCGGCTACGCTCAGGGCAGGCTCTGAGCGTAGCGAAGGGCGTCCCCGCCCTACAGTCGCCTCGCCAGGCGACAAAATGCTTCTTGAGGAAAATGGATTCGACTTTATCACAAGGCCGCTAACTCTTGCGCCCCCGGCGTTCTGCCATCCGCGCCCTGAAGGAGTCGTACGCGCCGCCAAAAACGTCAACCGTGATATTGACCTCAGCCTCGTGCCCGCCTTGCGCCCGGCACTCCAACCGGGCGGCATGCGATCCCTTCTGCAGGCGCTGGCCGTCCGCGGTCACAATGACTTCAGCGTTCTCCAGCGGCTCCAGATGTAGTTCTGGCGGCGCTACCGAAATGCCTTCCGGCCCCGCGATGGTGCAGGTGATGTCGGCCGCTTGCTCGCCGACGTTCCGCAGGCCCACGCGCGCCTCCTGCTGCCTGGCCAGCCGAACGTTGAGATAGACCGATGGCTGCGCGACCTGGAGCGTCGCGCGCTGGGGCATGACCTTGATGGTAGAGGGCAACACCACCTTGCCCATCTGGTACGTTACTTCCACCTCCGCGTGCAATTCTACACCACGCTCCTTGATATGGTCGGGATAGGCGGTTATGGTGATGGGCACCTCGTGGCCGGTGAAATCGACCTCCCGCTCTTCAGCCGCTCCGGGCACTGCGACCCGCAGCCACTCCACCCGCACCCGCACCTTGCCCTCGAGGGGTTGCGCGCCGCGATTGCGAGCGATGACCGTGCGCCGCTCGTGACCACGCCCGCTGACCTCGCCAAAGGGTACCGCGGCCGCGCTCAACTCCAAGGACGGCGGGCCCTTCGCTCGCAAGTCCTCGAGCATCTCCCGCGCGTTCTGGTAGCGGTAATCGCGGTCGAAGCTCATCGCCTTGATGAGAACGCTCGCCAGCCCGGGATGCATGTCGCTCAATTCGCGCAACAGCGGCCCCACCAGCCGCCCGCTCTTCATGTCGATATCATCCTGCGTCGGCCGCCGGCCCAGCAGCATCTCGTACAGGATGCTCCCCAGCGCGAAAACATCGATCCGCCGATGGGCCTCGAGGTCGCCCTGCCGCAGCATGTCGCGGATCTCGGGCGGCATGTACCCGTCCGACCCGTAGAAATCGGTCTCGCGCCCCCCCGGAGCGTGCGCCGAGCCCATGTCGAGTATCACCGGGCGGCCATCGGCCGCGATCTTGATGTTCTCGGGCTTCAGGTCATGGTGGATGATCCCGTGCTCGTGCAGGTACACCGCCGCTTCGCACAACTTCAGCGCCCAGACGATGATCTGGCTCTCAGGCAGGCGCTCCCCGCGCTCCAAGATGTCCGCCAGGCTGGGCCCCTCGACGTACTCCTGAACCAGATAGTTGCGGCCGTCAAACTGGAATTCGTCGAGGTAACCCGGTACGCCGGGATGGCTGCCCATCCGCTGCAACACCTGACGCTCCTGCTCGAAGAGGTGCTGGAAGTCCTCCTTCTGCCGGGGGTCGGTGGGGATGCGGAACTCCTTGATCGCGACCTTCACAGCGTCGTCGCGGGCCCCCAGGTAGACGAGGGCGAACGCGCCGCTGCCGATGAGGTTCTCGACGCGGTATCGGCCGGACTCGGGTATGGTTTCGCCCGGCGCCAGCGCGATCTCATCACGATATCGCCGCCGAGTAGGCATTCAGCGACCTCGCTCGCGCCCGCTCCTTGCGCGCCTGCCCGCTGCGCCAGGCCCACCTGCGCCGGCACACGGTGCGATGTGGGCTACAGGCGGAAGACGAGCTTGCAGTTCTCTCCCACCCGAATCTCGTCGCCGTCCTTGAGGGGAACTTCCTGCTGGCGAGGGATCTGCGAACCGTTGACGATGGTGCCGTTGGTGCTGCCGAGATCGAATATGCGATACGCTGCCGGGCCGCCTCTGATCTCCGCGTGCCGCCGCGACACCGCGGGATCCATGCTCAGGTCTATGTCCGGGCGGTACCCTGTAGCGGGATCGGCCCGCCCAATCAGGATCACCGCGCGGTTGAGCGGGAAGGCGCCGGTCAGACCTCCGACCATAACCTCGAGTCGGGCTCCCTGCGCCGCGCCGCCGATGCTCGGGGCTTGGGGAAGGGGCGGGGCTACCGGCATCATTGGTGCGGCGGTGCCACCCTCCGGAGCGCCGCGAGGCGGCGCCAGGGGCGGCGCCGACGTATCGAGGATGTTTAGGGCCGAATCGCCCTGCGCCTGATTGCTCCCGCTGCCGGGGAACGCCACGACCTCCGGTAGGTCAAGCTCGGCGTCGGTCAGCGCGCCGCCGCAGGAGGAGCATATAACTTCGCCAGGTTGAGATTCCTTGCCACATTCCTGACAGTACATGATCGACTCCTTTGCGCGAGCGCGTTCGCACTGCCTCGACCATTGCCGCGGCGGGTCACCGCGCCGCCGCCGAATCCCCGGTGGCGCCTGCGCCTGAAGGCACCAGCGGGGCTTACAGCGTCGGCGACACGCTTTCCAGCGACACCAGCATCAGCAGTGCCGCCGTGCACCTCGGGTCCTGATCCCAGGCCTTCTGAAACTCGCGCCTGGCATCCGCAACCTTGCCCTCGGCCAGCAGCGCGTTGCCGAGGTCATACCGCAAAGTCGAAAGGTCCGGCCGCACCTCGAGTGCTCTGCTGAAGGCTTGCGCCGCATCGGCGTAGCGTTTCGCCGCGTAATACGCCGCTCCGAGATGCCCCAGCACCCGGACGCTCCGCGGCATCGCTTCCGCCGCCTGCTCCAGCATACGCACGGCATCCTCGATATTCCCCTCGCGGAACGCCGTGATGCCTTCGTCGGCCGGCGAAGCCGGGCCCGCCTGTGCCGTCGGAATGTTTGTCGCCGGCCCTGCCGCCGCGACTGCCGAGTTCATTTGGCCCGTCGGTGTCAGCACAACCGGAGGCGTTGCCGCGGCCTCCGCGCCAGCCGGTACTCGCTCGATCACCACGTCGGCGGCAGGCGCTGCCGTGAGCGGCTTCTCGAAAACCGGGCGTCCCGGCTTCTTACCGCTCGCCCGCTTTGCACCCGAGAGCGCGATCGCGACCTGTCGCGCGGTGCGGAATCTGTCGCGCGGCCGCGGAATCAACATCCGGTTGAGCACTTCCTCCAGCTCGGGCGCCACCTCGTCGTTAACGGTGGTGATGGCCGGCGTTTCCTCACCGCGGGGCGGTCGCCCCGCCAGCGCCTGCCATACGATCAAACCCAACGAGTACAGGTCGGAGCGCGCATCCACTGGCAGGCCCATCGCCTGCTCCGGCGACTTATATGGGTATGGATTCGTCGGCGTCTCTACGAGCATGCTCTGCGGGTCGATAGCCTTTGCGATGCCGAACCCGGTCAGGCGCAGCTCGCCGTCCTCCGCTACCAGAATTCCGCCCGGGTGCAGAGCCCCGTGCGCGATCCCATTCTTGTGCGCGTGGTCGAGCGCCTCGAGCGACTGGCCAAGGTAGTTGATCACATCCGGCACCGACAGGCGCCCGCGTTCCTCCGTCACCTGCGCGAGCGACCGGCCGTCGAAGTAGTCCAGCACGAGGTAATAGTTGGGTTCCTCGTGCGAGAAGTGGTTGACGTGCAGGATATTGCGGTGGGCGAGGCTCGCGGCTTTGCGCATCCGGCTCTGGAACCGATCCGCAAACTCCGGGTCGCGGATGAGTTCGCCCGGGATGACCTGGATGATCACCGCGCTGCCGAGCGAGGGGCTGGTCGCCTGAAAGAGGCGACTCATCGCATCACGGGAGATCTCCCCCGTGATCTGGTAGTTCTGCACGACGTGCGCGGTTAGCTTGTCAACGGGCCCTTCGGCCACCGGATGGGTGCCTCTTTTCCGCTGCCAATCTCGGCTATAGGCTTCTCTGAAGGCGCGCCTTTCCCCTTCCGTCCTGCAACCCGCGGCAGGACTGGCGGCCCCGGCGCCGAACAGTAGCGCGATGGGGTTCCGAGAACCCCGGTGAGGCTGTGCCTCTGCGGCGCTGTGCGCCGCTGCGGAATGCGGCACAGCCGCATCAGCACTCCGGAATCCGGCGCAGCGGGACCACCGGAGAGTCTCGGGTGAGCGCGGCTCTGCTGCGCTCCGGAGCGGTGCTTGCGCCGCCAGGAGGAGACCCGAGACTCCGTGAGACGTCGTCATGCCGCGCCCGCCGCAGCGCGGCCAGTCACTCCCGCACCGTCTGTTGAGACAGCCCATGAGCGCAGCCCGCCATGAACCGGAAGGCGATGGCCTGACCGTCCTCACCGTGCGCGAGGGCGAGGCCAGCATCCGCGACTTCCGCTTTGACTGCCGCGGCGAAACAAGCTGCCGTGTCGAGCTGGGGGAGCTGCTTCAGCTTCTCGAACGCCGGCACGCCGACATCGCCATCTTCCTCGCTCACCCCAACCTCGTCGGGTCCTTGATCGAGGAGCTTCGCCGGCGCGGCAGTGAGGTCCCCGAGATGGTGATCGCGCCGCCCTCCGATGGCGCGGATGCCCGGGTAACCGTCTCCGTCTCGCTGTCCGGCCTCTCTGAATCGGCTTATCCGCAGGAGCTTCTCGCGCGCCTTTACGAAGCCCTGCGAGCGGCGCAACGTGCGGATCCCGGCGCGGGGAAACCAAGACCGCTGCACGCTCAACCAAGTCCTGCGAATGATGTCGAGGCGGCGACAGACCAGGCGGAAACGGCGGCGACGCAGCTTTCCATCACCGAACCCCTGCCGGCAGGGGAGGGGTCAGACGAGGCTGCATCGTCCGCCGGGGCGGAGCCAGAGCAAGGGGACGCGCCGGCGGCCGCGCCACAAGCCAAGGCGCTCGCCACGCCCTCACCTGACGCGGCCCTGCCAATGAGCGAAGCGTCGGCTGATGCCGGCCCTGCCTCCGAATCATCAGACATAGACGAGCTCAGCTTTCGCCTCGAGCGAATCCTGAACCAACGATTGCAGCAACCGTAGCCCTGGTCAGCGCCAGTCATAGCAGTCAGGCACAGAGCACATCGCAGCACACCAGCCGCGCACGGGTCACGCGCGCTGAGGAGCAGCCAATGGCACGAAATCCCGGTTCCGCGGAGCGCTCGAAGGACCGCCGGTCAGCACGCGCAACGGAGGATGCACTGTTGCCACTTTCACTCCTGGCTTATCTCGGCCGCATCTGGAACCGCGGCACGTCGGAGATCGCAGCAGACCTCCAGAGCGGCGATCGCATCGCTCAGCTCCACGCGCTGCGAATGCTGACCGCACTTTCCGGCCGCAAGCAGCGCCAGTTGGAGCCGAGCCTCCTGCGCCTGCTCGACAGTCCCGAGGAGGAGGTCATCCGGGAGGCCCGCCGCGTAATGGCCGCGATCTATCCTCTCGATAAGCTCGAGCGACGGCTGGGCTACGGCTCACCTCAGGAGCGCGCGGCGGCCGTGAAGATCCTCGGCGCTCTGCGCCACGAATCCACAATCCCGCTCTTGTTCGAGCAGGCGGGGAGCGGTGAAACGGTGGTGCACGACGCCGCTATTTTGGAACTGGTGGCGATTGGCGACGAGCAGGTCATCTGCGGCGCCATCGAGGCGCTGCAGCGCTCGGATCCGTCGGCGCACGGGGCGGCGGTGCAGGTGCTGCGGGCCATGGGCGACGCGGCGACATCACTGCTCGTCGACGCGCTTGCGGCGCCGCAGCGCGACGTGCGCTTTGGCGCGCTCAAGGCGCTGGAGGTGATGCGGGCAAGCCAGGCATGCCCGCACCTCATTCCGCTGCTGAATGACCCGGTCGAAGAAATCAGGGCCCAGGCAGCGCGCGTGCTGGCGATGATGCGCCACCGCGAGGCCTTGCCGCACCTCGTGCGCGCGCTGAGCGATCCCGCGCAATCGGTGCGCGTCGAGGCGGCGACGGCGCTCGCGGTGTTCAGCGAGGCCGAGGCGGTCGAGGGTTTGCTCGAGTTCCTGCGGCGGTGCAGCGAGGACCTGTCTTTCGAGGTCGCGGATCAGGACTTCCTTACCGCGGTCGCCGCAATGCCCGATCTGCCGGCCTCCGGTTACCTGATGGTGCTCCAGGGTGAGAATCAGCCGTTCGCGATCAGCCTCGCGGTCACGCTCGAGGACGCGGGCACCGTGAATCGCTGGCTGCTCTCCCTTCCCGAGTCGCCGGCGGAAGAGCGGCCGACCCTGGTCCCATTGCTCCAGACTGTCGCCCGGCTCGGCGCGCGCGAGCCTTTCGTTGAGGGCCTGACTTTGCCGGATCCCGAGCTGCGCAGTTTCTGCGCGTGGCTGCTCGGAGAGTGCCGGCATGCGGAGGCGGTCCCGGCGCTCATCGGGCTGCTCTCCGACACTTCGGCCCTGGTGCGACGGCGCGCGGTCGAGGCACTGGGCGAGATACAGGACGGCACATCTGCCGCCGCACTGTCCGATGCCCTGGGGGACCCCGATCGCGATGTTCGCGCCGCGGCAGCAGCTGCGCTCGCGACCATGATCGAGACGGGCGCCATTCACCCGCCGCAGACGCAGATCATGCTTGCCGATGACGCGGCTCAGGCGGAGCTGCCTCCGCCCGGCGAACAGCTCGCCCTTCCGGAGCCGAGGCGCAGCAGCTACAGCCTGCCCGCCAGGGTCAGTGACGTGCTCGGCGGCCTCGCGCGCACCGCCGCCGGATCATCGCAGCCGCTGAGCATTGACGGCGTCCTGAGCGGCACCTCAGCCCTCGTGCGTGCGCTCCACGACCCCGCGGAGAATGTCCGCGCCCAGGTCGCTGAGTCGCTGGGCCGCCTGGGCATCGATTCCGCCGTCCATGATCTCTTCGATCGTGCGCTGCACGATAACAGCCCGCAGGTGCGCACGAACGCAGCCCGCGCCTTGGCCAAGCTCAACGCCTCTGAGGTGGCGCCCGCGTTCATCAGGGGCCTTCAGCACCATGACGCAGATACCCGCCGCCGCGCCGCCGAGGCCCTCGGTGAGCTCGGCGATCCGCTGGCCGGCCCGGCGCTCATCGCGGCGCTCGAGGATCCCTCGCCGCCGGTGCGGCAGAAGGCGGCACGCGCGCTGTGGCAGATCGCCGACGGGTCGCTGATCGAGCCGCTGCGCGAGCACCTCCATAATCCCGATCCGCGCATTCGCGCCGCGGTCACCGGCATCATCGGCAAGCTGCGCGGCGTGCAGTCGCTCGACGCCGTGGCCGGCCGCCTGGAGGATCCCAACAAGTATGTCCGCGCCAGCGCCCTCAACGCGCTCGGCACGATAGGGGAGGAGGCTCAGGCGGTGCAGCGGCGCGCCGCACGGCTGCTGTCGGACACTGACCCGTACGTCCGCGCCCGCGCGGCTGAAGCACTGGCGAAGATTGGCGAACTCGGCGACGAAGAAACGAGGGCCCTGCTGCAGGCGCTCGACGACGGCGCCGAGGACGTGCGCACGACGGCGCGGTCCAGCCTGCTCGGCATTGCCAACTCAGGCGCGGTGATGCCTCTCATCCAAGCGCTCACCGACGAGAATCACTACCACCACGTCCGCGGCATCCTGGTCGAGACCAACCTGGCCGTCATGCGCGGGCTGCTAGCCACGGCCCGCCAGGTGAACCACAACGTCGGCCGCATGCTGCTGGAGATCGTTGCCCAGGTGCTCAAGGAGCGCGGATCCATTGACGACTGCCGGCGCGACCTCATGTCGCTGGACCCGACCGTTCGCCTCGCCGGACTGGAAGCGCTGGCGCTGCTGAAGACCTCCGAGGCCATTGACCTCATCGCCAACGTCCTCTTCAACGACCCGCTGCCGGCGCTGCGGGAGAAGGCGGCGGAGGTTCTCGCCGACCTCGACGAGCCCGCGGCGCTCGCCGCCCTCAAGCGCGCCCGGGAAGTCATCCCGCAGCGCGAGGAGACTGCGACCTTCCGCACCTGGCCCAGCGACTCCGCGGGGATCTAACGCCGGTTTCGCGTTCTCCGCCATGGGTGCGGATGTGCATGAAGGATGGAGCACGGGCGCTCATCCTGAGCCTGCCGAAGAGCTTGCCCTGAGCCTGCCGAATGGGTGCTCTCTGTGGTTCGCAATCCGGATTGATGCCTATCGCCGCGGGAGGCCCGCCGTCACCTGCACTTCGACTTCCGGGTGCGGGTGCTTGACCTTTAGGATGAGCCAGTTGCGCTGGGCGTCGTGGTGCCAGCCCTCGGCGGCAGATGAGAGATCCGCAACTGCAAGCGCCTGCCCGTGCGCCACCACCGCCGTGGGCTTGTTGACTCCTGCTACCAACGTGTGGCTGGTCTCGCCGGCGAAGTATTCGAGGTTGAAGGACACCGCTCCGCGTTCCATTTTCGCGTCCTTCACGCGCGCGCCCGATGAGACGTGAACGCGCGGCTTCTCGCCTTGATGCGCGACCGGGTCCGGCAGCAGCGCGGTCGAGATATCGGGGTCGAAGCCCTGCAGCGCCCAGAGGTTCACCATGATATCCTCGGGATTGATCCACGCGCCGCGCTTGTCGGTCATGTGCTCATACCACCCGTCGCAATAGGTGCCCTTGAGCTTGCCCTCTTCCTCGATTTGCTGCCAGGTGCCGCTGACGGTGATGCCTTCCGCGATGTGCCGCCACGGCATCGAGGCGTCGTACGGCGCGAGGTGCTGAAGGCCATACGCGTACACCATTCCGTTCCACTGCACCGGCACCCCGAGCCACGAGTGCGTGTAGAAGGTGGTGCCGAATACGGGGATCGAGGCATACAGCATCCCCGGCGTATCGGGCCGGTTCCAGGCGAAGAGGAAGGGCAGGGCCGTCTTCGCCCAGTACGACGCACGCGCGAGGTAGTGCATCTCACCGGTGAGACGATAGGCCTCGACATACGCGGGGACGATGTACCCGGCCGCCAGAATGTCGGGCTCATAGAGCGGGCATTCCCACGACTGCGCGCCGGCCGGGATCGCGAAGCGCTCGACGAAGGCCAGCGCCTTGAGTCCAGCGGCGAGGCACTTCTGGTCCCCGGTGATCCGCGCGTAACGCAGCAGATCGAGCGCAGGCCGCGCGCAGATGCCGACCTCCGTGTCGCCGAACTTGCCCAGATTGCGCCGCTTCTCATCGGGCTCGAAGCGCCAACTGCCGTCGCGCCGCTGCCCGTTTATCGTCCCGTGAGCCTGCCCCTCCGCGCCCGCGAGCGCCTCCCCCAGGTGGCCCCAGTAAAACGGGAACTCCCATCGCATGATGTGGCAATTGGCCCCGGAGGCCAGCCCCGTTTCGCCGTCCTGCGCGAGGGTTTGAGACCCGATCAACTCGACGCGGTCCTTCAGAGATTGCCTGATGGCGACGTTGCGAGCGTGTAGGTAGTCGATCCATAGGAGCGCCGCGAATCCGGGCGCATTCGCCGGCGCCCAGTCAACGCAGTGGCGGCTCTTCTTCGTCTCCTCATCCCATACGGTCGTCATGAAGCCATAGCGGCTCAATTCGATTTCGGCGTCGAGCGAGCGCGCGCGCGGCGGAACGGGCGGCAACTCCAGCGCCTCGTAGTAGTGGTCGAGCGCGCGAAGAATGACGGCGCGCGGCTCGGCCTTCGGCAGGTGCTCCGCCACGATGTACGCGCTGATCCGGAGCTTGGTGCCGGGCGCGAGGTCATACGGTTCGCGCGCGGCCTCGGCGTTCTCGTCGACCCACTCTGGAATCGTAGGCACGAATAGGCGCATCAGGTGATCGTCGCGGCGCTCATACCAGTTGGGCGAAGCGAACTCGGCGGAGACCGTGTAGTTCTTGCCGTCCCAGAGCTGGCGCTGGTCCCACAGGATGGCCGTGAGGTACTCGCCGTGCGACACCGCCATCAGCGGCACCGTGACCTTGAAGGGGTGCGGGACGAGCCGGTTCGCGATAGGGTCGGCGGCGTCGCGCCGGCTCGATGATTGCTCGTCGTCCTTGAGATACTCGAGGCCGGGGAAGAGCGCGAAGCTCTTGTCGGGGCCGAACGACCCTTCGCCCGCGTACAGCGAAGGCCCGGTGAAGCGCAGCAGCTTCGCCGGCTTGTCGGCGGACAACGTGTAGACGACGGCAACTCGCGCCGCGCCCGCCGCGAGCCGGAAATCGAGTCGTTCCTTCCATGTGACGCCGTCGCTGCCCGCGCCCTGCCAATCGAGAGCGACCGCTGCGGCGCCCTGGCTCTGGCTCGGCGCGCCCGAGGTGGGGATGACGACCAGTTGCTCGGTCTTTCCGGCCTGCCCCGGAAATGCGACATCGCTGAGCGGCGACGTGACCCCGATCTGGCTGTACTGCCTGCCGTCGTGGGCGAACCACACCGCGGCGCAGTAGCCGGTCTCGTTGCGCAGAAAGACGACGCGCGTGCGCTCATTCTCCAAGACGATGGCGCTGTCGGCCTGATACGCTTGCGGGCCGGGCGCCGCTTTTTGCGCCAAGCGGGGTAGGGGAGGGAGCGGAATTGCCTGTTCCGCGAACGTCATCCCCGCCATCCCCGACCCCAGCACGATGGCGGCGAATGCGAAAGCCGCAGTGTGGATGATTCGACGCGTAGCCATACGGGAGATCCTTTCCGTTCGAGGTGACGCGCGCCAGCCTGTGAGGGCTTCACGTGATGTTGAGATCCCAGCAATGGATTGCGGACGGTCGGCACCGGAACTGAGCTCCGGAAATCGTGACGCGGGGAGCGCATAATAGGTTCGCCTGGATTATTCATACTCCCCAGCGCGTCGGCGGGAGGGCGGTTGCCGTGGTGACGCGTGATCCCGGTGCATCGGGATTCCGGAGCGCCCCGATGGATCGGGGCGCCAAGGTCGCGCGCGGATTACGGTGGGCACGGCGCAGTCGCGCGACTGAACTCGGCACCAATAATCCGGGCTTAACGCGAGCGGGTAGGGATTTCGCCCCGGCGAGCCGCAAGTCCTGCCCTGGCGAGCCGGCGCCACGGCGTGCAGAGGTCGCGGGCAGTTCAGCGAGCGGGCCGGTACAGGAGCATTGGGCAGGAGGCCTTCTGCAGCACCGCCTCGATATCCGGGCTGAGGCACGCGCCCGGAGGCAGCTTTGCCGCCTCCGGCGTCAGCATGGCGAGCAAGTCTATGCCGCGCACCCGGGCCTCATTCAGGATCGCTGCGCCAACAGCTCGCGCGTAGCGCACCGCCGAGGCCGCCTTGACCCCCCTGCCGTCGGCGAGCTTCTCGCCCCGCGATACCGCCTCGTCAATCTCCGCATCAGTGCCGGGCGCGTATTGCGGCAGCGGCTCCTTCAACGGCACCAGCTTCACATGAAGGATCGTGAGGCGCGCGCGATGGGCGCGCGCAATGCGGCAGACCATGTCGACGAGGTCGTCCCCTTCGGGCGTGCCGTCGTAAACGACCATGGTGTTGGCGAAGGGCATAAAGGTTCACCGGCAGGTGCTTTTCGCAGCCCTGCCAGGTTTTCCTCTTGTCCCCATCAGTCGCTGACGTGATAACGCACGTTCGTCACCACCACGCCCGGCTCGGACATCAGCGCAAGCTTGAGCATCAGCCCGGACTGGTTGTGGAGCAAGCCATGCCACCAGCGCGTCGTCGCGAACTCGGGGATGACGACCGTCACCAGGTCCACGTGTCGCTCTGCGCGCACGGTCCTGATGTAGTCAATCAGCGGGCCAACCAGTGACCTCCACGGCGATTTGAGAACCGTCAGTGGGCAGCCCATACGATAGCGATACCACTGCTCCTGAACCTTCGGCGTCTCGGCCGGATCGATTTCGACAAACACCGCTTCGCAATCGGGCGCGATGGATCTGGCGTAAAGGACCGCGGAGACAACGCCGCGCTGCA
>Ga0315282_10011111_pt1 | contig 14004 bp, 9 predicted proteins | sample YL17G07_20_MG_FD_203693 | JGI IMG/M metagenome (GOLD analysis project Ga0315282, IMG submission 203693) | Sediment microbial communities from Yellowstone Lake, YNP, Wyoming, USA - YL17G07_20 | ecosystem: Environmental > Aquatic > Freshwater > Lake > Sediment | place: USA: Wyoming | collected... | reverse complement strand
GCGGGACTGTGAGAAAATCGGCGGCGGTGCACTGGAGTACCGCGGACTCGTCAAAGTGCTGCCCCGCGTCGTTGGGATATACCGCACCGGCGACCGCTGGGGACTGCTCCTGACCTTGGCGCGGATGATGGTGAAACAACACAGTTACCCCTGGACGGAGGAGCTGGAACCCTCACGGCCGGCGGATAGTGCGCCTCATACCGAAGGCACCCCCGAACACCTCATCGACGCCAGACGGACGACGATCCTGCACGACGAGGAACGGCACCTGATCATCCTCCAGGTGCCGGGGACAACCCATTTCGTCCTCAAGCCGCGACGGAGCGGTTTCACGCCCGCCTTGGAGGTGGAAAGCAACCTTCTCGCCGCCCTCGAGCACTGCACGAACACGAAAGCCAAGTGCGTCTCCTGCCGATGGGATTACGTATCCTCGGTGCCGCTCATGCTGGTCTGCGCGGTCATCGCCCTTTTCCTTATCGCGTGTCTCTTCGTGTTCTTCACATGCTGAGCGCCGGACCTCATCGTTGACATACAACTTGCGGACTGCTACGCTCTGGAGCCATGACTCACCGTGAACGGGTATGGAAGGCGCTAGCGCACGAGGAGCCGGACCGGGTGCCCTGGGACCTGTGGGCGACGCCCGAGGTCATGGACCGCCTGCACGCCTATCTGGCGGGCAGGGGCAGACCTGTGCGTCTGCCCGACGCCGACACCGGGCGGACACATAGGTCCGCCCCTACGATGGTTGACGACGAGGCGATTTTCCGGCATTTCGACGTCGACCTCCGCTATATCCCCGGCCCGAGTTACGCCGGGCAGGAGATGAAGACCTATCCAGGCGGGATCGTCGAGGACCTGTGGGGTGTCAAGCGGAAGGTCATCGCAGTCGAGCGCGAAGGTTTCCGCTGGACGTACAAACACGTCGTCGCGTCGCCCCTAGCGGACGCCCGGACGGTCTCCGACGTCGAACACTATCCCGGCTGGCCCCACCCGGACGCCTGGGATTTCTCGACCGTCGCCGACGAATGCCGCCGACGCTCGGAATACGCGGTGGTCAATCGCGGAGACCGTCTCGACCGGACGGCACAGCTCAAGCCGGCGATGTATCTCCGCGGCGGCGAACAGATCCTCGTGGACCTCGCGCTCAATCCGACCATCGCCGAAACCATCTTCCAGAGGATATATGAGTACTTCATGTCGTACAACCGCCGGGTATTCGAGGCAGCGGGTCCGTCTCCCTCTCCCTTGCAGGGAGAGGGACGGGGTGAGGAACAGAAACGTCGTAGCCTCATTGACATTTTCATGATGGGCGACGACTTCGGGACGCAGCACGGGCCGATCGTGAGCGTGGAGATGTGGCGACGGTTCTTCAAGAAGCGTTTCCGCGACTACGTCGACCTGGCGCACTCGTTCGGGATCAAGGTAATGCATCACACCTGCGGCAGCGTCCGGGCGCTCATCCCGGAGTTCATCGACTGTGGGCTCGACGTCCTGCAATCGCTTCAGCCGCAGGCCGCGGGGATGGACCTTGCTGAACTCAAGAAGGAATTCGGCGGACACATTGCTTTTCACGGTTCCATCGACATCCAGGGGACTTTGCCGCACGGAACACCCGAGGACGTGAGACGAGAGGTGAAGGCGCGGATGGAAGTCGGGAAACCCGGCGGGGGGTTTGTCATCTCGACCGCGCACGACATCCTCCCCGACACCCCGACGGATAACATTCTTGCTCTCTTCGAGGCATACCGGGAGTTCGGGAACTACCAGTCCACAGGCGGAGGATGAACAATGGCGAATGGAAAGACTCACAGGTTCGCGCCGAAACGCTTTTACTACACATTCGGAGTTTCGGAGCCGGCGGTCGTGGTGAGGAGCGGCGAGCGCGTGGTGACGACGACGCGCGACGCCGGGGGCGGCGACGAGAGACGCCGACCCATCCCGCCCGGGATGAAGCAGCGTATGCAGGGCACGTCGCTCTTCGAGGCGAACCCTCTGACCGGACCCGTCGTCGTGGACGGGGCGAAACCGGGAGACGCACTTGCAGTCCACATCCGCCGGATCACGCTGACCCGCGACACGGCCTACTCGTGCCACCTCCCGGGATTCATGCCGTTCGGGTCAAGCTCCCCCGGCGCCGACTTCCAGCTCGGCACGGCACCGCCTGCTAGGGACTTCCTCTGGAAGCTCGACCGAAAGAGGATGACCGGCACGCTCAAGCTCACGAAGAGCCGCGCCAGGTCCGTCACCATCCCGCTGCATCCATTCATCGGGTCGATCGGGGTGGCGCCTCGGTATGGCCGGGTTGAGACGTCCTGCACCCCCGGCGAATACGGCGGCAACATGGACTGCATCGAGACCAAGCCCGGGACGACACTCTACCTGCCGGTGTTCGTGGAGGGGGCGTACCTTTATTTCGGCGACATCCACGCCGCACAGGGGGACGGGGAGATCTGCTGCGTCGCGCTCGAGACCTCGGCCGAGGTGACGCTCGACGTGCGGCTGGTCAAGAGGTGGAACATCGAGTGGCCGCGGCTCGAAGACCGCACGCACATCATGACGGCGTGCTCCGCGAAACCGCTGATGGACGCGTTCGCACTGGCCCACCGCGAGATGATCCGCTGGCTGGAGAACGACTACGGGTTCGACCGGTGGGAGGCCTACCAGTTGGTTTCCCAGGCGGGCACATCGCGCATCGGGAACGTCGTCGATCCGAGATTCACCGTGGTTGCCGAGTTCCCGAAGAAATATCTGCCCCGAGCTCGACGCCGATAGGCACCCGGCGTGTGGACAAAGCGACCGATGCACGCCGGCGCGCCGTTCACCCGCCTTCGCCCGGAAGCCGCGTCCCTTGGGACGGGGAGGCTTCACTCCTCATTGACCACGCTCGGGACTGTTCGGCCCGGAGCCGGGTTTCTGTGGTTCCGGCTCCATCTTCCCGGGCGGCGCCGGGCCTTCCGGACGGAGCGGGTGCGGCTTGAGCACCTCCTTGAGCTCCGCGATGGTCATCTTCGGATTCTTCTTGAACGGCATGTACAGCGGGTCGGCGACGAGCGTCAGCATCCAGGAGGTCATCGGGTTGGTGTACCAGAACGCTTCGAGCACCGTGTACCTGCCGGTCAGGAGAAACGCGAAGAAAGGCGACGGGTCCGGGAAGCTGTTGAGGAAGGGCTCAGTGACGGGCCCGAACGTGGCGGCCACCCCGTCGCCGATCATCCGCTTGCACCAAGCTTGGGTTCCTTGGCTTCGAAGACTCTCGGCTTCCGCGCTGGCGATGTGAAACCCGACGGCCCCTCGGACCCATTGGAACGCCGGAACATACTTCCTGAGACTGTACCACCCGCAGTAAAGCGCCGCGTTCGGACAGGAACCCGGGGTGAAAAGCTCCGGGCGGTCATCCAGGACGGTCTTCATCCCGGTTTTCTCGACCATGGCTGCCGAGCGGCGGATGAGTTCGTCATAGGCGTCGTAGGCGCTGATCTCTCCCTGAGGCGGAATGCGAAGGCCCCTCGCATCGAAATAGGCGACACCCTCCAGGCCCTTCCCCTCGACCGCGACCGAATCGTCGATGATGCGTTTCACAAGGGCGTCACTGGCGCCGTCGAGCCGACATGTCATGAACGTTCTCGGCAGTCCGACGCGTTCGGGACGGTTCCAGGTGCGGTAGTTGAGCCAGTTTATGAGCCAGCGCTTGAGCGGGTTCGCACTCATGTACATGACGGAGAGTTCACTGTCCACGGAGGCGTCCGTCAGGCCGGTAACCTCCTCCCAGGCCTTGCGGGCCCTCTCGGATGCTTCCCAGAGAGGTTTCAGTCGGGTCTCCACCTCGGCGATCTTCGCGTCGAGCGCCTGGATCTGCCTGTCGATGTCCGGAACTCCGGCAGGGTTCCTTTTTGCCTCCTCCTGGAGCCGCTGCTTCTCGTCCAGGAGCTTCTTCTTCTCCTGAGCCACGGGATTCATGAGGCGGTTGGCTTCATCACGGGCCGCGCGCGTCCTTTCGTCGTCGATGCGCTCGACCATCAGCGGAATCCCTCGCATCAGCAGGATGCACTTGATCTTGTCGTAGTTCCCGTCCGCATCGATCCACGACTTGATGGGCCTCTGGATGGTGTCAAGGTAAGTCTGCCGGTCGATGTGTTCCTGGCGCCCGGTCCGAATGGCGAGGACGTGCTGGCGAGGGATTTGCCGCTTGGCGACATAATAGTCGGCCAGCGACTTCGAGCCCTCGAAGTCCTCGTTGTAGACCACGAGGATCTCTTCCTTCTCGAGTCCCCATGCGGCAGAGGCCGCACACAGGATCAGCAGCAGGGCAGCGAGGCACTTCTTCATGTCTTTCTCCGCCGGACCCCGGCACCCACCCAGACAAGCCGAACCCACGACGAGGCCCGTTTCTACCATATAGACGCAGAAACGGCAACTCCCGTTTGGTGATATTTCAGGAGAGAAAGAGGGCGGGTGCATTTTCCTGAAAAAAACCGCCTGGACGGCCTTTTGACACGTCGGACCCGATGTGATATTATAATTTCGGCGAAAACGTGCGGTGCGGCATGGTTTGACGGCCTGGAGGACGACCTCGGTTGAGGAGGGGAGAGCCATGGACATCGTGTCGTACTTGAAAGAGCAGAAGGCGGAGTTCAAGCGGATGAGTCATCCGGAGGTGTTCACGTCGCAGGAGGTGGCGGGGGCCCAGCACGTTCCGGGCCGGGCGATGGCCAAGGCGGTTCTGGTGAAGGCCGACAATACGTACGTGCTAGCGGTGCTTCCGGCCATCTACAAGGTCAACTTCGGCAGGCTGGCGAAGATCCTCGGCGTGAAGAAGACAAGTCTCGCCAACGAGGAGGAGATGAAGCCGTTCTTCACCGACACCGAGCTCGGAGCGGAGCCGCCCTTCGGGAACCTCTACAACCTCGAGACGATCATCGAGGAGCACCTGACGGAGGAGCCGGAGATCGTCTTCCAGGCCGGCACGCACAAAGACACGATCAAGATGAAAACCGCCGACTACCAGAAACTGGCCAAGGCGAAGGTGGGGCAGTTCGGGGATCACATCTGAGCGGCTGCCGGAGTGCGGCGTGTCCAGCCGGCCGGGGATTGCCCGGCGGGTTTGACATCGACCGAGTTCATGGTATGATTAGGACGGGTCCGCGACGTCTAGACCCTCTGCGGCGACGACCTGGAAACCGAAGATGGAACATCCGTCAGGTCTTCGCCGCGTGAAGAGGGTCACGGCAGATGACCCCGCATGCGGGGCGTGCTCCGAATCGCGGACTCTTTTTTTCGCATCGCCCGGCACACCCGTTTCAGCGGTCCCGCCAGTGAGAATCCCCCGGCGGGACCCCACGTCACCCGCGTCGATGCGTCCCAGTACTCCAAACGCAGCCAGAACCGCTCAGACCCGGATGCAACGTCTCTTTAACCGGAACCGCATATGACCTTGTCCCACACGGAGCAAACTCGAAGGAAGCGCTTCCGTGTCCGCGGGATCGTGCAGGGCGTCGGATTCAGACCCTTCGTCTTCAGACTCGCCGCGGACGAAGGCCTCTCCGGCTGGGTGCTCAACGATTCCCTCGGCGTCCTGACGGAGGTCGAGGGTTCTTCCGGAAGCATCGAGAGCTTCGAGCGCCGGCTGCGGGACGACGCGCCCCCCCTCGCCCGTGTTCAGGGCGTCGAGGGCGAGGATATCCTTCCGACCGGCGAGACGGGGTTCGTCATCCGTGCGAGCGACCGCGGGGACAGCCGCACCACCCTCATCTCCCCCGACGTGGCCACCTGCGCCGACTGCCTGCGGGAGATCTTCGACCCGAACGACCGACGGTACCGCTACCCGTTCACCAACTGCACCAACTGCGGACCACGCTTCACCATCATCCAGGACATCCCGTACGACCGGCCGAAGACCACCATGGCGCCGTTCCGGATGTGTGGGAAGTGTCAGCACGAGTATGACGACCCGCGCGACCGGAGGTTCCACGCACAGCCGAACGCCTGTGCCCAGTGCGGGCCTCGACTCAGGCTGGTCGATTCCGGGGGAAGAACGCTGCACACCGACGACCCCATCCACCGTGCGGCACACTTCCTGCACGAGGGAAAGATCGTCGCCGTGAAGGGACTCGGCGGGTTTCACCTGGCGTGCGATGCAACCAGTGACGATGCCGTGAAACGTCTGCGTCTGCGGAAGGGACGGGAGGAAAAACCGTTTGCGGTCATGGCGCCCTCAATCGCCCGAATCGAAGAGTTTGCCCAGGTCCGCCCGGAAGACAGGTCTCTTCTCGAATCCCCGGAACGTCCCATCGTGCTGCTCCTGAAGAAAGACCCGAGCCCGGTCGCCTCCGCCGTCGCCCCGCACTCGCGATACTTCGGCGTCATGCTTCCCTACACCCCACTCCATCACCTGCTCTTGGCGGAGGGGTTTGAGGCCCTGGTCATGACGAGCGGCAACCTCTCCGACGAACCCATCACCAGCGACAACGACGAGTCGACGACCCGCCTCAAGGACGTCGCCGACTACTTCCTCCTCCACGACCGTGAGATCTACATGCGGAGCGACGATTCCGTGGTGCGCGCGGACGCCCGGGGGCTCAAGCAGATGAGACGCTCGCGCGGATACGTCCCCGTTCCGGTGCCGCTCGAGGAAGGTCCGGTCATCCTCGCCGTGGGGCCGGAACTCCGGAACACCATCGCGCTCTCGCGCGGGCCCTTCGTCTTCCTCAGCCAGCACGTCGGCGACCTCAAGAACGCCGAGACGCACGAGTTCTTCCTCAAGACCGTCGAGCACATGAAGAAAATCCTGGACGTGGAGCCGGAGGCGGTCGCACACGACATGCACCCCGACTACCTCTCCACGCGCTTCGCACTCTCACTCGGGTCGCTCCGGCACGTCCCGGTCCAGCACCACCACGCGCACATCGCGAGCTGCATGCTGGAACACGGCCTCGAGGGCAAGGTCATCGGGGTGGCACTCGACGGCACAGGATTCGGACTGGACGGAAAGACCTGGGGCGGGGAGTTCCTGGTGGCGGACCGCGTGGAATTCCGGCGGGCGGGACAGTTCGAATACCTGCCTCTTCCCGGGGGCGACCGTGCCGTGTCCGAGCCTTGGCGGACGGCCTTCGCCGCACTCCTCGCCAGTCATCCCGACGACTGGAGAACGCTTGACATCGAGTTCCTCCGCCGACATGATGGACGTGACCTCGAAACCCTCGCCCGGATGGTCGAGCGACGTCTCAACTGCCCGCTTTCCTCGGGGGCCGGAAGGGTTTTCGACGCGGTCAGTGCACTCCTCGGTGTCTCCGAGCGTGCTACCTACGAGGGTCAGCCGGCCATCGAACTCGAAGCCATCACCGCAGGCAACGTCGAGGACGCTTACCCTTACGAAGCGGCCGCCCGAGACGGGCGGTGGGTCGTTCACTTCGCCGGGACCTATCGCGGCATCGTGGACGACCTGCGCGCGGGAAGAGACGCCAGCACGATTTCCGCACGCTTTCACAACAGCATTGTGGAGGTCGTCGTGGACCTCGTCACGCGCATCTGGCGGGAAACGGGGCTGGGACGCGTCTGTCTTTCCGGGGGCGTGTTCCAGAACCGGTATCTCTGCGACCGCGTGGCGCCCAGGCTGGAAGCCCTCGGACTGGAAGTCTACGAGCAGTCGGCGGTGCCGGCAAACGACGGCGGGATTGCACTCGGCCAGGCCGCCGTCGCTAGGGCAAGAATGGAATAGTCGCAAGTCTCAACTCCCAAGTCGACAAGTCCGAGGGAGGATGACTTGTCGACCTGCGGCTTGTTGAGCTGTGACTTGTTGACTTGCGACTTGTTGACTTGCGACTTGTGAGTGAGGTGCGCCATGTGTCTTGCGGTGCCTGCAAGGATCGTGGAGCTGGACGGCGCCCGGGCGACCGTGGAGGTCCCGGGAAACCGATTCTCCGCGGACGTCTCGCTCGTTCCCGGAGTGAGAGTCGGCGACTACGTGCTCGTTCATGCCGGCTTCGCCATCGAGCGCTATCGGACCGAGGACGCGGAGGAAATCCTGAGACTTTACGAGGGCAGGGGGGATGTCGGGTAACGGCGGCACACGGTCGGTGAGCGTCGAGGGACTCCTGGAAGACATTCGGACGCGATTCCGGGAGCTCGGGCGGAAAGTCGTCCGTCTGATGGAGGTCTGCGGCACCCACACCATGAGCATCGCCCGTGCGGGGCTCCGAGATCTGCTCCCGGAGGGACTGAAGCTCACCTCGGGACCGGGCTGTCCTGTCTGTGTGACCTCGACGGGATACATCGACGCGGCGATCGACCTTGCCTCCCGACCCGGCATCACCACGACGACGTTCGGCGACATGATCCGCGTGCCGGGAACAAAGGGTACGCTGGAAGCCGCCAAGGCGCAGGGGGCCGACGTCCGCGTCGTCTATTCGCCGATGAAGTCGCTCGAGATCGCCCAGGCGAGACCGGAGCGCACGGTGGTCTTCCTGGGCGTCGGGTTCGAGACCACGGCTCCGGCGACGGCCACGCTCATCGAATGTGCAGCGGAGTCCCGCACGACGAACCTCGCCGTGCTCCCGGCGCACAAGCTGATTCCTCCCGCGCTGCGCGTCATCGCCTCCGACCCCGGACTCCGCGTGGACGGCTTCCTCCTGCCCGGGCACGTGAGCGTCATCCTCGGCACCGCACCTTACGAATTCCTCGCGACGGAGTTCAGCCTGCCCTGTGTCATCACGGGCTTCGAACCGCAGGACATCCTCGAAGCCATCTCGATGCTGCTTGACCGGATCTCCTCGGGAAAACCCGAGGTCCAGAACCAGTACCGGAAGGTCGTTCGTCCGGAGGGAAACCCGGAAGCACGCCGCCGCGTCATGGAGGTCTTCCGGACCGCCGACGCCTCCTGGCGCGGGTTCGGAGTCATTCCCCAGAGCGGACTTGCCGTGCGAGATGAGTACGCGCAGTGGGATGCCGCACGCCGATTCGCCATCCGCGTCGCCCCCGAGGAGCCAGAAACGGGATGTCTCTGCGGCGACGTGCTCAAGGGGAAGGTTCATCCGCGCGAGTGTCCGCTGTTCGGCGGCCGCTGCACGCCCGCTTCGGCGGTGGGGCCGTGCATGGTTTCGAGCGAGGGGGCCTGTGCGGCCAGTTTCAGGTTCGAACGGCGATGAGAACAGACGATTCACCCGAACGGATTACGATGAGTCACGGGGGCGGCGGGAAACTCGCCCGTGAGCTCGTGGTGCGCGAACTCCTGCCTGTGCTGGCCGACGAGGCACTCGCCGAACTGGGTGACAGTGCCTTCGTCGAAGGGGCGGAGCACCTCGCCTTCACCACGGACAGCTTCGTCGTCAAGCCCATCTTCTTTCCCGGCGGTGACATCGGAAGACTCGCCGTCTGCGGAACCGTGAACGACCTTGCCGTCGCAGGCGCTCAACCGCTCTACTTGAGCCTCTCGATGATCCTGGAGGAGGGGCTGCTCGTGGAGAACCTGAGACGGATCGTTCGCAGCGTGAAGGCCGCGGCCCAGGAGGCCGGGGTGCGCGTCGTCTGCGGCGACACCAAGGTCGTCGAGCACGGCTCGGCCGACGGGATGTATCTGACGACCAGCGGCATCGGTAAACTGTCTGCGGGGACCCGCCTTTCGCCCCGAAACATGCGGCCGGGCGACGTGGTGCTCGTGAGCGGAACGCTGGGCGACCATTCGATTGCAGTCTTGTCGGCCCGTGAGGGGATCGAATTCCGCACCGACGTCACCAGCGACGTGCAGCCCCTGAACGACCTGGCACAGAAGCTGCTTTCGGCGGCGGAGGTCCGCTGCATGCGCGACCCGACCCGCGGGGGACTCGCGGGTCTCCTGAATGAACTGGCCGAAAGCGCCGCACTCTCCATCCAACTCGACGAGAAGTGCATCCCGGTGACCGACGCCGTGCGCGGGGCATGTGACGTCCTCGGACTCGACCCCATGTACGCCGCCAACGAAGGCAAACTCGTCGCAGTGGTCTCACCGGAAACGGCCGACTCTGCCCTCCAAGCACTAAAGACCCATCCCCGAGGACACCGCGGTGCAACGATCGGGCGCGTGGAGAAGGGTCACCCGGGTCGAGTCACGATGCGGACGGCGCTGGGCGGACGACGCATCGTGGACATGCCCGTCGGGGAGCAGCTCCCGAGAATCTGCTGAGACGCTCCAAGCCTCGCGCTTAGTGGAAGCCACAGCGGTGATTTACGCCAGTTGTTGAGGGCACGGCGGGCCGGGAGACTCACGCGGGTTCGTTCCGAAGGAGAGCGCCGCGGGCTGCTGCCGCGGGTCTCGACCTTTCAAACCGCAAACAAATCGCTCTCCGGCCGGTTTCGGAGGGGTGATTCGGGTCCGGGCGTGCCGGAAAATGCGGCTTGACAGCAGGGGTGTCCGGCCTATAATTCGGTGGTTCCGGAAGTTACGAACCTTCGTACGTCCGCGACCCATCCGCAGCGTTTTTGACCCTTTCGGGGCGATTTTCGCCCCGTGGACTCTCAAGGGATTTCGGGCACTCGATCATGAGCACGGTCGCAGAGAAACTGGCTGAAAGGACGGGGCGGTGCCGACGTTTCGCAGCAGCGCTGTCCCTGGCAATGCTGCTTCTTGTCGGCGCGCGCGCGGGATACGCCCAGGAAGCACTGCCCCTTTTGGACGACGATTTCGCGTATGGGAAGAAACTCTCGGCGGCCGGCTTCGAAGACCTGGCGGTGGAGATTTACGAGCGACTCGGCGTCAGGCCGGGCCTCACGCCCAAGCAGAAGCAGGACATCGGCAATCTGGAGGTAGATGCCTACAGGACCCTCGCATCCAGGGCCCCCGATCTCGCGACGCGCGACCGCTACCTGGCACTCGCCGACCAGAAGATCCAATCGATGGTCAAGGAACTGGGAGAGACGTCTCTCACCCCGCAGTTCCGGTATCAGCAGGCCCAGGTCCTGCAGACGCAAGGGCGCTCCTTCGCCAAGGCGGTCAAGGAGGAGGGAAACGCCGAACGCAAGAAGACGCTCATCGCGCAGGGTGTCAAGAAATTCGACGAGTGCACGGTGATGCTCGATCAGGTCGCCAAGGACACCAAGGCCAAGATAGAAGCATTGAGGATCAAGGATCCGGTCGGGAGCGAGGAAGCTGTCAGGCCGCTCAACGAGGTCGTCATCAAGGCGGAACTTCAGCGGGCCTGGACGCCCTATTACAAGGCACAATTGTACGAAGCCACCCAGGACGAATACAAGACCGACCTCTCGCAGGCGGTGGACCGCTTCGGAAAATTCATCGAGAACTACGAGGGCGACATGAGCATGCTCATGGCCCGCTACGGCCGGGGACTGTCGTACGAGCTGCTGGGGAGACCGAGCGACGCCCAAGCGGACTTCGGGAAAGTCGTCGAGCTGATAGACACGGCGGGAGCAATCCCGGAGGTTCAGCCGCTCAAGGCCCGGTGTACGATCAAGTGGGCGGAGGTTTCCGCCGCTCTGGGACAGTATAACGAAGCCCTCGCCGCGCTCGACAGGATGCTGAAAGACAATCCGGCACTCCAGTCGGACGCCACGCTCGCGGAACTCGCTCTCCTGACGAAGGGCAAGGTGCTGGGCACGAGGGCGGCGAAGCTCAAGGAGGAAGGAAACGCGGCGGAAGCGACGAAACTCTACAAGCAGGCCGTGGACGCCCTCCGGGAGGTCATCCAGAAGAACGGGCCTTCCGCGTTCGAGGCAAGCGGGCTGATTGCCAAGTACGTCAGGGACAGCGGCATGGGCAATCTCGACCCGGAGTCGCGACTGGCACTGGCCACGGCCATGTTCGGCGAGAAGAAGTATAAGGAGTCCATTGCGGAACTTCAGAAGATCACGGCCGGGGCGGGGGAGGGCGTGACGCCCGACGTCTCGTTCAAGGCCCGCTGGATGCTCGCCGTGGCACTGCGGAACACGGGGGAGTTCCAGCAGAGCGTGAAGGAGTTCGATTCGATCCTGCGACTCTATGGCAGCCAGCCGAAGAAGGAGCTTGCGAAAGTCGCGCTCGAGCACGCATGGACCCTGGGGGCCTACGCCAAGGCGAACCCCGACAAGCCCGAGCTGGACAAGGCATACGTGGACGCCCTGAAGCGGCTCGCCGACCAGTACCCCGACACGGAGGAGGGGGTCGATGCACGGTATTACCACGCCGAGTCCCTCCGACAGCGTGCCGGGACTGCCGAGAAATTTGAAGCCATTGCCAAGATCTACGCCGAGGTGCCGGAGACCTCACAGTTTCACGGCCGGGCCCACTACCTCGAGGGGCTGTGCTACTACAACATCTACAAGGTGTATTCCGGCAACAAGGACGCCAAGAACCCGAAGGCACAGGAGGCCCTCAAGACGGCCAAGGAAAAACTCCTAGCGGTCTTCGAGAACCTGCCTCCGCCCAAGTCGGGAGAGGACTGGCATGTGGAAGCCGCCCGCACCCTCGCCGACATCTATATGGACCTCAAGCAGCCCAAGGAGGCCCTTGACGTCCTGGACATGGTCACGAAGAAATACGAGGAACTTGCCCTTGGCAATCCCAAGATGCTGGCCACACGGCTGAACGTCTACGTCAAGATGGGTCAGCTCCAGGAGGCCTCCGCCGTCGTGGACGAGCTGGCCCAGAAGAACGCCGACGCGGAGGTGCTCCTGCGCGGATACCTGACCGTAGGCGACGCTTACCTGAAGGAAGGCGACCGGCTCATCAAGGAGGGGAAGCTGCAGGAAGGCGTGAAGCAGCACGAGACGGCCGGGGGATTTTTCGCCAAGGCACTCCCTTACGTCGGCAAGGACGACCTCCGCATATTCGACTGGCTGGCCAGCAAGTGCTTCCTCGTCCATGACTATGAAACCTGTATCAAAGCAATCGACTCGGTGGAGAAGTTCTACACGGACGGCGGCCAGAAGGCGGACACCAATCTGTGGCGTCTGAGGATTCTGAAGGCCCGGTGCTACGAGGCCATGTCCCACTGGCCGCCGGAGGCGTTGGCGCTCCTGAAGCAACTTGAAGCGCAGTATCCCCAGGTGGCCAGCATCAAGGTTCTGCGGGCCGGCGTGCACGAGAGCAAGAAGGAGCGGCAGGACGCCCTAAAGCTCTGGGACGAAGTGGACGCCGGCGTCAAGCCGGGAAGTGAGGACTGGTTCAACGCGAAATATCACCGGGCAAAGTGCTACTACGAGCTGGGGCAGAAGGACAGGGGAAACGAGATCATCGACGGACTCAAAGTCCTCAACCCCGATATGGGCGGCCCCCAGATGAAGGCGAAATTCGAAGCACTGAGGGCAGAATACAACAAGTAGAGGTATCACTCGCGTGGGACGGCTGAAACTGACACTGCTGCTGCTTGTCGCCTTGGGGACCACCGGCGGCCCACTCTGCGCCCAGCAGGGGAACCAAGACGTGGTGGTTCTTGCCGACACGAAAGGCACGCAAAGGGTGACGGGGACCGTGCTCAAAGAGACATGGCAAACGGTCGAGGTGGATCGGGCTGGCAGCGGGAAGGCCGACGTGGCCTATGAGACCGACCAGGTCCGACGCATCGAGTATGCCAACCAGCCGCGCTACATGATCGATGCAAGGCTCCTGAAGCGCAACCCCAAGGAACTCATCGACAAGCTCAGCCGGGCCTACGTGGACGACAGCACTCCCAATTACGTCCTTCAGCACGCGTACTACCAGATCGCGGCGACCTACGCCGAGCTTGCCAAGACCGACGCCGCCATGCTGCCGAAAGCCGTCGAAGCCTATGACAAGCTGTTCAGCAAGATTCCGGACACGCGCTACGCGGTGACCGGCCGGATCGAACTGGGGAACCTGCTTCTGGACAAGGGACAGGGGGACCAGGCGATCAAACAGTTCAAGATCCTGGCGGACGGGGGATACGGTCCGAAGGTCGCCCGTCAGGGCAAGCTGATGGTCGCCCGCATGCAGATGTCGCTCAAGCAGTTCGACCAGGCCGAAAAACTCCTGTCCGACCTCGCCACAGGCGGAGTCGGAGAGAGTGCCGAATTCGCCCAGGA
>Ga0315282_10011110_pt1 | contig 14009 bp, 12 predicted proteins | sample YL17G07_20_MG_FD_203693 | JGI IMG/M metagenome (GOLD analysis project Ga0315282, IMG submission 203693) | Sediment microbial communities from Yellowstone Lake, YNP, Wyoming, USA - YL17G07_20 | ecosystem: Environmental > Aquatic > Freshwater > Lake > Sediment | place: USA: Wyoming | collected... | reverse complement strand
CCTGAAATGATTCCGTGTGGGGAGTGACCGTTTCTGGATTGACAGTCGGGATGATGACACATGCATCTGCCACCTTTGCGGTAAATCCCCCATTTCGCCCGACGATCCCACCGATGGCCGCGCCCACGTCGCGGGTATACTCCAGGGCACGGACCAGATTAGGGCTGATATTTCGCTCTAAGTCGCCACCTCCCACAGAGAACACAAAAACCATGTCGTCTTTCTTTAAGCGACTTCCCTTCAGCCAGTTGACGAAGACCGTTTCCCACCCATCGTCGTTCACGCGCGCCGTCAATTCAGACACATTGTCCGTGGGCGCGTATGCTTCGATACCGGCGATTTTCCGAAAGTCATTGACCGCGTGTGAGGCATGGCCAGCACCGCCACCAACCCCCAGGAAGAACACTCGACCGCCCCTCTCGCGGACTGCTGCAGTGAGATTCGCTATTTTTTCAACAGCGGCGACATCAATTCGTTCCAGGATCTGAGATACCTCTCCGAGGTACAGCTCCGTGAAGGACATAAGTGCCTCCAGCCACTCAGCCAGCGTCACCGTGCTTCGCAGCACTCAAGAAAAAACCCGCTTCACACCTCCCGCGAGCGCTTCTGCACCGTTGTGGTCAGAAATTCACCAAGACCTTGGCCCCCTCAAAATCGAAATCATACGGCATTTCGCGAAGCCCGGCCTCCGCCATTGCTTTACGAACGGAGCGCTTATGAGCATTGGCGCAGAAGAACATGAAGAACCCGCCGCCTCCCGCGCCCATGATCTTCCCGCCGAGAGCCCCATTTGCGCGCGCAACCTCATAGCAATGATCAATTCTGGGATCGCTGATCTTGCTGGAACGCCGCTTCTTATTCTGCCAATGCTCGTCAAGGAGTCGGCCAAAACGTTCCAGGTCACCGCGTTCAAGCGCCTCCTTAACCATATATCCCAACTCTTTGGTCCGGTGCAGGCTGTCCACCACGACGGAAGCACCTTTCTCGGTATCCGTCTTCTGCTGCTCGAGAATGTCCCCACTACTCCTGGTGACTCCGGTATAAAAAAGCAAGACGTTGTTCCGGAAGTCCTCGGTCGCGGTGATGGAGATATCCAGTGGGCTGACATGCACTCGGCCGTCTTTCTCGATCTCCATGCAAGTGATTCCACCGAAGGCAGCAAGATAATGGTCATGCTTGCCCACCGGATGCCCAGCCAGGTTCATCTCAATATGACAGGCCGTCTCCGCCAGGGCTTGCGTCGGCACTTTTTCTCGCTTGAGCTCATAAAGGGCAGCCAACAAGGCAACCAGATAGGTGCCGGAAGACCCAAGGCCGGTCCCGGCGGGAACATCAGCCATCGAGACGATTTCCAGGCTTCCGTTCAAGTTGAGCAATTTCAAAGCGGGCCGCACCAGGTCATGCTGCACCTCTTTCGGAGAGGTGACCTGTTCGTACTTCGAGTACTTGACTCGAATGAAATCGTCGGCGGCTGGCCGATTCACGTATATGTAGAGGTATTTGTTGATGGCTGCGCTGAGAATAAAGCCGCCATGCTGCTCATAGTACGAGGGCAGGTCCGTGCCACCACCGCCTAGCGAAATACGAAAAGGCGCCCTTGCGAGGATCATGATTGCCTCCTTGGGCGACCACTGACCGATGACCGCCGACAGCCGTCAAAGCGGAATGTCAGTATCGCTCTTATACACTGGCCGCTTGCGGATTCAGCGTATCGCCGTCGAGGGTCTCCGATCCGTCGTCCTCTCGACGCTGAGCTATCGGCCGTCCGCGGTCAAGGAAGTGCGGAAAGCCTGGAGCTTCGCGAACAGTTTCTCGCTAAACGGATAGGCGTCATGCAGCAACCTGACTTCGACGTACTCGCGACGCTCTATTAGGTGAAGGCAAGCTACGGTTTCGATCAGAGAACGGATGGCCATTCCGAGGAAGCGTCCTTGTTCAGCATCGCTTTGGGTCGTCGAACCCTCCGCAATATTCAGCGCCACCGATGTTGCCGCCCGAATGATCTGCGACTTCAGGTTATACTCCTCAAACCAGGGTAATTTGTGGGCAATCCTGTAGGCCAAGTCCAAATACTCGATAGCGAGCCGCCATACCTGCAGCTTCTCGAATTTGAAAGCCACCTTCCTGTCCTCCTTCGGCTTGCGCGGTGAGTGGTCAGCCGTCAGCGGTCATGCCGCGGTCTGCGGTCGGCTGTCGGTGGTCGTGTTGCGGCCATTACTTCCTGCACCCGTCGCAGGTCCTCCGGTGTATCAATCCACCACAGGCCCTCGTCGTGCGACATCCGGTAGCCGTAGAGCGCGTGGCCCGCATCCAGGAGCAAGGGGAAGATGTCGCGCCCAAAGTCAGGTCTCCCCTCTGCCGGAATGAAATCTAGAACCCCAGGCTCCAGAATATAGATCCCCGCGTTGACCCAGTGGGAAAATATCTGGTCGCGCTTGGGTTTTTCCAGGAATCGCACGACCCGGTCGCTGGCACCGAGGCCAATGATGCCGCTCTGGGAAACATCCTCACGATGGAAGAGCGCGATCGTGGCCAGCCCCCCCTTCTCTTGGTGGAAACGCCAAAACCGACCCAGATCGCACGTGCTCAGGTTGTCGCCGTACCACACGACGAAAGGCCCGTCGAAGAACCAGGCTACGTTCTTCACGCCGCCCGCCGTGCCCAGCGCCTCCCGCTCGACCGAGTAAACGATCCGCGCTCCCCACTTGGAGCCGTCGCCAAGGTGGCTCCGGATGGCGTCGGGAAGATGGCAAAGATTGATGATGATTTCGGTAATGCCAAACTTCCCGAGCCACTGGATGTTACGCTCCAGAATCGGCTTCCCCCCAATGGGGATCATGCACTTGGGGACACGGTCTGTGAGCGGCCGGAGGCGGGTTCCCTGACCGGCAGCGAGGAGCATGGCCTTTTTGACGCGACCGCTGACCACCGACCGCTGACCACTCTCTCGATCCACGATCATAATCTGACAACCCTACCGGCTTGTGCGGACTCGTAGATCGCGGCGATCAGGCGCATGGCCTGGAGACCATCTTCGCCGTTGGCCATCGGCTCACGGCCTTCGCGGATAGCAGACGTGAACTCTTGCCACTCCGCGTGCCAAGACCGATCGGGCCCGGAAAACTCCTGCAGCTCGACGTCGGGCGCTCCGCCTTCCGCCTTCCGCCTTCCCAACTCCAGCCGCTCCATTCCGTAGCTTCCGCCCAGGCCGTCTACGCGCACATAGCCATCTCGGCCAAAGACCTCAAACCTGAAACAATTATTCCATTGTGTCCAACTCGTGTGGATTTGAGCCACACGTCCGTCGGCAGTCCGGAGCAGTGCAAAGGCGTTATCCTCTAACTGACGGCGACCGGCTGACAGCTGATAGCTGTCCACCATCTCGAAGTACCCGAGGTCCCAGAAATAGGTACCGATACAGCCAAAAACCTCGGAGAAATCACCCATGAACCATCGGCAGAGGTCCACGATGTGAACGCCCTGATCGAGCAGTTCACCACCGCCAGCAAGGTCGGCATTCCCGCGCCACTCCTTGTGGTACCCAGGCCGCCCGCCATGGCCGTACACAGCCCGGATAAACATCAGGGGGCCGATCGCCCCCTGGTTACACAGTTCATTCGCCTTTCGTACGGCGGGGTGATGCCGATGGTTAAACCCGACCTTCAGGACGCGATCCGCTTGCCGCGCCGCCTCAACCATGTCCAGTGCCTCCGCAATATTTCGACCCAACGGCTTCTCGCACAGGACATGCTTACCGCCCCTCAAGGCGGCAACTGTCACCGGCGCAAGCACCTTGTTGACAGTCGAAACTACTACGATGTCTATATCGGGATGGCTGACCACGCGCTGCCAGTCATTGGACCACTCTACGCCGTTCTCCTCGGCCAGTCCTCGTGCCCGGGCAGCGTCCACATCTGCAACAAGGACGACCTTCTCACCGAGCTCGCGGGTCACACCCGCGCGTCGGGATCCGATGAGCCCGCAGCCAACAATGCCAATGCGAAAGGACATTCTTCAGTCGGGGAGCTGCTTCAAAAGGGGGCGAATGGTATGTGGGTCCATTCGTCGAAGGGTGTACCAGGGCGAATCCGCGAGGGCGGCGATCCGTGCTGTGCCCCAATCCCGCCAGTCGTCATGGGGAGCGCTGATCAACTTTCCCGACAGCCCATTGGAGGCATCAGAGGCGAGCAAAAGCACCAACTCAGCCACTAGTTCCGCCGGCGTACCTCCATCTTGCTTTCTCTTCCTAGCCGCCTCTAGCTCGGGGCCGGCGGAGGGTCCAGCTCCCAGTATTTCATCGAGCATCCTGGTGTTCACAGGTCCGGGCGCGACGGCATTGACCTGAATGTTGTACGGCTTGAGTTCCTCCGCCAGCGTTTCCGTCAGTCGCACCAGCGCTGCTTTGGACGCTGCGTAGGCGCTAAAGTTCGCCCGTGGAGCAGTCGCCCCACCGCCGGAAACGTTGATGATTTTGCCCTGCTTCCGGGCTATCATGCCGGGCAGGACCGCCTGGATGCAGTGAAAAGGACCAAACAGATTGACCGCAACGGTGCGAATCCAGGCCTCGGGATCATTCTCGGCGAGGGGGCCGATGGGCACCTGGAGCGCGGCATTGTTTACGAGAATGTCCACCCGACCGAATTTCCCGAATCCCTGCGCCACCGCCGACTCCACGTCTTTGCGTCGCGAAACGTCGCCTCTGCACTGCAGCGACTGCCGGCCAAGACGCTGAACTTGCTCTGCTGTCTCCGCAAGTTCGGATGCCGTCCTCGCGATCAGCACGAGATCGGCTCCCGCCTGCGCCAGCGCCAGTGCGATGGCTCGGCCGATCCCGCGCCCGCTACCCGTCACAAGCGCTACTCGTCCCGCCAGGTTCACGCCCGCGCCTCAGCTTTTTGAATCACCTGTTGCTGCCGCATCAGGCCCTCGGCCTCTCTCAGGAATTCATCGCTCGTCTGTTGGTCTCGCATCCACTCGACATACTCCTGAACATTCTGTTCAACGGGGATTGTCGGTCGCCATCCCAGCGCTTCCAGCCGCGAGACATCCGAAATCGTATGACGCGTATCGCCAAGTCGGAATTCTCCCGGGACGAGCGGCTCTACACTGCTACCAAATTCCTTGATCATGATCCGGGCGAATTCCAGCACCGTCACTGGGCGTTTCCCACCGACGTTGAACACGCCGAAGTTCGCACGGTCATCTTCCATCACGAGTACGTTCGCCCTGGCTACATCTTTTACATTGACATAATCTCGCAATTGCTTCCCGTCCTCGAAGCAAATAGGCGGCAGCCCATGCAGCAGGCGCAACGCAAAGATTCGTGCAATTCCAGAATACGCATTGTAGAAGGAATTGCGGGTGCCCTGAACGTACGTGTAGCGCAAGCAGACGGTGGGAATCCCGTACCTCCGTCCAAGCCGGTCGGCCAATAGCTCTATGGCATACTTGGAGATCCCATAGGTCGTGCCCGGGTTGCAGACCGTCTCCGGGATGGACACGTGGTCCATCGTCTCACCACACTGGGGACAATGCAGTTCCCAGTCCCCCCTGCGAAGTTGTTCCGCAGACCGCGGGGGCGGCGTCAAGAGTCCATGCTCCTGGCAGTGATACAACCCCTCGCCGCATACCGACTGGGACGATGCAAAGACGATCCTGCGCACGGGCAGTGGGCGTCCTGCGAGGGTGGCCTCCACAATAAGCTCAAAAATAAGCGCGGCGCTTTCAGTATTCGTATGGATGAATGTCGAGAAATCTGGCATGTAGTCCTGGTAGGCCGCCAAGTGGATGATGTACTCAACCTTATGCATGGCCGACGCCAAGTTAGCGCGATTCGACACATCCTCCTGAATAAACTCGACCTCTTTCGGCACCCATGGCGGCTTGCCCCGTGGATGGACGCGGGGCTGTAGGTTGTCCAGGATTCGTACCCGATAGCCCTTCTCCAGCAACAGATCCACAGTATGAGAACCGATGAAGCCGGCTCCACCTGTAACGAGAACCTGTCCAAGGTTAGCCATCGTCGTCTGGCCCGGCACCGCTAATCCCTCCAATAAATCCCCGTTCGATCAGGAATCAGCAACCTTTTCCAGAAGCCCAGGCCATAACCAAAATGAATACAGGGGAAGGCGAGAAGCAACGTTCGGAACAAGCCCAGTTTCCTTCGTCCAATGGCAAGACGCATGGATATCACCGCATCCACTGCCACATACAGAGACGTCAGAGCCAGGAGCAAGGCGAGGAAAACGCTGTTGACGAACGACAGTACCCCTAGAATCGCTAGGACCAAGACAAAGACCGGTGCTGCCTGACGCCAGGAAGTCAGTCGCCGATGCTTCAAGAAGTTGCCCGCCCGGGCCCCCCCGTAGCGGAAATAAAGCCGCCAGAAATCCTTGAGGGTCTCCCGAGGGTAGTAGAACGCCTCGATGTCCGAATCAAGATACACCTTCCCGCCCGCCTCCCGAATGCGTTGGTTCATATCGGAGTCCTCGCTGATCACCGAGGCATCCTCATCAAACAATCCGACCTTCTCGAACACTTCACGTCGGAAACACCCCAAGTAGACAGTATCGACAAACCCGCTCTTCTTGCCCAGTCGAAACCGGGCATTGGCTACGCCAAATGGATGCGAGAGCGCTATGCCGATGGCCTCTTGTGTTATGGTCTTGGCGATCGGTCTCTGGACTCCTCCCACATTGTCGGCGCCTGTTTCAGTTAGCGCCCACACACATTTTTCAATGTAATCCCGGGGGACTACGGTTCTTGCATCAACCCTAGCAATTACATTACCCCTCGCCGCCCTAATGCCGATGTTTAAACCTGCCGCTCTCTGTCCAACCGGATTCTCCAAAATCCGAACACTCGGTATTTGCCCATCAGTCGAAGCAAGGAATTCGTTTATTCTCCCCCTGGTATCATCCACGCTCATTCCATCCACAAGAAGGATCTCCATCCCCTCTTTCAGATATGTCTGCACTCTCAAGCTCTCCAGACATTCTTTGATCTGTTCCCCCTCATTTCTAATAGGGATTATCACAGAGACTTCAGGCTTCCTTCCTCCCGTGTCCATGGATTCAGCTCCGGCCATTTCATGCTTAGGAAAAGCAGATACCGTATCCCCCTCTATGGGCGGCACCCTCTGCGCCTCTACATCCAGCCGCTGACTGTTCACCTCACACCTTAATTTCGGAACACCGCCTGAGAGGGATTTGCCTGATGGACAAGCCATTCCTCGGGGGAATGGCAGGCCGGACTATTTTCTCACACCCCTTCGTAAGCATTCCTGTTCCCTCTCTGCACAAGAGGACCCCTGCTGGCCTTCCTCCACCAGCCGAGAACCGACCATCGATCCGACGCACTCAGCTGATCTAGTCCACCTTTCTCCACACCAACACCACACTTCGCATGCAATACCGCCAATTCGTGCGTGCCACGCGGACGTCTAGCCAATCGGCAGCCCTCATTATCCAATTATCTGCTGCGGTAAAAACAAGGACACTGATGACCCCCAAGGGGACCGATGCCAGATTTATGAAACAATGCCGCGAATCGCCAAATAGCCTATCACCCCATTCAATCTGTCCTCGCGTCAATGGCAACTCGTCCGCTGTCCTCATCTCTCGCGTCATTCTTCGAATCAGCTTCCCGAACGGGTTGTCTCTAAGAGGTTCATGAAACACGCCATAACCACCGCGCCTTAGCACCCTATAGACCTCCTTCAATGCCAGCTCATATTCGAGATGGTGTAATATCCCGTTCCCGACGATGAGATCAATCGTCTGGCTCCCAAGCCCCAGTTCATGTGCATCCATGCAGTAATATTCACCAAGCCCCCCATGTACTCTCCTGGCAGCCGCGATACCTTTCTCCGATATATCTATCCCGATTATTCTCCTTGCGCCGTACGAACGGAATTTCGGAGACAGCCAGCCGCTGAGACAACCGTAATCAAGCAGAACCGCATTTCTGCACACATCCTTTAACACCTGTTCAAGGTAGACCTCACCTCGCTTGGTATTGGGGGAAGAATACGTATGACTCAACACGCGATGGAGTTTTTCGCGATGTTTCCAAATCTCCCCTGCATTAAAAACCCTTCGTTCTCCCTCTATTCGTTCCCGCAGATTCATCACCTAGCCTCATGAGTAATAGATTGCTTACTATTTCCTCCCCGATCGTCATCCAAAGCTATTAAGATGTATTTCGCCCATATCCGAGCCGACTCCGCCGTGTTCCATTCGGTCCGAACAAATCGATATCCATTTTCGGCCATCTTCCGCATCACAGCCTTGTTCCCCAACGCGTATAACATCAAGCCATGAAGGGAATCTACATCGCCGCCTCTGTACATCAGGCCAGTCTCACCGTGACGAATAAGATCATATGCGGCACACGCCCCATCGGAACAGAGCACAGGGACCATTCCACACAGGGATTCATTGACCACATTACACCAATCATCAAAGTATGAGGGAACCACGCAATAGTCGGCTATCGCGTAAACCATTGGCACCTGATCGTACGGCACGCTTGGCAGCCACTTGAAATTCGCCGGGCACAATTCCAGCCACTGCTGCGCCAGTGCTCTCAGCGGCCCGTCACCAACGAGCAGCAACTGCACGTCTTTGGTGTCTTGAAGCAGCTTCATGAATGCACGAAGGAGGCTATCGATACCCTTTCGTTGGACGAGTTGCGACACACACACGAATAGCGGCCGTTCATCCAAGGTCAATACGGATCGTTGGTGTTGAACATACTCATGATTCCTTGGATGGTTCGCATAATCAAAATGCCGTTCATTTATGACATGCTTGACCACAACAATTTTATCTTCGCTTACTCCGGCCAGTTCAAGCACATCACGCTTGGCCTTCACCCCGTCGACAAAGACGAACCGATCCTCCTTAACGAATCTTCTCAAAAGCGCTTTGGTCAGCGCGCTTCTCATCCTCCAGAAGACTGTCGGATTCCATTCTCGCAGACCTACCGTCCACCCTATCGTTGGAATGCCTCTCTTTCGCCCGTACCTCTTGGCCAGAAAACAACCCATTTCAGACCATGGCGTTACAATGATCAGCGAAGGATTCGCCTTATCTAAGTGCCTTCGCAACGAAGTGTTAACTACTGCTTCCTTTGAAAAGGCCTTCAAATGGATCCCGGGCACGAGTATGGGACCTACCGACTTGCTCGTGAGGCTCCAGGGCCTTCTTGATTCCTTCTCCGACAGCAGGAAGTAGTGAATCTTCGCACGGTCGCCCAGTATCGACTGCACCTCCTCAAACAACAGTTGGTGATTCGGGTACCATGCGCGACTGACAATTGCAACGTTCTTCCGAACGCCCTCTCTACCCGTCATACGATTCCCGCCTCACCCTGGCGGGGCGTTTCCCTTTGCCCAGATGTCTTCAATGTGACCGATGAGCCTTCCCAGTACTCCTCCTCATTTTCATCAACAATCATGCCCGCGCACTGCCATCGCCCAATCGGAGCACACCGGATACATCGCCCCTACGTATATCTTCCCTCTCTCCGATCATACTCTGGCGTCGGTTGAGTCGCGCAATTGCCATTCCCAGCCCGATTAGGAACCAGAAGTAAAAATTTCCGGGAAATCCATCCAATACATTAAATGGAATTGAATATGCAAGCACCACCAGCAACGCCATCCTAATGCCTCGCATCAGCCCCCTTGAGAGTGGATCCACGGTTCTCTCTATTTCGCGATTCACAAAATGAATTATTCCTCCGACCAGGATCATGGAGAGAAGAATTCCAACGATTCCACCATTCACAAGCATGGTCAGGAACGTGCTATCCACATACCCCGTCGTAAATCCCTCCCCCAGCTCACTTGCCTTAACAGCCGCCGGGCCGTATCTTCCCATCCCCGCGCCCGTAAACAGGTTTTCATTGATTATGGGAATTAACTCTCTCCAACCTGAGGCAAGCCGAGGATCCGATAGCACATCCCCCCTGGCTAACCTCAGGGCACCACTCTCCGAAAACTGAAGCGCCAGGCTCCCACCGATAAGTCCAACCATGGTCAATGTTACTAAAACGCGCAGAAATGCCTTTTCAGAAATCACCGAACTCAGAACCCCGAGAACCACTAAGATAGCTACACCGGCCCGCGACTGGCTGGCGACGATTGCCAGAGCGGCCACAAGAATTGGCGGCCAAATGAAGTGTCTCGGCACATATCTCCTTGCACATCCGTACACGCTGATCAGTAAGACGATCATTATGTTTGCGAATAGGCCAAGTTCGATGTAACTGATAAAGGAGGCATGGACGAAACGAAAGTCTGTCGCAGTCTTCCATTCCTCGCCGGTAAGTGCGAGATATGGACTCGGCAAATTGTAAATGAACTGTATCAGCGCATACATCCCGATGCCAAAGGTCAAACATGAACACCACTTGACAATCCGTAGCAAATCACCCCTCCTACGGACAGAATACACGACCATGTATGCAGCTAACACATAACCGAACGTATTTCTCACCGCGATCGCAGCTCCTACTGGTCCAATAGCCGGATAGCTTCTTCCCAGCGTGGCAATCATATAGATGAAAAATCCCAAAAAGACTAGGCCTAGCCAGTGTGGGACGGGCAGTTCACGTATTCCCGTTCGAAGGGCATGCAGGACAAACACTGCAGCAATCAGTAACCAGGCGACATCCTTTGCTGCCTGGAAGGACGAATAGTATGGTATGCGTCCACCCAAGACCGCAACCGCATACAGATCAAAAAACAGGCCGTAAAGGGTGCATACAAGAATGGAGTAGGCCCAGAATGCCGCACGGAAGTACCTGGCCAACCCAAGCAGGCAACACAAGGCAATGAAAGCCATGCTCGCCGGGCGAAGTATAGAAATAGTAAAGTCTAAAATAGATTCAAGCATTGGCTAAGCTTCCACACTTCATACTCATATCTGCACAACGTTAGCATCCTCCACGTACCTTCTCTGCCCTTCGGCCTGCCGCTCCCACGACACGCGCCAGAACATGTCCCCTCGTCTCTCACTTACCTCTGGCCTTCCTTCCGCTGAGGGGGGCTGTCATTCCTCCGCTCACCTGTGCGCGGCGGCTGGCACCCCATGGACCAAGTCGCCTTGTATAGCTGTTTCCGTCCAACTTGGGCAGCCGCCCACACACTTTTCGCAATAACAAATAGAGGGTACAGATAACGACTTGACCTAAGGGCGACGGACATGCATCCCACGACCCTCTCAAGCCAGCTATCAATCCTCCTGAAAATAAGAGTGGCTGGTCTTTTCACTTGGCCGTCGTGAAGGATAAAGCTCGCATCCCAGACATTATACATATATCGCGGCCAGCATCTCCCCAGCAGTTGTTCGTTTTCCAAGCGTTCGACGCTTGTTCTAAAGCGTGAGTCCTTTTCGCCAATATGGGCGTAGTCATGATTCTGATGGATGATGACATTTCCAACCGTCAGATCGACAATTCGGATTCCCCTCGACTTCGCATGATAGATAATCCAGTTGTCCCATCTCGGTCGGCCAAGTGCAAACGGGGGAATCTCACAGAAGAGACCTTTAGGGAAGACAAAATAATCAATGGCGTTTGGCGAAAGAAGCTTGCCTTCCCGCCTTGTGCGCCTCCTCAATTCCATTTCGGTTTCATGATCGAACACCAGGCTTTCCGAAATGTTAAGATCCCATCTCCGACCGAGGAGGAGGAATGGAAAGCCGATCTGCGATATCACCGTCTGGGTTGAGTGCACGTGGTCACTCAGAAGAATAATATCTGCGTTGACGTAGCACATGATAGAAAAGCGGGCACATCTCTGCGCCTCATTGAATATCGAAGGTATTAGCGGAGTGCCATGATGATTACGTTGAACTTCAGGAATATGGCGAATGCCAAACTCCCTGCACACCCCCGCGACCCCTTCGTCGCTTCCAAGAAGAATGACCTCTGGGCTGCCGGGAAGCGCGAGCCAGCTCTTCAAGGCATTTCGCTGGATAAGATTGATATGTCCGCGGAACGCCTTTGGGCAGGAAAAAATTGTCAGCAAGGGTCGACCACCTATGGAGGCGCCTATGTGCCTCCCTGGCATTCAAGATCGCGGCGATAAAACCTTTGGGTCGACTTCCTCCCGGGCCGACGCTTCGTGGTGTTCTCGTGCTCGATCGGCACCCTGCGCACCTCGCGAAGCGCGTGGCCCAGCTCGTCCAGCGGCACCGCGGTCTGTTGGCGCCACTGGACCTTCCCGGATACCTGTCAGCCTGCGCGCGGTCGAAATCGCCGGGAATCACCTGCGTCGCACGGGGGATGCCAAGACCCCCCTGTAGCAGACGGAATCATTGTGCACGCGATCGGCTGGGGACCTGGCCAAGATCCGGGCGACGCCGAGCCTCGTGCACCCCGTTCTTTCCTGTCCAGAGCGGAGCCCATCTTCTCACCGAATTGGGAAGTCACTCTTCGCACGTCTTCCGGTTTTCTTATTGAGCGCTTACTCGCCTCGAAGGGATCATCTCACGTCCCGCATCGACGAACAAAGATGCCGTCCACCTGCAACACGTGCGCAGAACGTGGGTCCACGAATTCGCGTTCACACGAAACAAGATCAAACCCTGCGGACGTTAGATAGTCAATCATCTCACGAATGAGCACCTGTCCTCCATACAGCGGCACAAGGGACATCTCGGTTTCTACCACCCGCACCTGTGACATCGTGTTCGCCGCACCGCGAAGCACTTGCATCTCATAACCCTGTACATCCATTTTTAGGTAAATCTCATCGTCACATCCTGTCAGCTCCGGCCGCAGATGATCGAGACTTGTCACGGTAATGAGTTCGCTTCGCACATAGGCGGACTCGGGGGCAGCTATGACATGTCGATCGAGCATAGGAAGGATCGAACTGCTTTGGGAAATGCCGGCAACGTGCATTTCTGCTGACCCATCTGCCTCGCCTAGTGCAACCTGGTAGCAGTCCCATTTATCGTCCGATGCCGCATTCTCCCTAAGCTTCAGGAAAGACTCGGCAATCGGCTCGAAGGATACCAATCTCCCCCTGTAGCCTGATGTGCGGAGTCCAAGGCCGAATTCTCCAAAATGCGCACCCACGTCTAGGGCAAGGCTGATCCTGTTCTCCTCAAGAATTCGGAGGCGTCTATACCACACATCATGTGCGGGAACGTATCGGTGCATGTCAATTCCGCACATGTGTAGTATTCGACGTAACAAAACTTTAGGCTGAGTCAACATGTTGCGGGGCCCTCTGTCTAGCTGGCCGATACTCACATACGTCCAGCCATCCCTACTTGAATTGAATTTGAAAGGGATTTGGGTGACCGACACCCCCATCTACTTCCAGCACCGTCGAATCGGTTCAAGGTCATCCAGAATGGACAGAAGACTCTTGCCAAGATCGGCAGGTGTCCATTGTTTTACCTGCGCATATCCGCGATCGATCAGTCGGCTACGCAATTCTGGGTTCCGACGCAGTGAAATGATGGCATTACATATACTCGATGGATCTCTCGGATCGACTAAGAGTGCGGCGTCTTTCATTTGTTCTCGGATTCCAGGCAAATCCGAGGTTATCACAGGGCATCCCAGTGTAAAGGCTTCCAATGGCGGGACATTGGTTGGTCCAAAGTAGGTAGGCATGACCAATGCGAACGCTCGTTGATAAAGGGCGGGCATGACTTGATTCGGCACTAGTCCCAAAAAGTGCGTCTGCGCAGCCAAGCCCAGCTTCCCAGCAAGTTCCTTTATATAGGAAAGATTTCCTTTATCTGAGCCTGTGAAGACCACCGGCACTGTGATTTTATGCTGTTCCTTCAACAGATGAATCGCATACAGCAATCCAGCATGGTTCTTGTGAGGCCAGAACTGCGCCGGATAGAAAACGTATCCTGAAGGAAATTGGAATCTTTCGAAAGTATCCCGAGCCTGGCCACCCGCAGGATCATCCGTTACGAAGTTTGCCGGGAGAAGATGATGCACTACTATCCGCTCCTCCGGCACACCATAGAACT
>Ga0315282_10011109_pt1 | contig 14009 bp, 10 predicted proteins | sample YL17G07_20_MG_FD_203693 | JGI IMG/M metagenome (GOLD analysis project Ga0315282, IMG submission 203693) | Sediment microbial communities from Yellowstone Lake, YNP, Wyoming, USA - YL17G07_20 | ecosystem: Environmental > Aquatic > Freshwater > Lake > Sediment | place: USA: Wyoming | collected... | reverse complement strand
TGACTATATGCACCCTTTCTAAAAAAGATCATATTGTAGAAGGAGAGCCTAAGAAGGTGGGACGGCTTGCCTCGGTGGGCCAGCCTTATTCTTGGGTTGAGGTTAAGATAGTGGATGAAACAGCGAAAGAGGTTGCCCCAGGCGAGACAGGGGAATTGATTGTTCGTAGTGAACATCAGATGACGCGATACCTGAACAGACCTGAGGAGACTGATGAGACTCTTAAGGACGGGTGGATTTATACCGGGGACATAGCCAGGATGGATGAGGAGGGCTATATTTTCTTAGTTGATAGGAAGCATGACATGATTATCACCGGTGGTTTGAATGTCTTTCCTGGCGAGGTTGAACAGATTCTGTATCGGCACCCTGACGTTGTGGAAGCAAGTGTCTTTGGCATACCTGATGAGCGATGGGGAGAATCCGTTATGGCCGCGGTAGCTCTCAAACCAGGGTCAAAGGTTACAGAGGAAAAAATAATCGATTTTTGCGAGCAACACCTAGCTCACTTTAAAGTACCTAAAAAGGTGACTTTCCACGATAGTCTACCCAAGAGTTCGGCCGGAAAGATTTTGAGAAGAGAGTTGCGAGCACCTTATTGGAAGGGATATGAAAGGGCAATTCATTGAATTTAATAATTGGACTTCGGTGTTATCTTTAACTTCCATTCGAAAAAAAGAAATACCGGCGAGATGGGCAAAACAGCAAGCCAGAGGCCCTTAAACATTCAAGTGGGTAAAGAAGTTTAGCCGCAGGGCCTTGCCAACAGAAATTGTGACAGCAAGTTACCTTGTTCGCACATTATGTCAATTATGTTTAGACAGGGATTAAATTGACAAAAAAATACTGTTTGAAAGGTTAGCGTATAAGTTAGGCAGAGCCGACAAAATCAAAGAGTTTTTTCTCTCAAATGAGAAGGAGGAATAAGAAATGAGCTATCATGTTATCCACCCAATAGCTACAGTGACTGGGCCAAGTGGGAAAACAGGCATGACATACCGTGTGGGTGATGGGCAAAAAGTTGATACTGCGCAATACATTTGGTATATCGAAGGACCAATGGAAAAAATAGTTGTGGATACCGGTGATACAGCAGAGGAACTTATTGCGCGAGGCCTTACGGGTAAAACAGACCTACAATCCCCTGAGGAAGGACTGGGAAAGTTTGGGCTAAAGCCGAGTGACATAGACATTGTTATTGTTACCCATCTGCATCCTGACCACATTGCACTTGCCCACAAGTACACCAAAGCCAAGTTTATAGTCCAGAGGAGGGAATTGGGGGAAGCTCTTCACCCGCACCCAGTCGGTGCTCCAGGCTATAAACCTTTCAATAAACCTTTTAAACCGTACGAGAATTTGAATTATGAGATCATAGAAGGTGATAAGGCAATAGTGGAAGGTGTGAAGGTTTTGTTAACGCCTGGTCACACTCCGGGAACACAGTCAGTTGCCGTAGACACCGCGAAAGGATTGGCTGTAATTTTCGGTGCTTGCACCGTAATGGAAAATTTCTATCCCACTGAAGCGACAAAGGGGAAATGGCCTCTTATTGTATCAGGAATTCTTTATAATCCCTTAGAAGCATACGATAGCATGGTTCGGATTAAAGAAATGGCGCAAATAATTCTCCCTATTCATGCGGCCGATTTCGTCCACAAAGAAACAATCTAATTTTAGTATTTGAGCCAAGCTATGGGCTGGTTAACGGGCGCGTTATTTGAAATATGATTCCCCGCCGAGGCTTTTAACAAGCAGGCTGAAAAGATCTATTTTTAAATTGGGTTCAAATCAGAAGCGATCAAAAAATTAGGAAGCGGAGGTCAGAAAAATGGCAGAACCGAAAATTATTTTGTTTCCTGAGTTATTCAAAAAAGAGGCAGAGGAAAGGGCATGCGCCTATTTGGAAAAATGGCGAGGTTGTGCTCAACAAATCGTGGGGATTTTTCAGACGCTTCTAGGGATAGAGGATGTATTAGTTTTCAAGGGGATGAGATACCTCGGTGGAGGAGTAGCCGGTACTGGCCACACTTGCGGGTCGTTGATTGGAGGGGTCTTTGTTTTGAGTATGAGGTATGGCTTGGATATCCCGTCAGACCGATCCAAACCTAAAGAACCTGGAGAAGAAATCGCCACTGAATTAGTTAAATGGTTCGAGGCAGAATTTGGAAGTACGGAATGTCGGACAATAACTAAGGTTGATCTTCTTGACCCGGTGGCCTATAAGGCATGGAGGGAATCGGGAGGCAACGAGATATGTATGAACCTTATAGCTAAAACGGCAGGGAAGGTTGCCGAGCTTATCACCGAGCATGGGTAGTCTTGTCAGAATTGCACTTACCATTCGCATTCCATGTGGGGTAGAAGAAATTAGCTGGTAGTTTCACTTGAAGACAATTTATTTTTTACTTAATAATTTAAAGGGGGTTAGCATATAGCTACTTTCATTTTGTCGACAAGATTAAACACCAGGAGGTGATTTATGAGTATTGAAAAATTATATAAGCAGTTCTCCGATGTTCACCCTAACATTGTGTTGAAAACAGATATATTGATACATGGTATTAACATCAGTAAGGCGGCGACAGATAATTTTCAGCAAAGGGACGACCTGTTTTGGAAGGGCTTTCACCTCTTTTCTTATGACATAGGAGACACAAAAGTTTACGGAGATAAAGTGCCCGCTTCAATCCGTCTTGAAGATGGCTGCAACATTCAAGCACGAACAAATCCTGATTCTGAGTACTTACTTGATTTAATAGATGATGAATTTGTTCTTCGTGAGAACAAAGAGATAATTGCCAGAAAGATATGGTTCGAGCGCAAACCCAGATGGTATGATATGAAAACAAAGGAAGGTATTCAGATGCCTGCTATTGCCCAGGGTTTTTCTCGGATGATATTTGTTACCATGAATAAGTTTTGTGAGTTGTGGAAAACAGGTGATCAGTGCCTCTTTTGTGATATAAATGCTACACTCAGAGATCAAAAAAAAGGAGGGGAAGATGTAGTAGCCCACATAGACCCTGAAGTGATTGCCGAGGTAGTTCAGACAGTCCATCACGTAGACCATCACTTTGGATGGTTATTTCTAACTGGCGGAACAATTCTCAAGAAATATAAAGGACAGACAGAGCTTGAATTTTTCTGTAGTCGCTTAAATGCGGTTAGAGACAAACTACGGGTGTGGATCCCTGCTACTGTCCAAATAGCTCCTTATGATGATGAAGGTTGGAAGAGGCTGCACGATACTGGTATCGGGAGTATACAACCAAATATGGAAGTTTGGGATGAAAAGCTTTTTAAGTGGATTTGTCCTGGTAAAGACAAGTTTATTGGTTATGATCAATGGATAAAGAGAACAATTAGAGCAGTTGAGTTTTGGGGACCCGGAAGGGTTAATCCAAATTTCGTGCTCGGGATTGAAATGGCAAAACCATATGGCTTTCAAGATGTGAGTTCAGCAGTGAAGTCAACTTCAAGTGGTTGGGATTTTCTTATGAGTCATGGAGTATTGCCGAGGTATAACACATGGATCATCGAGCCTGGTTCTACATTTGGCAAACAGAAACAGAAGCCGCCTGACTTGGAATATTTTATCGAGGTCCAGAAAGCTTATTTTGAGCTCCGCCATAAGTATAATTTTGATCCACCATTTCCAGCAGCCCTGAGTTTTTACTCGATGAATCATAACTGCCTAAATGATTTCGAATTCTATCATGGCACTGGACCTTTATCCAAACGGTACCTCAATGAGAGGTTAGGATTGAGCCCTGCTGACCAACGTGGTAAGTTTGACCAAGATGGGTATGGTATATAAGATATGGAACTTGAGAAACAACTTGTAGAATATATTGTCGACACTAGATTCGAGGATCTCCCGAAGGGGCCGATTGATATTACAAAAAATATACTATTGACAGTAGTAGGCACTACCATCGCTGGGGCGAATGTCGAAGGATGCGAAGCACTGGTAAATCAGGTGAGAGAGTGGGGGGGGAAAGAAGAGGCTACCATTTTGATTCACGGTGGTAAGGTTTCTGCGTACAATGCTGCCTTAGTGAATAGTTACATGGCCCGAGCCTTGGATTTTTGTGATGCTATGATGCCGGGAATTCACATTGGTTCATCATCTGTCCCCACCGCTCTGGCGATAGCTGAGTTTGCTGGTGGCTGTAGTGGGAAGGAGTTTCTGGCTGCTCTTGTCTTAGGTACAGAGATAGCTGCAAGAATAAACTCCGTCTCAATTTATGATGGCTTTGACCCAACTGGAGTTTGTAGTATCTTTGCAACTGCTGCTATTGCTGGCAGGATACTCCATCTAAACTCCAGGCAAATGTTGGATGCTTTAGCCCTAGCCTTCAACAAGGCTGGGGGGAGCTTCCAGAGCAATATTGATGGTTCACTGGCAGTACGGGCGATTCAAGGATTCGTTTCTCAAGGAGGGATAATCTGCGCTCAGCTAGCACAAAGGGGCATTACTGGTCCAACGAATTTCCTTGAGGGTATCTATGGTTACTTTCACCTCTATGCCAAGGATAAATGCAATCCGCAAGCTGTAACCGCGGAGTTAGGCCAAAGGTTTGAAATGAACAAGACCATTTTTAAGAAATATCCCAGTTGTGGGGGAACATCGGCGTCCACTGAGGCTATCCTTGACTTGGTTAGAGAGAAGCACCTTATACCAGAAGACGTCGTACGCATTGATATTATTGTATCGCCTTACATTTATAAGCTGGTGGGGCACCAGTTTGAGATTGGGAATAATCCTAGAGTAAACGCTCAGTTTAATATTCAATATTGCGTTGCCAATGCCTTGCTGAGGAAAACCTCTAAGCTCAATCATTTTAATGAATTCTCCGTCAAGGAACCAAAGATTATGGAACTCATCAAGAAAATCCATGTCTTCGCCGAGCCTGGGGCAGATGATCCAGAGAGACCGGAACTCAACCGTGCGGTGCATATGACCGTTACTGCCAAGGAGGGAAGTATTTATCATAGAGTTGTGGACAAACCCCCCAGTATTCCCGGAAATCCGTTGACTAGGGATGAACATATAGAACGGTTCCGAGATTGTATCAACTATGCAAATAAACCCCTGCCCACGGGGAATATAGAAAAGCTTATCTCCATGGTTTATGGGCTTGAGGAAGTCAAAGATGTTTCCAATCTAATTCCTTTGCTTTTAGTTAGGTAGAAATAGAGGACAAATTCATCTTAAGAAGCCGTAGGAGAGATTTGACTGAAAGGAGGAAGAACAATGAAAACAGTAAAAAAGACGATCTTATTGACTGCTTCAGTAGTTTTCCTAGTGGCGATACCTTTGTTGGATGCCAGCATGGGAGCCCCTATAGAGCTGAGACTGGCGCACTGGGCCTCTTCCTTATCAAGGGTTCAAGATGATGTGAAATTAGGAGCAGACTGGATTGAGAAGCGCTTTCCGGGGAGGGTTAAGATTACCATCTACCCTGCTCAGACTTTACTTCCTGCTGCGTCACTATATGAAGGGACGGCTAAAGGTATAGCCGACATTGCTTATGTAGTTCCTGGGTGGACCCCAGGTCGTTTTCCTAAAACTGAGGTCATAGACCTCCCCCCAGGCATTCCCTTGGCCTCAGACGCCTCCAGGGTCTATTGGGATTTCTACAAGAAGTTTCTGACTGATGAATGGAATGAGGTTAAGGTACTCGGTTTCAACGTCCAACAACCGCAAGGTATTCACACCAAGAAGACTTCAGTAAGGACTTTCAAAGATATTAAAGGAGAGAAGATTAGGGTCTATGGCGTAGGCAAGGAGATAATAACAGCATTTGGCGGAGTTCCGGTAGCTATGCCCATGAGTGAAGTTTATGAAGCCACAAGACTGGGGGTAATTGATGGTGTATTCGCTCCCTTCTCAGCAATGAAGGATTATCGCCTTATAGAGACATGCTTTCACCATACGGTATTAGACACTTACGCCTCACCGTTTTTTTTAGTAATGAACCTTAAGAAGTATAATGTTCTTCCACCGGACATAAAAAAGACTCTTGATGAAGAATTCCCTGAATACTTTATGAAGGAAGCTGGTAAAATATCTGATCGATGGGAAGAAATTGGTAGAGAATTAGTAAAAAAGACACCTGGGCATGAATTTATTATACTCTCACCAGAAGAGAAAAGCGTGTGGATTGAGAGGGCAAAAACAATAAATGGTCCTTGGGCATCGGCGTTGGAAGCTCGTGGGCTGCCAGGTAAGAGGCTGGTTGAAGAAAAACTTCGAGCCATAGAGAAATACGTCAAATAAATTTCGACTATTCGTACATTAGAGGCATTGGATAAAGGTCCATTGAAGGGGGTGTATTCAAGCGACTTCTTAATTGCTGAAGTTTTGGACTTTTTAAATCCATAAATGTTCGAGGTGATTATTGAGGATATTTTGTAATAATCGAAATCTCATATTCTTAAAAGGTGCAGAGATATTTTCTATCAGAAACTACCGTCTTAAATAAAAAGCTAAGAGACGAGTGGATAAATCTAAATTAGCTTGAAGATTACTGCCTTATTCTTCAGCGTATCGTATAAAAACCGAACAAGAATTACTCGCCTAATCCTTAATATTTTGAAGAACAAAGGAGGAATGAGTGAAAAAATTCTTTAATTCAATAGAAGGCGGAAGTCAATATTTGTTCTGGATTGGCGGTGCGGCCCTTGGATGCTGCATGTTTCTTACGGTCTTTGACGTTATCCTGAGAATTTTCAGGAGACCAATTGTCGGGGTTTATGATATTGTTGGTTTATTAGGGGGAATTTTTATCGGGTTTGCGATACCGAGCTCAACTTGGAAGAAGGTTCATATTAGCATGGCTTTTCTTACCGACAAGGTATCTTCAAACTGGAAAAAAAGTCTAATGATTTTTACCCGTTGTTTGGGGATATTTCTATTTCTCCTGCTTGCCTTGGCCCTTATCCTACACGGGATAAGATTGTATAGAGTAGGGGAGGTTTCTTTGACCATGCATTTACCTACTTATCCAATTATTCTTGGTATAGGGGGGTCTTGCCTATTCAATTCTCTAGTCCTATTATACCAGTTGGTTGTGAATTTTAGAGAGGAGGGAGAAACATGACCCTTTTGGGTATTGCTATTGTATTTATAGGATTGCTGTTTGTCCTATTTACAGCGGGATTTGAAATCGGATTCGCCATGTGTTTAATCGGGTTCTTAGGCTTTGCCTATATCGTAGATCTTCAGGCCGCCTTGAACCTCTTAGCTATTGATGTCGTCGAGGTTTTCGCCAGTTACGGGTTTACGGTTATCCCCCTTTTTATCCTTATGGGGCAGGTTGCGTTCCAGGCAGGTATTTCCCGGAGACTATACGATGCGGCATATAGTTTCATTGGCCATGTTCCGGGAGGACTGGCCATAGCCACTGTCGCAGGAGCAGCTGCCTTCGGGACTATCACCGGGTCAGCACCAGCCACAGCGGCAACCTTCGCCAATGTGGCTATTCCTGAGATGGATCGATATGGCTATAGCAAGGAATTATCCACAGGGACCGTGGCTGCCTCAGGAATTCTCGGTCCTTTCATTCCGCCAAGTATATTCCTGATTATTTATGGGATTATCGCCGAGCAGTCCATTGGAAGGCTATTTTTAGCTACTCTTATTCCGGGCTTGCTCATCGCCTGCTCGTTTGGCGTCACCATACTTGGATGGTGCAGGATCAATCCCAAGCTGGGGCCAAAAGGGGAAAGGTCCACATGGAAGGGGAGGCTTGGGAGACTTCCTTCGGTCATTCCAACCATTGGCATTTTTGTTCTTGTAGTAGGCGGAATGATGCAAGGTTACTTCACACCAACCGAGGCAGGGAGTGTTGGTACGTTCGGAATTCTCGTCCTCTCTTTGACCAAGAAAGATATTAACCTAAAGGGGTTTGTCATGTCCATTTTTGAATCCCTCAATCTTGCTTGTATGGTTCTGATTTTAATCGCCGGTGGAACAGTACTTGGGCATTTTTTTGCGATAACGAATATTGGCTTTGCTACCGCAGACTGGCTGTCTAGTCTTGCCCTTCGAAGAGAATTGACCATGTTACTCGTGTTTTTGATCATCCTGATTGGTGGTAGTTTTATTGATGATTTAGCTTTTGTTATTCTTATTATTCCCATTCTTCTTCCTTTGGTTAATAAACTCGGTTATGATCTCGTCTGGTTCGGCATCGCAATGCAAGGTGTCCTAATGCTCGGGATCATCATCCCCCCCATTGCCGCCAATGTTTTTATAGTAGCCGGGGCAGCAAAAGTATCTCTGGCTACCGTGTACAGGGGGGCTTTCCCCTTCGCGGTTGTACTGGCCATCTGGTTGGCCATTCTGCTGGTCTTCCCGCAGATTGCTCTGTGGCTTCCAAATTTACTTATGAAATAGCAAGGGTATAAACAAAAAATTTATCACGAAGCATATATTGCTTTACGAAGAGCAGGAGTTATTTGTAGATTACGTACTTGCAAGGTTCTTCAATTTGGTTTCCTTCGTCATCATATTGCTTTCCCCACTGGATTTCCGCTTTTATTCCAAGATCCGTCCACAGTTCATTGAAAAAGTAAGCATGGACACAGTAATAAGGGAAACCTGGCCTGTTAAAACTCCAAGGGTACGCTTTTTTTGTGAGTGCATTCTGCTTTTTCGCAATGCCGTCCCTTATTAACCTGCCCCCAGCATTGCATCCGGTTATCGCTACAATGAACCTTTCGTCGTCCTCTTCTACATGGAACTCACTATAGTGTCCCCTCTGCATATTGCAAATTTCCTCTACGCGTTGCTCAGGCGACATGGCCTTCCAGCGTTCGAATTTGGGTCGATATGCTTCAAATATTCTGGCCCGAGTGAATGTTTTGAACCATTTGACTCCTTTAACCATAGCCAATATCCCTTGGAACAAACTCATACTGTTACAGTATCCGTCATGCAAGACATGACACTGCTCATACACATCATTCAGGTGTTTCAAAGCCTCTTCTTTTTTTCCTGCTTTGATGGCTTTAATTGCCTTTTCTCTGGGGCTGATAAGAAAATCATCTCTTCTCTTCATTCTTGCTCCTTTTCGATCATGATGAAATTTATCGCGCATTGTTACTCTAAGTCCTTTCCAATTGCCAATCCCATAGACTCTAGGAGGTTAGCCATTGGAATTTTAAAAATGCCCATTCTTTGGCATGGAATAAACAAACTCTATTTCGAGCTCTGATCTTCAAATACGTTAACAAACTCCTCCAGGCCAAGCTCTTTAAGTTTGTTTCTTGTCGGTATTCCTCTATCTAGATCCCAACCACGTTCGTCATAGTAGTCATCGAGAATTTTTTGAAGACCGGTATGAGTAACTGGCCTATTGAAGTAATCCTTTAGCTTAAGCTCTCCTAAGACGAAGCTCTTTATCGGTTCGTCGATACTCCTTTCCCATAATCCAGGACATCTATCATCGGTTTTGTCGAAACCCTCTCTGACATTTAAGATTTTGTACAAATTCCAGATTCTTTCTCCCGTGTTTTTGAGTTCTTCGGGGCTTATCTGGATACCTGTTGCAGCCTCATAGAGATCAGCAATTAGCTTTAAACTCCGATTCTCGTACATTGCACCAATGCCTTTGAGACAGATCCCCAGGGCGAAATATACAGCCTCGCCGTCCTCTATATGCCTTATGAATCTCCCGCAATTAAAGTCATTGCCAACAAAAATTCTGTCTATCGCCTCTTTGGACATAGCTAACTTTGTGCCCCACTCCTTAAGCTCATCCAAACGTAAATTTGGAAAGTAAAACCGTGGATGTTGATGCATCGCTCCCCTGGGATTTACTATCGTTTCGAACAACAATGGAAGTGTGCGCTCCTCGGCGCCAATTATTACAGAAGTTCCCTTAATTACCCCTCGGCTCTGCCCATATGTATCTTCGTCTACTCCAACTTTTTCAGAGAGAGCATACCAGCCGCGAGCCATAGCATCCCCTATGCCTTCTCGGGTAATTATTTTCTCAACCAACTTCATGTAGGTGCTAATATCTCCCAATTTCAACTCAAGCCCTTCTGTATCTTTCCTGCCTATTGTGCCTTGTTCATAAAGCTCTGAGACAAATCTTATCATAGCGAGCGCAGTAACATAACAAATCCCGGTTTTATCAAGTATGCTAAGTAAATTCATCGTATGTCTGTAATCCCTTAGTCCCATATACATGCCGTAACGTCGAACATGAGAGAAAAAATTGGTTACGAATTCAGTACCAGCAAATTCGCCGTCCTTTATTTTATAGGTACCTTTGCAAGCACAAGGGCAACTGGCACAACCCCGCATTTCCGTCAACGTAATTTCGGCTAGTCCAGGAGGATAGAGGTCCCTCCATTCACCCTCTGAGGGTCGCAGGGCTGATGACCGGAGCTTTTCGTGCTCAGGTACTTTCTCTACAAGCTCCTGGCTCAAACTATCAGACAGGTTTGTCAACCTCTTTGAATCATGAACCTTTACGCCTTTTGTGCCGTATACTACAATGGCTTTAAGATTTTTAGAGCCCATTATTGTGGCACCACCATTTCTACCTATACTACTTATCTTGTCTACGAAACCAAGTGCAAAGGTGATTAGATTCTCGCCTCCCTTTCCTATAGCAATGACGCCGCTATTTTTATACTTTGTCATTAGCTCATCACTGGTTTCAAAGACATCCTTGCTCCCCCATAAGTTGTCGGCATCACACATCTCTATATCATCGTTGACTATCTTTAAGTAAACCGGCCTATTGGCTTTCCCAATTATTACTATCTGATCGTAACCCGCATTCTTCATCATTATACCGAACCGGTTACTGCCCCCTGACGACCATCCGATGTAATATTTTGATTGTTTTTCGTTAGCTGGAGTAGCAGATTTAGTTATTAACTGGATTTTGCTGCTCGACGGGACAAGGGTGCCTGTCAACGGACCGGTGCTAATTATGATTGGGTTATCTGGCGATAGGGGATTGATGCCGGGTTTCAACAGGTTATAAAACAACTTTTGGCCGATCCCGCAACCGCCGAGAAACTTCTTAGCCATTAGCATGTCTAATGGCTCAGTCCAGAATCGACCGCTTGTTAGATCCACATAAAGTATCTTGCCGGCATATCCATAGTAATTCATCTTGAACCTCTTATTCGAGTACTATAGCTTTATTGAGGCAGCGTTTAATACAAAGAGTGCAGCCACCTATGCATTCCCCAGTCCAACCAATTTCAGGAAGATTTATCACTATCCTTGCCTTTTCAGGATTAAAAGCCCTTTGATATATCAGAGAACATATCATCTGGCATCTATAGCACTTGGTGCATCTATCAGGATAGATGCTTACCGGCGCTTGTTGATCACACCTCAGGCAGCGGGAGGCTTCCTCAATTGCTACTCCTTTTGTGAAACCAAGCTCCACTTCACTGAAGGATACTTGGCGTTTTTCTTTTTCCAGTAAAGGCACGGAATTCCGGTTCTTTTCTAAAATGTTCTCTTCAAATCCTAACCAAGTCGATGTGTCCTTTGAAAGCCCCGGTGCTTCTTCAATGATGCCGTCACCACCCAGGTATTTACTTATAGAAATAGCGGATCTTCGCCCGGCAGCGATCGCTTCTACTACGGATGCAGTTCCGGTCACGGCGTCGCCAGCAGCAAAGACACCCCTTTTACCTGTAGCCAACGTTGTCATATCAACGTCAAGAGTCCCGTGTCTGGTAATTTTTACTTCCCCATCACCCTTTAAGGATTCGAGGGTTGGAACTTGACCGATGGCTAAGATGATCGTATCAGCTGGGAGAATATGTCCTGAGCCCTCGATAAAATCGATAATTGCTTCACCATTTTCATCAAATCCAAAAGATTTTATATTCAGGCACTCAACCCCAATAAGGTGCCCGTCTTTACTAAGAATTTTGTTAAAGACACATGATGAATGAATAATAAGACCCTCCTCAGTACCTTGCGTAATTTGATTTGGGTTGGCCAACATTTGATCTCTAGCTTCGAGACAGACGATACGGACGTCCCTGGCACCAAGCCTCAAGGCAGTTCGGGCACAATCAAAGGCGACATCACCACCGCCAAGCACTACCACTTTTTCTCCTATTTGGACCTTCTTACCCATGTTTACATCCCTTAGAAATGTAACACCGATCAGCACATCTTTAAGGTTAGGCCCGGGAATAGGTAGCTCCCGCCCGAGGTGAGCTCCTATTGCCAACAAGATGGCATCGTAACCTTGGTCCAGTAGATCATCCAATGAACAGATCTTAGTGCTCGTTTTGATTTCAAAACCAATGCTCTTCATTCCCTCTATTTCTTTATATAGCACATTTCTGGGGAGACGGTACTCAGGAATACCTACCCTCATCATTCCGCCGACCACCGGGAGGGCCTCAAAGACAATCACCTTATAACCCATCCTCGTTAGATAATAAGCGGCAGTTAATCCCGTTGGGCCCGAACCGATAACAGCTACCCGTTTGCCAGTAAGTGGAGAGATCTTATGCTCCTGTTTCCACGTCCCAGTCTCATTTTCGGAAAGAAAGCGCTTTAGAGCATTTATTGCTACCGGTTCATCAACCTGACCTCGTTGGCACTTTTCCTCGCAAAAATGTGGACAGACATGCGCTAAGACTCCCGGAAACGGTGTCTTTTCGTAGATCGTCGCCAGCCCCTCAGCAAACTTTTCTTCCCTAATCAGTCGGATATAATGAGGGATATCTATCCCGGCTGGACATGCCTGCTTGCAGGGAGTATCTTTAGTAAGTGTCTTCTGCGTTAGGATCATCTTAAATAATCACCTCTTCACCTGGCCTGACGTAAGTTTTACCGAAATCATCTGATTAATTGCGAACATTCTTTGAAGTTTGACTCCGGCGTCACTCGCGGACGACATCCACATTATATTTTACGTGCTATGTCTGCGGCTTCCTCTATAGCCTCCAAAATCCTTCGAGGCTGGACACAATCGCCAACAGCGTAACATTCTTTGACTTTGCCCAGCAATGATTGAAATAATTCGTTTTGAGGCACTAAACCGGCACAAAGGACGATACTATCTGCTTTAAGAAGTTTCTTTTCCCCCTTGGCAGTTGTAATAGTTACACCATCCTCTGTTATCAGGTCATACCTTACATTAGGCAGCATCATTACCCCTTTCTCTTCGAGCCTTCGCAAAAGCGATGACCTATTGATGAGCGGTAAGTTAGTGGCGATTTCGGGCAATAGGCTGGTTATGGTAACCTTTTTACCTTTCTCCGTTAGAAAATCCCCAGTCTCACATCCTACTAATTCACCGCCGATAATTACGACCGTCGATCCCGTCTTCTTGTTGCCACTCAAGACTTCTTGCGCAAATAATACCTTTGTTTCTTGTTCTCTGAGGCCCGAAATTTCCGGAAGCATAGGCCTAGAACCATTAGCTAATATGACCGCATCGGGAGAAAACCCAATTACAGACTCTACCGTTGCTTCCTTATTTAGCTCTATGGCAACACCTAATTTCTGAATTTGAACTGTCAAATAGTTCAACAATTCTTTAAGGCTCTCTTTGTGAGGAGGTACAACTGCTATGTTCAGTTGCCCACCTAGGCTCCCCTTCTTTTCCCATAAAGTGACTGCATGGCCACGAAGAGCAGATATCCTCGCCGCTTCCATGCCTCCGGGACCGCCACCAATCACCAAGAGCTTCTTTATTCTAGCTGCTCTCGCTATTTCCCACTCCTTTTCTCTCCCCACCTGCGGATTCACTGTGCATTTGAGAGGTAAGCCTTTTACTACAACATTCTCATGACAAATATTGCAGGCGAGGCAGTGGCGGATTTCGTCTGCTCTCGCTTCTTGCACTTTTTTTGGGAACTCCGGATCTGCTACAAGAGCCCTACCCAAAGTGACAAAATCGGCTTTCCCTTTTTCCAATATGCTTTCCGCCAGAATTGGATCATTAATCTTACCCACTACCATTACTGGAATTTTTACTTTGGACTTTACCTCAGCT
>Ga0315282_10011108_pt1 | contig 14010 bp, 10 predicted proteins | sample YL17G07_20_MG_FD_203693 | JGI IMG/M metagenome (GOLD analysis project Ga0315282, IMG submission 203693) | Sediment microbial communities from Yellowstone Lake, YNP, Wyoming, USA - YL17G07_20 | ecosystem: Environmental > Aquatic > Freshwater > Lake > Sediment | place: USA: Wyoming | collected... | reverse complement strand
GTCCAGTTTCGAGTGCATTATCTACTTCAAGCAGGAACTCGAGCCCGAGAACATTTCTGAGATCCTCGACATCCTCGACCATCCGATCCAGGTCAGTATCAGCAAGGTCAAGTGAACGGAGGGAGAATGAATGGCAATGATGGACGTGAAAAAAACTGGTAAGAATAGTGAGCACCGGGCGGGTACTGAACGACGCCGGGACTCTCAATGGCTTTGCCAGCGACCATTCCTTCACGCCGAAAATGAAACCTCACACAGTGGTCAAGCCGAGCAAGGATAAGCAAATTAATAAGTTGGTCAAGCTGACGAACGAGGATGGCCTGACACTTATCCCGGTGAGTTCGAGGCCGCCCCGGTTCCGCGGGGACACGGTCCCGGCCCGCGATGGAGGTCGGGAGCGGAAGGAAGGCCCGGGGCAAAGGTCGAGGCCTTCGAACCGTATTCAAACCCATCAAGAGGGGAACTGCCATGAACCGTGAGAGCATGAGGAGATACCGCCAGATGCTGTTCATCGCCTGGCGCGGCCTGCGCAGCGCATCACTTTTCCTGCTCGACGAGCTGAGAAGGGGGACGCTTCCCCGGAACCTTTTGAGCATCCTTAAGGCGCGGGGCCTCTCCATAGAAGCGGATATGTCCCACGCCGAGCTCCTGGAGGAAAGGGCCGCCAGGCTGGGCGGAAGGGTTTTCCTCGCGTTCAAGGAACAGGCCTTCACCTACTCCGATATGGACCAAAACGCCAATCGCGTCGCCAACTTCCTGCGCTCGATGGGAGCGGTCCCCGGCGATGGTTTGGCCATCATCATGAAGAACTCCCCCCGCTGGCTGGACGTCTTCTTCGCGCTGGAAAAACTTGGGATGTATGCCGTGCCGGTGAACATTGCCTTGCGGGGCGACCAGCTCGCGTACGTAATCGGCAACTCGGACGCGCGCTTCGTGGTCATAGACCACGACCTGTTGCCGCACTACCTGGCGGTCGAGGGCGGGCTGGAGGAAATCGCGAAGGTCATCGTGAACGCGCAGGGGGCGTCACCGGAATTCCTGCCGCCCAAGTATATGGCGGATCTTGATGAAGCCTACGGCTCGGGCTCCGACGCTTCCAAACCCCCGGTTCGTTACCACCCGGACGACATGATAATCATCATGTACACCTCGGGGACCACCGGGTTGCCCAAGGGCGTCGTCTACCGCTACCGCAACTCCACGGTTAAGTCCATCTCCATCATGAGCCGCTTCTTCCTCAACCTGGACGACGTCTACTACACCTGTTACCCCCTCTTTCATGCCAACGCCCTCTTTTTAACGGTGACCGCCTGCCTGCACGCCGGCTGCAGGGTGGCGCTGGGCGAGAGGTTCAGCGCCAGCCGCTTCTGGGACGAGCTGCGCCGCCACCGGGCCACCATCTTCAACGGCCTGGGCGCGGTGATGCCCATCCTCATGAAGCAGCCCCCCCGGCCCGACGACAGCTACAACAAGGTGCACTCGGTGCTCTCGTCGGGGTGCCCGGCTGACATGTGGGAGGCCTTCGAGAGGAGATTCGGGGTGCGTATCTACGAGGCCTATGGAGCCGTCGACGGAGCGGGCGTGGTGCTCATAAACCTGGGGACGGGGCCGGTCGGCTCCATGGGCAAGCCGCTCGGTTCCAAGTGCCGCATCGTAGACCGCGAGGGCAGGGACGTTCCCGTGGGAGAAGCGGGAGAGCTCATCGGCTACATGGGCAACCGTTCAAGCACCGTGGAGTATTACAAGAACGCTGGGGCTACAAGCGACAAGGTGCGAGACGGCTGGCTGTACACCGGTGACCTCGTCTACAAGGACAGGAAAGGCTACATTTACTTCCTGGGCCGCAACACCGAGTTGATACGCTGTAAGGGGGAGAACGTCTCCGCCTACGAGGTCGAGCAGGCGATATTGAAGCACCCCGATGTGCTGGAGTGCGCGGTCTACGCGGTTCCCTCGGAGCTTGCCGAGGACGATATCATGGTCACGCTGGTGCCCATGGAGGGGAAGACCATCGACCCCCAAAGCCTGCCGAAGTTCCTGTCCGACAAGCTGGCGAAGTTCGCCATTCCCAGGTATTACCGGGTCGTGGATGCCCTCCCCAAGACGGAGACGCACCGCGTTATCAAGAGGGAGCTGCAATCCCAGGGGATGACGGAGGATACCTTCGACGCCGCTCGCCAAGGGGGCCGTCCATGAGCGTAAAGGCCAGGTTGCTCAACGCGGTGGGCGGAATCCCGGACCTCGTGCTCCTGAGCGTTCCCGACGTGACGGTGAGGAAGTCCTCGCTCGCCCGGGAGAACTATCTCCGCCGCCTGGCCTTCTACGACCCCGATCACTGGGACCGCGAGCGAAAGCCATTCTTCTATCTGCCCGTGGAGACGCCGGAAAGCGAGATCATCGAGACCAGGCCTTTCCTCTCCGGGCGGTGCGACCTCTTCCGCTACCCCAGCCGCTATCTTCCCAGGAATCCGGAGGTGAGAGAGGAATTCAACTCCCGCGCACAAAACCTCTGGGGTTATCTCCACCTCTGGCGACACGATGACTCCAGCGACAGGCCGCTGGTCCTCGTCATCCACGGGCTGATGATGGGTGGGCCGAAAAAAGCGCGCCGCATGTTCAGGATCGACCGGCTCTTCGGGCTTGGACTCGACGTCGCGTTGCATACCCTGCCCGGTCACTGGCGCAGGAGTGATGACCCTATAGTCCAGCGGCTGCTCGACCCCGCCGATGTTCCCCTTACCGTGGAGCGCCTGGCCCAGAACGTCCACGACCTGCACTCCGCGCAACTGCTGCTCAGGGGAATGGGTTACGAGAAAATAGGCATCATCGGGGCCAGCATGGGCGGATTCACCGCGGCGCTCTACGCCACTCAGGTGACAAACGGCCCCGACTTCAAGTTCCTGGCCGTGCCCGCCGTGGCGGTAACCCACTACCTGAAGCCCAAGCCCAGCCGCTTCGGGTTCCCCATCGATGACGAGATGGTGCGCGCCACCGAGCGCGCCCAGGAGATCTGTTCTCCGCTCTACCTCCAGCCGCGTTTCGAAGTGGGCCGCATCAGGGTGGTTGCTCACGCGGGAGACCGTGTCTGCGACGCGCGACAAACGAGGCTCTGGATTCAACGCTGGGGCATCGAGGACTACATCGAGGTGACGGGAGGTCACTTCCTGTACCTTGACAAGCATGCCCGGGGCGACGCCTGGTATGGGCTGTTGAGAGAACGGGGTTACATCCGAATGAGGTCATGAGGTGAGGGAGATGGAAATCAGGGGAAAGAAGGCATTGATTACCGGCGCGGCAGGCGGCATCGGCAGGGCGACGGCGCTGGCCATGGCGAAGCGCGGTGCGAGGCTGTTCATCACCGACATCAACGCCGAGGGGCTCGAGGACACACGGCGCGAGATAGAGGACAGTCGCGGGGAGGTCTGCCTTTCCGGGGCCCTGGACATCTCCGATTACTGGGCGGTCAGGAAGATGGCGGACGAGATACATGCGGGTTTCGGCTCCCTGGATATCCTCGCTAACATCGCCGGGGTCGCGCTGTTTTCACAGGTGGAGGACATGACCCACGAGCAGTGGAAGCGGGTGGTGGACGTCAACCTCTGGGGACCCTACCACGGCATCGAGTGTTTCGTGCCCGAGATGGTGCGCGCGGGAAGGGGAGGTCACGTACTCACCGTCTCCTCAACGGCGGGCATCGTCGGCCTTCCCTGGCACGTCGTCTATGCCGGCACCAAGCATGCGCTGGTGGGAAGCTCCGAGGTGCTGCGCTACGACCTCCGGAAGCACAGAATCGGCGTCACCGTGGTCCTGCCCGGGGCGGTCAACACCGGCCTGATGCAAACGGTGGTCATCAACGCGGACCGGGATGCCTGCGAGAGGGGGCGCAAGCTTTTCAGCAGGCACGCCATCGCGCCCGAGAAGGTTGCGGACCTCATCATCAGGGCCATCGAGAAGAACAAATACATGGTCATCACGTCCACGGACATCAAGCTGCTCTATCTCCTGAAGCGCGTGTTCCCGCCCCTGTACGACCTCGTCATGCGCTTCATGACCTGGTGCATGGACAAGGTCCTCACCAGGGACACCATCTCCTCACCGCAAAAAGCCCCCTAAGCTACGGCTCCTTTACCTGGCAGTATGACCCGCTCGTAGCAGCGGTAGGGGTCAGACCTTGACATTTGACAGGTTGAAACCAGAATTACAAAAGCCAGAGAGCATGATGAAAATAATTCTGAAGCTTTTCGGCCGCTACACCAAAAGAGCCTATGGTTTCAAGGGCCAGCATGGCTGGCGCATATTGTTGGGTCCAGCAATTTTACGAGCGCGGGACTTGGTCTAAGCCCCAACCCCAATTGCGAGGCAAACCTGTTGTATCTGGTCTCGTTATCCGGGAATCCTCAAGCCGCTGATGAATTAGTCAAAGGTTCTCCGGAAGGAGATGAGATTGATTCTGGTCTGTCATTTAAATGGCAAACAGCCCTTGAGCAAGGCGAAGACGACGCTAAAGAAACAGACATCCCTTTGCCCGTAGCTTTCAGATCCGCCACTTACCGCCAGACGGATAAGGGAGCTTTCATTGATTTATCCTTTGGAAAACAATTGCCAAAAGCATGGTGTGTATTCATAAGCAAGAAAGATAATGAGGTTTTGCTGGATGAGAAGCGATGGAAAGAAAATGAGAGTTCGGAGACCGTAGCCATTCCCTGGCTGAAGTCACAACCGCCATCGGGCTTTGAAGTCAGCTGGGGCAATGGAATTGGGAGCGCTTGGTGGCCGGTTAATGTGGACAAGCCATCCAGTCTCCCTGCGCCGGAGGTCCTGAAGGATTTGCCCCTGGATGTTTTGATTGAGATCCTGACCAGCGCCCGGCCGCTTTACCAAGCCATGAAAAACTGGCTCCGACGCAAGGAGAACGCAGGCAAGCAAATGGAAAGTCCCCTAATCGACCCTCATAAACGGGTTGATACTTCCGCCTTCATAATTCAAAAGACCAGGAGGGTTAGCTGGGCATTCAATGGATTGAAGGAAAAATTGGAAAGGCCGGTCGCATCTGAGGATGCCTTGGAGTGGCGGATCAATGGACCAGTGGGCATTCAAGCGATTAAGAAGGCCATTATCCGAGAAGCCAAGAGTGAAGAGGAGAAATCTTTTCTCTTAACTGAACTCTCGCTGGAACTTTCGCGGATCAAGCCCCGCACTGCACCAGCCCACCTATCCGTGACAAAGGTTAAAAAGGAAATTGGAAAAGTGATTGAAGAACTGCAATATGAAGTTAAGCAGAATCTAAACTCCGTTCCTCCCACCATGCGAAAATATATCCTCGCGTGTTTTGAGGAGGCAAACTCATGACCGGCGGGAAACGCTCCGCATGGCGGAACGGCTTGAAGACGAGCACCGGCAGATCAGACTCGGCTACCGAGAGCCTCCCAAGTCCACAAGCAAGCACAAGACGAGGCCCTTTGCAGAGGTCAAAGACGAATACCTGGCTTGGGGCAAAGCCCAGGGCGGAATCGGCGGGAGGGCTTGGTCTCAGAAACACGCTTATTACAAAAGATCTTATTTAGAATGGTGGGGCAAAAGGCTAACGCTTGAAACTCTTGGCGATCTGGAAGATATTTTGCCGAAGGTGGAAGCTACTCTCCGAGAACTCCCAACCAAAGGACATGCGGGCAAAACGCTAATGAACCGTGCCGAAGCCCTTAAAAGCTTTTGTCTCTGGTGTGAAAGCCGTGGTTATCTTGACCATAACCCGATCAAAGGTTTGGAACGTTTTGACACCACGCCCCGAAAGACATACCGGGCATTGACTCGTCAAGAGCTTAAGCAACTTTTGGCAGCAGTGCCAGAAGCCCGACAACTGGTCTATGCCGTGGCTTACTCTACCGGCCTTCGGCGTGGAGAACTTCGCGCGTTGCGCGTGTCCGATTTGAATACCGACTTTCAAGCCTTGAACTTGCGCGCCGAAATCACGAAAAACCGGAAGCCCGGACTTCAACCGCTTCCGCTTTGGCTGATGAAACGATTGCAAGAATCAGTCAAAGGAAAAGCTCCTAATGAACCATTACTGGCCGTGCCTGGTAATACGACCCAAAGATTTTACCAGGACCTGGAAAAAGCCGGCATACCTCGTTTTATACCCGGTGAAGGGAACACAACTTTCCATAGCCTGCGCGCCACATTTGCAACCCTTCTCATTGAAGAGGGAGCGGATTTAAAAACAGCCATGACCCTGATGCGCCACTCCACCCCGGATTTAACTGTGAACCGCTACGCAAAATCCCGTCGGGAAAAGCTGGTAGAACTGACCGAGACCGTGGGCGAGATAGCTCGCGCGGGTATGGAAAAGGAATCGAAATGTGCTATTAGCGTGCACCTAGAAGGTGCTGGTTTGGAAACTAATGGAAAAGAAAAGGAAATTATGGAGCGGGAGACGGGCTTCGAACCCGCGTCGTCCAGCTTGGGAAGCTGGCATTCTGCCACTGAATTACTCCCGCTTGACAACTCTAATATAAAAGGCCGGTTATGGGCTGTCAAGCCGGAAAGCCGGGGAAAGGCTTGGGAGGAATTTTTCGCCTCGTTGCTCGGTTCTTGCTCAAGACCCGAAACCATCCCTTGCTCCAAGTTTGACACCCGCAAATAGTGTGTTTTAATAAGCACAAAACCAGGGAAAGGCTCTTGGTCTAAATGGCAAGAATTGAGCGCTTAAATCGATTGCCGGAGCCGGAGAAGAAAAGCATCTACAAGCTGCTTGTCCCTGGAAAGATTTATTCGCTCTTTGAGATTGACGCGGAAACCGGCCGAAACAAAGAAGGCGAACTGGTCGTTCGCTATGAATACGCGCCAGGAACCGCGGAAGCGGCGGTGGAGGTCAAGGCCCATCCTGGTGATTTAGACCAGATTTTTTACATCGAGGTCGGAGATTCCAAGGACCTGCTCCAGCTTTACTGGCATTTCATCCAGATCAACGACATCCGGGTGCCGCGCATCAACATCGACTTGACCCCGGAGGGCAAAAGCAGGTGGCTGTTCTGGGAGACCAGGAACATTCCCGAGGAGCTGCGCGCGCTGCAAGCCGGCCTGGCGCCCGGGCAGTTCAGACCCGGGCTTCGCTTAATCGATGACCTTAATCATTGCCTGGACCGCTTCTGCACTGCGCTCGGACTTGTGAGCATCTTAATGGAGGCGCTCTTTTACAACACTGCAATTATGTTTGAGCGCAACGGTTTCCGCTATCTGAAAGGCGAAAAAATGATGCGGCGCATCAACCAGGAATTCCAGCCCGGAGGCCGGCTCTACAACCTTCTGGACGACAGCCCCTTCCGCCAGAAAAGTTTCTACAACACGGTGCGCGGAAGGAGTTGGGCCCTTCACGATGGGATTCTGGACGACCTGGCCGACCCGGAGCTGGGCCTATGGACGCCGCCCAAGATGTATCGCATGGTGGGAAGGTATCATAACATCAATAGCTGTCCGGAAGGATGCTGGTAGGAGGAAAAAATGTTTGAGAAGAACTTGGAGCGCATCGAGCGAATCATCCGCGAGCAAAATGACTGGAGGGGCGAAACCATCAACCTGATTGCCAGCGAAAACTCGCTCTCGCGCCGCGCGCGCGAAGCCATGGGCTCGGACTTCGCCCATCGCTACGCCGAGGGCCATCCGGGCAAAAGATATTACCAGGGCACGGAAAAAATCGACGAGATCGAAACCCTGGTCAAGGAGCAATTGAAACAATTGTTTTCGTGCCGGAACATCGATGTCCGCCCCACCTCCGGGACCGTGGCCAATGACGCGGTATTTTCCCGCTTCATCAAGTCCGGGGACATCGTGATGGTGAACTCAACCTCGGGCGGCGGCCACATCAGCCATCACCGCTACGGCTCGGTTGGGAAATACACCTCCAACATCATCAACTTCCCGCTCACCGACGACGGCTATCATATTGAGGTCAATGAAACGGTCCGCATCCTGGAAAGAGTGCCGGTCAAGGTGATGATTATGGGCAAGAGCCTCTACCTGTTCCCGGACCCGGTCAAAGAGCTTGCGCCCATCTGCCGCGACCGCAAGATTACCCTGCTCTACGACGCCGCGCATGTGCTCGGCCTGGTCGCCGGCCGGCAGTTCCACGACCCGCTCAAGGAGGGCGCGCTGGTGGTCACCGGCTCAACCCATAAAACCTTCTTCGGCACCCAGCGCGGCCTGGTCTATTCCGATATGAAGGACGAGGAATGGAGCCAGCTGGAACGAGGAATTTTCCCCGGCTCCACCAGCAACCACCACCTCGCCACCCTGGCCGTGCTCGCCATCGCGGTCTGTGAATTCATGGAATTCGGACAGGAATACGCGAAGCAGGTCGTGAAAAACGCCAAGGCCTTTGGCAAGGCCCTGGACAAAAGAGGCTTCCAGGTTGAGGCCAAAAAATTCGGGTACACAGAGTCCCACCAGATCGCGGTCAAGGTCAAGGACCTGGGAGGCGGAAGCGAGGTCGCCAAAACCCTGGAGAACAATTACATCATCTGCAACTTCAACCTCCTGCCCTCGGACCCCCTCGGCAAGGTGACCAATCCCTCGGGCTTGAGGCTCGGCGTGCAGGAAATGACCCGCTTCGGAATGAAGGAAAAGGAGATGGACACCATCGCCGAATTCTTCAAGCGATGCCTGATGGACCAGGAATATGTGGGAGATGATGTCCGCGCCTTCCGCAAAAAATACCAGGCCGTGAATTATTCCTTTGACGCCAGCGGCATTGCCAAAGCCCGGGGCAAGGCCGGGGGGAAATGATGTATCAATTAAGAGTTTCAGACTGGTTCAGCGCCGGCCACCAGCTCAAGGGCTACAAGGGCAAATGCGAGGCCGTGCACGGGCACAATTTCAAGGTCGAGGTCACGGTCTCCGGCAGCAAGCTGGATAAGACCGGGCTGATGCTTGACTTCAAGGCGCTCAAGAAGGGTCTGGCCGAGGTCCTGGCCAAACTCGACCACACGCTCTTGAACAAGGTGCCTCCGTTCAACAAGAAAAATCCCAGCGCGGAAAACATTGCCCAGTATGTTTATGAAAGGCTTTCTAAAAAATTGCCGGCCAAGGTCAGGCTGGTCGAGGTCTGCGTCTGGGAATCCGAGCAGGCCGGAGCGTCATACCAGCCGTAAGTTTTTCGGCCGGGGACCAGGCAGATGAGCAGGGACATTCAGAACCAGAAAGATTTCCGCCAGATACCGGTTGACCGGGTCGGGGTCAAGGACCTCCATTACCCCATCACGGTCCTGGACAAGGCCAACAAGCAGCAGTCAACCGTGGCCACGGTCAATATGTATGTCAAGCTCCCGCACGAATTCAAGGGCACGCATATGAGCCGCTTCATCGAGGTGCTCAACGAGCATCACGGCCAGATAAATATCCACAACTTCTCCTCAATCCTCGAAGACCTGATGAAAAGCCTCAACGCCAGGGCCGCGCACATCGAAATGGAATTCCCCTACTTCATCAAGAAGAAGGCCCCGGTCAGCGGCCAGGAAGGATTGATGGAATATATCTGCTCCTATATCGTCAACCGCGAAAACGACCAGTCCGAGTTCCTGGTCGGCATCCAGGTCCCGGTCACCACCCTCTGCCCCTGCTCCAAGGAAATGGCCCGGGCCGGCGCGCATAATCAGCGTGGAATAGTCAAGGTCACCCTCAAGTTCAAGAAATTCTTCTGGATTGAGGAGGTCATTGAGCTCATTGAAAAATCAGCCTCGGCCCCGGTCTATTCCCTGCTCAAGCGCGAGGACGAAAAATTCATCACCGAGCTGGCTTACGAAAATCCCCGCTTCGTGGAGGATGTGGTGCGCGAGGTCACCTTGAAGCTCAAGCAAACCGGGAATTTTTCCTGGTTCAAGGTCGAGGCCGAAAATTTCGAATCCATCCACAACCATAACGCCTATGCGCTCGTGGAGTGGCGCGAATAAACGGAGTCGGAGTCAGGCATTAACAACATTTGCTGAATCTGCGAGGGGCTTCCTATTTCGTCCAGCAAGGCTGGACTTCAAAGGACAAGTCAGCCCCGGCTCCTTATCGTTCACCGTGCACCGCATCAGGGAATATATCTTCCTCCCGTGGTGTTGTAAAAATAGTTTCCCAACTCGCCGCCCCAGACGACCATTTCCGAGCCGGTCCAGACTGCGGTGTGTCTCCATCTTCCGGTGGGCGCGGCATAGGTTGAGAGCGCGGTCCAGGAGTCGGTCAGGGGGTCGTAAATTCCGCCAGTGTTCAGGTAATATGGATTCATGTCAAATGAGAATCCGCCCCAGACAATCATCCTGGTCCCGGTCCAGACTGCGGTATGATATTCCCGGGGAATGGGCGCTCCGGAATATGATGTTGGCGTCCAACTGTCAGAGGCCGGGTCGTAAAGCGCGCCGGTATAGAGCAAAGTGTTCCCGTCATATCCTCCCCAAATGACCATTTTGCTTCCGGTCCAGACCGCGCTGTGCGTATACCTCTCCTTGGGAGGACCGATGGGCGAGGTCACAAGCCAGGAATCGGCTGAAGGGTTATACCTTCCGCCCGTGCTCATCATGATGTCATTATCGTGTCCACCCCAGACAATCATCTCGGTCCCGGTCCAGACCGTGCTGTGGTACCTTCGCGGGTCAGGAGCATTGAGCATGGTGAGCGGGGTCCAGAGGTCGGTCCCGGGGTCATACCTTGCGCCGTCATTGTAATAGGTGGTGACCCCGGTGTTATAGTCGTAAAAATTTCCTCCCCAAATGACCATCTCGGTCCCGGTCCAGACTGCGCTGTGTCCGCCGCGCTTAAGAGGGGCATGGATGACATCCAGCCAGGTCCATGAATCCGAAGCCGGGTCATACCTTCCGCCGTCATTATAATGCGCGGAGTTGACGCCGTCCCCGCCCCAGATGACCATCACGGTTCCGGTCCAGACCGCGCTGTGGCTTGAGCGCGCCGCAGGCGCGCCAATGGTGGAGGTCCAGGTCCAGCTGTCGGTGGCTGGGTCATACCTGTCCCCGGTGTTGAAATACTTGCGGTTGGGATAAAAGGGGTAATAGCCCCAGCCGCCCCAGACAATCATTTCCGTGCCGGTCCAGACCGCAGTATGGCCGATTCTGCCTTCCAGCGCGCCAACCAGCGAGGTTGGAAACCAGTTCTGTTTTTTCCAGACATAGCTTGCCGGAGTGAGGTCGCTGTTGAACGCGGAGTCAATGGCGCGCACCTGGAAGGCGTGCTGGCCATCCGCGATATTGGCATAGGTCTTGGGCGAGGCGCAGGGAGCGAAAATTTCGGCATCGAGCTGGCATTCAAAAGCGCAATCGCCTCCGGTGCAATAGAATTCAAAGGCCGCCTCGCTTGCATTCGTGGGATTGGCAGGAGCCGACCTGATGAAGGTGTCCGGCGGAATGGTGTCTATGGTCCAGACCCAGGAGGCCGGAGTGGGGTCGGTCTTGCCCTCGGAATTCAAGGCCCGAACCTGGAAACCATGCTCTCCGTCCAAAAGACCGGCATAGCTTATGCCGGAAACGCACGCGCTGAATGCCGCCTGGTCCAGGCTGCATTGAAAAGTGCACGGGCCTACATAGCAGTCAAATATAAAAGAGGCTTGGGAGGTGTTGCTTAGCCGAAACGGGCTGGAGATGAGGAAAGTGTCCGGAAGACCTTGGGCCGAACCGGTGCCGGGAAAAGGGGAATCATCTCCCCGGTCCTCACCGCTGCAGCCGCTTAAAAGGACTAAAATGGGGATGAACCAGCCAATGCCCAGAACCGCGGCCAGAATCTTTTTGCTGTCCATATCAACCTCCCCTGGCTCGGGACTTTATAACCTGAAAATACAATATGAAGAAGGCTCTGTCAACACTTCCCAAACAACGCCTCAATTGCATCAGGGTTTGACCGACTGAAGAAAGCGCCGACCGAAATTTTGACTTGACAAGGTTAGAAGTTGTTTCATAACCCACAATTCCCAAATTAAAGCGCAATAATATCAAGGGGTTGGCGATGGAATAGCAGGGTTATGAAACAGTCTCTATGCAAATTTGCTAAATCTTGTTTAAGGTTTCCAGGCAGGTAAACCAGAGGCGAAGTAAGGCCTAAATCAACAGGCTTGAAAATGCAAGGAGGATGAGCATGAGGGACAAGGAACTCCAATCCAACATCAATTCCTTAACTTTCAACTAACGACTTGACCCCATTGCTTTTTTTCAAATTTTTGCACAAGAAAATTTTTTAGCATTGGATAGCATTGTAGGGGCAAGGCTTGCCTTGCCCAGATCGGGCGCAGCAAGCTGCGCCCCTACATTTTATTCACGCTTCCCCAGAACGATGGAAGAGAGGAGGGCAACAATCGTGTTCAGCGCAAAATAAATTCCGATCCGGAACGACCAGGGCTGTGATTTTGGGGTCAGGTTTTTAGTTGAAAGTTGATGATTCCAGTAAATCGCCATAACAAAACAGGATGCGGTTTGAAGCGGTGGCGTGGTTTTGGCTTTAATTTATCAGGGCTGCAGGCTGATGGTTCTGGATTGGTTGCGCATGGGGCGAGATGTTTGTAGAATCGGTTACCTGATGGCAAAAAGAGAGAGTGGTTTCTGGATTGGCTTTTTTATGGTCTCGCTCCTTGTGCTCTACCTTGAGGTCCTGGTCACCCGGATTTTCTCGCTCATGCTCTGGCACAACCTGGCCTACCTGGTGATCAGCCTGGCCCTGCTCGGCATCGGCGCGGCCGGGGTGTGGGACAGCATATTCAAGGCTGAAGCGGGAAAGCTTCAGCTGGGGAGGATGAGTTTTCTCGCCTCGCTCTCGCTCTTCATTGTCTGCCTGGTCATCGGCCGGTTTGATTTCCAATGGGGATTAAAGGGCATTGCAACGCTGGTGATTATGTCCTTCCTGATTTTCATCCCGTTTTTTTTCATGGGCTTTGTTCTGGTGAGAATTTTTGCGAGCCGCGGCTCTCAAATCGGGACGGTTTACGGAGTCAACCTGGCGGCTTCAGCCGCAGGGGTGATACTCGGTCTGGTTCTGCTCAAGCCTCTGGGCATGCCGAGGGCCTTGATGCTGGCCTGCACCCTGCTTGCGGTGGCCGGGCTTTTTTTCCGGGCAGGCTCCGGCTGTTTTTCCAAAACGGCAATCGCGTTCTGGCTTTTGCTCTGCGTTTTTGGCTTCTTGGGAATTTGGTTCAAATTCACGGTGACCTCGACCAAGAGCTTCGGGAAGTTTGAGCATCTCTGGCCGGATTTCCAGCTCGACTTTTCCGAGTGGGACCCGCTGGGCCGGGTGGACGCCTTTTCCGGCTCTCGGGCTTTGCTCAAGTTCGCGGATGAGAGCATCCCCTATCGGGGCCTGACCATAGACGGCGCCGCGGACACCACGCTGATAAGCTTCAAGGACAAGCTGGCCTCCACCAAATTTTTTTGGGGCTGCCCGTATGGCCAGTCGTTTGTGCTTTACGGCGGTCAGAAGGGCAGGGCGCTGGTTATCGGCGTGGGCGGCGCGCCGGATGTGGAGGCCGGCCTGTATTTCAATTTCCCGCAGGTGGTGGGGGTGGAGGTCAACGGCAGCGTGCTGGACGCGGTGCGGAAGTTTTTGCCCGAGGTTGCGAACGACCCGCGGGTTAAGCTGGTCAAGTCTGACGGTCGGAGTTATGTGGCTCGTTCCGAGGACAGTTTTGACATCATCCAGGTCAGCGGGGTTGACACGATTTCCGCGCTGCAATGGGGAGCTTATATCCAGGCGGAAAATTACATCCACACCGTGGAGGCTTACAAGGACTATCTCAAACATTTGAGCCAGGAAGGCATCTTGAGCATCGGCCTGATTGAGATGCATCCTCCGAGGAACATGCTGCGGGCGTGCGTGCTCATGGTCACGGCCATGCGCGAGCTGGGGATTGAGCATCCGGAGCAGAAAATCATCCTGGTCCAGCAGGCGCAATACATCCAGATGCTTGCGCGCAAGAATTCCTTCACCGAGGGCGAGGTGAAAGGGCTTGGAAATTCGCTCCAAACCTATAACCTGGACGCGCCT
>Ga0315282_10011107_pt1 | contig 14010 bp, 8 predicted proteins | sample YL17G07_20_MG_FD_203693 | JGI IMG/M metagenome (GOLD analysis project Ga0315282, IMG submission 203693) | Sediment microbial communities from Yellowstone Lake, YNP, Wyoming, USA - YL17G07_20 | ecosystem: Environmental > Aquatic > Freshwater > Lake > Sediment | place: USA: Wyoming | collected... | reverse complement strand
GCCGATTCCCACCGGGCAATTGCGTGTGCAGTTCCCACAGCCGGTGCAGAGGATTTCACCGAACTTCTGGGGATAGATGTCAAACTTGTGCGAGATCCGCTGCCGCTGGCGCGCGGGCTGATTCTCACGCGGGTTGTGCCCGGAAGCGTGCTGGGTGAACGTCGAAAACTGGCAGGAGTCCCACATCCTCACCCGGGCGCCCTGGTTGGCGTTACCCTCGTCGATGATATCGAAGCAATGGCACGTCGGGCAGGTATACGCGCAGGAACCGCAGCCGAGGCAAGTCAAGCCCGCAGACTGCCAGAAAGCACTAGCGAAATTGTTCCGTACGAACTCTCGCACTTCAGCAGCATCAAACCTCTTCTCCGGACCAGAAGGTTGGCTTGCCACCTGGTCGGACGGCTCCAGGTGGCCTTCCATCAGGGATCGACCCTTTTCGGTGCCGCAGCGGACTTCGTACCTGCCTCTGTCGAGCTTAAGCAACATCACGTCCGAGCCACGCTCCGCACATGGGCTCAGCCCCACCGAGGTGCAGAAGCAAGCGTCGTCATGGGCCGAGCACGCCAGCGTCACCACGGTCGTAAGCTGCCGGCGCCGGTTGTAAAACTCGTCGGCACAATCCCAGTTGAACACATGATCAAGGATCGGGAGGGCGGCCGCGTCACAGGGGCGTACAGCGATCAGCAGTTGTTCGGTCTTGGTTGGCTCAAGTTCGAACAGCTCCACCCCGTTGCCGTTAATCCGGTATCCGAAAAGCTGCTCGTGCTTGGGAAACAAGAACTCCTTGAGGGAATTCGCAGGTCGGATAAAGTCTTCGAGCAGCAACTGGTCCGACCGTTGAAGAGGGACATAGAGTATGCAGTCGTGCTTCACTCGGCTTGGACCGGCCACGCGCTTGCCCTGCGCGAGCCACTCGTTCACCATTTTAGACAGGCCGTCCTGGGTGATGGTGAAGCTCACCGAATGAAATTCTCCTTATCCTGGAGTGAGTAAGTGCCGATCAGAGGCTCGACGTCACGATTCATGCCGGCCCGGTAGCCAAAATGTTCTTCAGCAGCCTTGGCAAGAGAGAGATTGAGCAGCCGCAGGTCGATGCCCGTTGGGCAAGCGCGGGTGCACTCATCACAGCCGATGCAGCGCCCCGCCAGGTGAAAGGCCCGGGTGATGTGCCACGCGAAGTTGCCCTTGACCGTGGGCGAGGGGTCAATCACCGTGGGCCGGTTCTTTTCCACGATGCAGCGCTCGCAATAGCAGAGCGGGCAGACCTGCCGGCAGGCGTAGCACTTCACGCACCGCTCGAATTCGCGCGACCAGTAGGCCATGCGCTCGACCGGGGGCTTGGCGAGCAAAGCCTCCAGCGCCGCGCCACCTCTCAGGGCGGCATTTGCCGGGTTGAAGCCCTGCGCTGCCTCTCCGATCACCTCGTCGGCAAAGCGCGGCACGCGAACGTCGCAGGCGGCGCACTTCGGCTGGCCCATGCCGTTACAGGCCATGCCCATGACGTGAAGATCCTTCCGATCGAGTTGCGACTCCTTCTCGAGCACGACCAGGGCGCGCTCGTCGCACACCTTGACGACGATAGCGGCGCGTCCGAGCTTTCGCACTTCCTTGCGCTTGAGATAAGTCGTCAGATTTGAGGAGCACTGATTGTTCCACACCAGGCGCCCGACGTCTTCGGGCTTCGTGACGCACACCGGACCCCGCGTCCCATAGCCGATCACCACCTTCACGGTTCCGTCCGCCAGAAGCTGGCGGCACCGCTGGCGCAGGGACTCTTCACTGCCGGCCGGCTGGTCAACCGCGGGCGCTGCCTCCGGGATGGGGAGAGACCCGTTACCGGTGTCGGTGTAAAGGCTCCTGTAAGGACCCAGCTTTCGCGTCTGTTCGGTGATTTCCGTGACCACCTGCTGCCATTTCCGGCCCTCGGCGGCGGATATCCAGGTGAAGTGGATGCGCTCCATCTCGAAGCCGAGCGCTTCGAGGAGCTCACGAAAGAGGATCCAGCGACGCCGGGCGTGGTAGTTGCCGACCGCGTAATGGCAGTCACCGGGGTGGCAGCCTGAAACCAGCACCGCGTCGGCGCCGATTTCAAAAGCTTTCACGATCAGGTTGAAGTCGACCCGCCCCGTGCAGGGCAGGCGGATGATGCGCACGTTGGGCGGGTACTCAAGACGCGTGGTCCCCGCCAGATCCGCTCCCAGGTAGGTACACCAGTTGCAGACGTAGGCGACGATCTTCGGCTCGAAGGGGCCGGGTTCGTTCATACGAGGCTCTCGACCATGGCGTAAATCTGCTGCTCGGTGAAGCCCTCCAGGTCCGCGCTCTTGGAGGGACAAACGGCCACGCAAGTCCCACAGCCCATGCACAGCCCGGGATTAACCCGCGCCGTGGGTTTGACGAAAACTCCCCGCGGGGTGCGGACTTCGGCCTGCTCGATGGCATGATACGGGCAGGCGCGCAGGCAGGCATAGCAGGCGGCACAGGTCTGCTCGTTGATGCCGGCGATCTCGGGCTCGCGCATCAGTTCGTCCGCAGCAAAGGTCACCGCGACCTTGCTGGCGGCGGCCGAAGCTTGTGCCACGGCTTCGGGAATATCCTTGGGCGCCTGGCACGCCCCGCAGACGAACACGCCGGCGGCATTCGTCTCGACGGGCCGTAGCTTGGGGTGGGACTCCAGCAGGAATCCGAACTCGTCGTATCCGACGTTGAGCTTCTGGGCCAGTTCCGCCACACCATCGGCGGGACGCATGGCAGCAGCCAGCACCACCAAGTCGGCCTCGACCGTGATCGGGACGCCGGCAAGCGTGTCGGCCCCACGCACTACGAGTTTGCCCTCTTCCTGCGTGATCTTCGACACCCGGCCGCGATAGTACTTCGCCCCATCCTGCTCGATGGCCCGGCGCACGAACTCCTCGTAGCCCTTGCCGCCGGCGCGGATGTCCATGTAGAAGACGTGCGCCTGCCCGTCGTGCACCTTGTGCTTGTAAAGCATGGCGTGCTTGGCCGTGTACATGCAGCAGATCTTGGAGCAGTACGGCAAGCCCTTGGCGTTGTCGCGCGAGCCCACACAACTGATGAACACCACGTTCTTCGGCTCGGCGCCGTCCGAGGGGCGCTTCAGCACCCCGTTGGTGGGTCCCGAGGCGGAAAGCAGCCGCTCAAACTGGAGCGAATCGATCACATCCTTGTACTCGCCGTATCCATACTCACCGTAGCCGGCGAGCGACGCTTTATCCTGTTTCTGACCGATGTCATAGAGCTTATAGCCCGTGGCCACCACCACGGCGCCCACCTTTTCCTCCACCAGCTTGTCGGTGTCCTGGAAGTTGATAGCTCCCGCCTTGCACTTCTTCTCGCACAATCCGCAGCCGTTGCGAATGATCTTGGCGCAGGTCTTAGCATCAATCACCGGGCGGGCGGGTACGGCTTGCGGAAACGGAACGTAGATGGAGGCGCGCAGGCCCATGCCGTAATCGAATTCGCTCTTGTTCCGCTTCAGCGGGCAGACGCTCCAGCAGTCCCCGCACCCGGTGCACTTGCTGATATCGACATAGCGCGCCTTCTGGCGAATAGTGATCGTGAAGTTGCCGATGAAGCCTTCGACGCTTTCGACTTCCGAGTAAGAATAGAGCTTGATGCGAGGGTGCTGTCCGACCTCCACCATGCGCGGGGTCAGGATGCACTGGGAGCAGTCGAGGGTGGGAAAAGTTTCGGACAAGCCCGCCATCTTGCCGCCGATGGAAGGATCGCGCTCCACCATCACCACTTCGTAGCCGGCGTCGGCGATATCGAGCGCGGCCTGGATGCCCGCCACCCCGCCACCGATCACCAGCGCCCGGCGCGTCACCGGCACGCGGATGGGCTGGAGTTCGTGGTCGAGCCGCGCTTTCTCGACGGAAAGACGGATGAGGCTGGCCGCTTTGGCCGTGGCCTGGACGCGGTCGTGATGTACCCACGAGCACTGCTCGCGGATGTTGGCCATCTCGACTTTATAGGGATTCAAGCCCGCAAGCTGCGCCGCGCGGCGGAAGGTCTTCAGGTGCATGTGAGGCGAGCAGGACGCGATGACGACAGAGTCAAGCTTTGCGGCCGCGATGTTCTCGCGGACCAGCGCCTGTCCGGGGTCCGAACACAGGTACTTGTAGTTCATCGCGCAGCGAACCCCGGGGAACTTTGACACCTCTTGCGCCAGCGCATCGACGTCAACCGTACGCGCGATGTTCTCTCCACACCAGCAGATGAAGACGCCTATTCGGGACATCAGGCTTTTCCTACAAAGTGCCGGTTGATGCCCAGCGCTGATTCCGGCAGTCCCAGCGCCATTCCCACCACATCCGAGAGGTAGTAGATGACCATGCCATGCCGCACGCCGTAACGGTGCTCGATGTCAGGCTGCTTCATATCGAGATTGACGTGGCACATGGGGCAGGCTACCACCAGGCAGTTAGCTCCATGCGCGGCCGCGTTGCTCAATATCTTGTGCGAGAGATCGAGCACGGTTTCCTCGCTGGCCATGGTCATGCCGCCGCCGCAACACTCCGTGCGGTAGCTCCAGTCAACGGTCTTCGCACCCAGCGCCGTCAGAATGGCCTCCATCGAACGCGGCTGTTCGCAATCATCGAACTCGACGACGTCGGGAGGGCGAGTGAGCAGACAGCCGTAGTAGCAGGCAGCGCTCAGAGACTTGAGCGGGCTCTTCAACGCCGCCTTCAGACGGTCCAGGCCGATTTGCTCGAACACCTGGATCAGGTTCAGCACCCGAGTCGTCCCGCGAACTTCGAGTTCGACGATCCTGGACATCTCGCGGCGCAATCCCTCGTTCCCGGCAAGGGCCTTCTGGGCCTTGATCAACTGCATCGAGCACATCGGGCAAGGCGCCAGCATTTCGCCGAATCCGCCGCGTTCCGCCAGTGCCAGATTGCGCGCCGGCAGGGCGATGGAGAGCTTCTGATTGAGCGAATGCGCGGCGGTCGCTCCGCAGCAGATCCATTCGTCGATCTCCTGCAACTGCACGTCCAGCGTCTTCAGGCAGGCCCGGAGCGATTCCTCGTAATCGTCCGAAGATCCGTGCAGCGCACATCCCGGGTAATAGCCGATTTTCATGAGTGGTCCATCGAGCGCGCGAAGATGCGGCGGAGCACCGCCCGGTCGCGGACTTTCTTGCCTCGGAGGTGAAGCTTTTTCCGCTTATTCAGCTCGGGTGCGAGCATTGCGTCTTGGAAGAGCAGAGAGAACCGGCGGTCGTGCATAAACCCCGCCAGTTTAAACTGGACGATCAGTTCTATTTCATCGAGCCGCCCGTTGCGCCGGATATTGTCGAGAAAAGCCTTTTGGAAAAGCATTACTCGCTGCTGGGCGGGCGACACCCGGCCCTCCTCCAGGGAGAGCTGCCGCAGCGCATCCATGATCCCCGCGCAGTTCACCGATTTCGGGCAGCGGGTGGCGCAGGTCTGGCAGGAGACACACTGCCAGATCGACTGGGCGTCCAGGGCTTCCCCTTCCCTCCCGAGCTGCAGCAGGCGAATGAGCCGGTTAGGCGTAATGTCCATCTGTGCGGCCATCGGGCAGCCGGCGGTGCATTTCCCGCACTGGTAGCAATCATATAGGTGGGTGTGGGCCAGGGTCTCGACGACGCTGACAGTGGTACACGCTTGCGGGAGTGGGTTTGCTATGTTCACCGATACCGCCCGGCGCGTTATTGGGCCACGTGCGGTGTGGCTCTTACTCGGTCGGGCTAGGGAGATCAGTCGCCTGATACTCCCGGTACGGATCTGGACGAGCGCTGATTAGCGCGCGCGGCTCTTATCTCAGATACCAATACCTTTGTCAAGTTGATATGCCCCCTACGCATAATGAAAGGGCGCCTATGCTCCGCCCAAACCCCGTCGGCGTCAGTTTCGTGTCGACGACACGTCCTGGGCCTGTTGGGGTGTCACCAGAATGAAGGCACCTTAACAGGCTGCGTAAAAACGCGTAGCGGCGGCTTTATGCCGCCAAGTGCGTGTTGAAATGCTTGAAGTTATGGCGACGTAATGTCACCGCAACCTCCTAACCATGAGTTTTTCTGCAGTCTGCTAGCCAAACCAAGACTTGCCGGAGCGAGGACCCGTACGGTCGAACTTTGTCGCCTTTTTGTCACTTGCCGCTTCAAGGTCTTCCGAACAAAGCCGATATGTAATGTTGACAAGCCGGATTCGCAACGAGGCGCGCGTTGAAGATGCACAAGATAATCAGTGTCTATATGGCGCTCCTGGGAGGACTGCTTCTGGGGCCTTCCACGTCGCTAGGCGCGGGCTTGGCCGCTCTTGATCCCTCCAAGCCTATAACGCAGTACATCCACGAAGTCTGGCAGACCCAAGAGGGTCTTCCGGAGGTCTCGGTCGGGGCTTTGACCTTCACAAAGGACGGCTATTTGTGGGTTGGCACACAGGGAGGACTGGCACGTTTCGATGGCGTACGCTTCACGGTGTTTGACAAAGGGAATACCCCGGGCCTGAAAAGCAACTATATCACCTCCCTGGCAGCAAACGCCGATGGAAGCCTGTGGGTGGGTACGGACAGCGGCCTGAGCTTGCTCAAGGATGGAAGGTTCAGCCCGTGTACGGGTGAAGCTGGATTCTACGACTTGTCGACCGGGGCACTCTACCTGGACTCTCAAGGGGCCCTTTGGATCGGAACAGCGGGGGGCGGTGTGGGGCGGCTGAGGGACGGCCAACTCACACGATACACGCGAAAAGAGGGGCTCTCGGGGGACGGAATCACGGGGGTCGACCAAACGTCCGACGGCAGCATTTGGATTGCGACCACGACGGGTTTGAACCGCTTGAAGGACGGGCAGATCAGGAGTTACACCACCCGAGAGGGTTTGCCGAACAATATGGTCCAGTCGCTGCTGGCCGGGAAGGGCGAAAAGGTGTGGGTGGGGACTGCTTCCGGCCTCTGTGAAATGGATAATGGGCGCTGTCGAGTTCCCCCTGGAATCAAAGGCGTCGCGTCGGCCGTGAGGTCGCTCTACAAAGATGCCTTGGGCACCCTCTGGGTGGGAACCGGGGGAGGCGGACTTGTACGCCTACGGGGTTCCGAAGCTTCGGCCTACACCTCGAGGGATGGCCTGTCAGACGACACGGTCATCGCCATGATCGGCGACGGCACGGGCAGTCTGTGGCTCGGGACGTTCGGAGGGGGATTAAACCGGCTCAAAAATGGCATGTTCGTCAATTACGGTGAGCAGCAGGGTCTTAGCCGTGGTTTCGCCAATACTGTCTACCAGGCCCATGACGGCAGCGTGTGGATCGGCACTTCCGCGGGCTTGAATCAGCTAAGGAACGGCAAGGTAGTACGCCAGTATACCGTCCGCCAAGGCTTACCGACCAATCAGGTTGATACGGTGGTCGAAAAGCCCGACGGCGTTCTCATGGTGGGGACCGCAGCGGGCCTGATCGCCCTCCGCGACGGGCGATTGGACAAGACCCAGCCGATCCCGGAGGAACTTAAGCACGATGAGATCAGAGCCTTCCTCGTCGACCGAGAGGGTGACCTCTGGGTCGGAACACGCGGCCACAGCTTAATCCAGGTGCGGGACGGGAAGGTTGTCTCGTATTGGGAAGGCCCCACCATCTCCTCCGACTCCGTCAGCGGCCTGTACCAGGACCGGCAAGGTTCGCTCTGGATCACCACCGACCAAGGTTTGGCGGAACTGCGAAATGGCAAGGTTCGGCGCTTCACCACCCAGGATGGCCTGGCAACCAACAACCTCTGCTCAATCTTCCAGGACTCCATGGGAACGTTGTGGCTGGGCGGGTGCGAGGAAGGGTTAACCCGTCTCAAAGACGGGAAGTTCACGGCCTACACGACCCGCGACGGGCTCTTCGATGAAATCGCCTTCGCCATTCTTGAGGACGACCAAGGCTACTTGTGGATGAGTTGCAACCGGGGAGTGTACCGGGCGAGCAAGCAGGAACTGAACGATTTCGCCGAGGGGAGGACGAAGGCCATCCACTGCACGCCGTACGGCGTGGCGGATGGAATGGCCAGCCCCGAATGCGATGGAGGCTTCCAGCCCTCCGCCTGGAAAACCCGGGATGGTTGGCTATGGTTCACGACGGTCAAGGGCGTGGCCGCCGTCAACCCGGCGCATTTGGGTGCCGCTCCCCTGCCTCCCAACCCGCTCGTCGAAGAGGTGTGGGGGGATGATCGACTCTTCCCGCCGCAGGGACCGGTCACCGTACCTGCCGGTCACGGCAAGATCGAGTTTCGCTACACCGGATTCAATTTTCTTGCCCCGGGCGACATCACCTTTCGCTATCGGCTCGAGGGGTTTGACAATGATTGGGTGGAAGCCGGAACGCGGCGTACCGCGTACTACACCAACATCCCTCCCGGGAATTACCGCTTTTGTGTGAGCGCCCGCAATCTTGATGGTCCCTGGTCCGAGCAAGAGTCGTCGCTCAGAATCGAATTGCGTCCCCACTTCTACCAACGGCCGACTTTCTATATTCTCTTGGCGCTCCTTCTCGCCGCGCTTATTCTGATGGGGTATCGGGTGCGCATACGGCAGCTCAATGCACGCCAGCGGGAACTGGAAATGCGGGTGGAGGCGCGCACTTGGGAGTTGATTCAACGTTCGGAGGAACTCGAACGGAGTACGCGGGAACTGGAACAGGAGATCGTGGAGCGCGAACGCGCCGAGCGGGAGATCCACAAGGCTAAAGAGGCCGCCGACGCGGCCAACCAGGCCAAAAGCGAGTTCGTGGCGAACATGAGTCACGAGATCCGCACTCCCATGAACGGCGTCCTGGGGATGACCGACCTCCTGCTCGACACCTCACTCAACCCCGAACAGTCGGAATACGTCGGCATGGTCAAGGCCTCTGCCGAATCTCTTCTCACCGTCATCAACGACATCCTCGACTTCTCCAAGCTCGAAGCGGGCAAGATGGCCCTGGAAGCCGTCGATTTCATGCTGCGGGCGAGCCTGGAGCCCACGCTCAAGACCCTGGCCTGGCGCGCCCGACAAAAGGGCTTGGAACTCGGCTGCGTCATCGAGCCCGATGTCCCTGAAACCCTGGTCGGCGACCCCATCCGGCTTCGTCAAGTTCTCATCAATCTGCTGGGGAACGCGATAAAGTTTACGGACGCCGGTCGCGTCATCGTGCACGTGCAACAGGTCGCCGCTGACGACCAATCCATTTCTCTCCACTTTCGCGTCCAGGACACCGGTACCGGCATTCCCCCCGAGCAACAAGAACATATCTTCGACGCCTTTACCCAGGTGGATAGTTCCACCGCCCGTCGCTTCGGCGGGACGGGCTTGGGACTGACCATCTGCCGTCAACTCGTGGAAATGATGGGAGGCCGCATCTGGGTGGAGAGCGAGCTCGGCAAGGGCAGCACCTTTAACTTCACCGCGCGCTTGGCTCTTCCCTCCACCGTTACCTCCCCCCCTCCGGCCGAGAGAGCCGGCCTCGAGGAGCCGGCAAGGGTCACCTGCCGCTCGCCGCACGAGGCGGGAAAATTCTTGAAAATTCTTTTGGCCGAAGATAACCCCGTGAACCAGACGCTGGCCGTGCGCCTGCTCGAAAAGCACGGGCACCACATAATCCTGGCTCGGAATGGACATGAGGCGCTGGAGCAAATCGAGAAAGAAACCTTCGATCTGATCCTCATGGATGTGCAGATGCCCGAACTGGACGGGCTGCAAGCCACCCGAGCGATCCGGGAAAAGGAAAAGGCCACCGGAGCCCACCTTCCCATTGTGGCCATGACGGCCTACGCCATGCAGGGCGACCAGGAGCGTTGCTTGGCCGCCGGCATGGATGGCTATGTCTCGAAGCCGATCAACGTTAAGGAACTTTTCGCGGTTATTCAGTCGATACTGGAAAGCTCCAGAGTGGCTTCCGGGAACAGCGTTCTTGCCGACCCGTCACGACAGCCGGTGGGAAATCCCCATGTGTCGAATGACAGCATGAACTGAGCGTTCGATTCGGCCGGCAACCGGGACGATTCGGGGAGGGATTTGGTCAACAACCTCAATCCGGATTTCTCACCACGCTGGGACGCTCCTGGGGGACTGCCGGAAGGGCGGGAGTTACTGCGGTTCGGTCGCGGTGCGAACGGGCGGCTTGGTGGCCACCATCATCAGGAAACCGATGGCCGCGGCGGTCATCATAGTGAACAACGTGCGTGAAGGCGGGTAGTTGGCGAGCGCGCCAGCCAGTGAGCCTCCCACGGTGCTTCCGAGGAACTGCGCGGTGTTGTAAAAGCCCAGGGCCGTTCCATAGGATGTCCCCGGCGAGGCTCTGCTGACCAGGCTGGGAAGAATCGGTTCAAGTCCCGTGAAGCCGATGTAGAAAAGTGTTCCGGCCAAGAATACCGGAAGCAAACGCTTGGGGTCCTCGCCCAGCCAGGCAGGTGCGAAGAGCAGCAAGAAGCTGGGAATGAACATCAAATAGGCAAGCGCCGCGAGCGGCCGCGCCCAGCCCTTGTCAGCGCCTTGCGAAAAGCCAAACATGGTGACGCCGCTGATCACCATCATGGGCAACAGCAGCATGTAGTATTGGGTCATTTTCAAGTGGTGCTGGCCGGTGACGATCAGAGGAAAGTGGAAGAAGAACGTGGTCATGAAAAAATTGATCAGGAACCCGCCCGCGGCGTAAGCGATGAGCGGCGGATGGGCAAAGACCTGCGCCATGGGCGCGGGAGCCTCCCGCTGGGGGCGCTCGTCTTTCAGGTAGCGCACCAGCAGAAAATCCGTCGCCAAGCCCAGGAACCCCGTCAGCCAGAACAGGAATGCCGTGCCAAAGAATCCCGCCAGGATGGGCCCGCCAATAATTCCCACCGCAAACGACACGCCGATGGGGATGCCTAGCACCGCCATGGCGGTGGAGCGCCTTTCGGGCTCAATGTAATCGGCCACGGTGGCAAAGGCCACGGAGATGATCGCTCCCCCGCCTTGGACCAGCCGCCCCAAAATCAGTTCCCAAATTTGCCAGGAGTGAGGAAACAGGGGAGGCAGGGCGCAGAGGAACGATCCCGCGCTGAACAGCGTCATGCCCAGCACCAGCACCTTGCGGCGGCCGATGCGGTCCGATAGCCTGCCGAGGGGAATTTGCAGGATCGCCATGGTCAGCGCGTAGGCGCCGAAGGCAAAGCCCACCAAGAACTTTGAGGAGGTGAATTGGAGCCCGTAAAGGGTGAAGACCGGCAGGACTAGAAACAAACCCAGCATGCGCAATCCCACCATGCTGGCGAGCGCCAACAGCACTTTCTTTTGCGTCGAGGTAAAAGAGAAGCGGTGGCGAAGAGTGGTCACAATTCCACAAACTCCGCTTGCACATGCTTCGGCAGCACACCTTTCTCGTATCCGCGGTCGAGCAGCGTCTGGACCGCTTGGCGGCCGCGCTCACCGTAATCCAGCGTCCAATCGTTCACGTACATGGCGACGAAGCGGTCAGCGGTGGGAGAATCGAGGCCGCGCCCGAATTGCAAGGCATAGTTCAGGGCCTCCTCGCGATGGTCGAGCGCATACTGAATGCTTTCCTTCAGCAATTTCGCCACCGCGCGCACCGTGTGGCGGTCAAGCGAACGCAGGATGAGGTTGCCCCCCAGGGGCAGCGGCAGAGCGGTTTCCTGATGCCACCATTCACCCAGATCCACAATCTTGTGCAAGCCCGCCTTGGCGTAAGTCAACTGGCCTTCGTGGATCACCACGCCGGCGTCGGCCGCCCCCCGGCTCACCGTTTCAAGAATTTGGTCGAAGGGGGTAAAGAGGGGCTGGAATTCGCGTTCGTAGAGTTGCAGCATCAGGTAAGCGGTGGTCATTTTTCCCGGGACGGCAATGCGCTTGCCGCGCAGGCCCCCGGCACCGGGGTTGGATCGCGCCACCACGATGGGCCCGTAGCGCTCGCCGAAACTCGCCCCCGACGGCAGCAGAATGTAACGATCCGCCAGATAGGGGTAGGCGTGAAACGAAGCGGCGGTGACGTCGTAAACCCCCTGCAACGCCTTCTGATTCAGCGCCTCAATATCCTCGAGAACGGACTTGAATGCCAGGTTATGGGTCCGCAGCTTCTGGGTGGCCAGCGCGTAGAACATGAAAGCATCGTCGGAGTCCGGGCTGTGCGCCAGCTTCAGTTCCACCCTGCCCGGCTCAGGTTCGTCGGCCTTTGGGGCCCTCGAGGATAACATGTGTGATCTCACTGCAACATCGTGGTTTGAACTGAAAAGCTTATTCTATCACAGGCACTAAGATGCCACACTTCCGCAGGCACAATAATATAAACGTAAGCCATACTTAACAGATTGAGTTATCTAATTATGAATTTCCCCGCCGAGTCCCGTCAGGCACGAATTGCCCTGCGCGCCTCAGCGGATAGGGCCGGCCAGGAGACCCGTTTCAGGACTTCGCGCCGGGCACGGCGTCCAAACGGGCGCGAATGGCGCGCTTGGCGCGCAACGCGGCTGCCGCCACGTCACTGTCAGGATCGTGTTCGAGCCGGTCAAGTTGTGGCAGGCTGCTCTGATCTCCGCTATACATCAGCACCACGCACAAGCGTTTCCGAATGCCGGCGTCCGGACTCTGCAAATAGGCGTAGAGCTTGGGGAGGAAGGCTGGGTTGCGGGAGAGTTCGGTCAGATAAGCGCGGGCCACATCACCCCGCATTTTGGAGCCCAGCTCGCTCACCACGTCGCTCAGAGCATCCTCCTTGCCCAAAGCGGCGAGGGCGAATTCCATGGCCAGTTTGGCGCTGGCGTCTTTTTCCGCGGTGAGGGCTTTTTGCAGCTCGCCCAGGCTTGGGGGATCCGCCGCGCGCGCCAATCCCTCCCCCGCTCCCTGGCGAATGCTCTTGTCATCACTCCACAACGCTTTGGTAAACAGCGGCACAGAAACCTTATCACCCAGGAAAGCCAAACCTTGCATCGCAGCGACCTTGTTTTTCTCATCCGGGTCATTCTGGAAGATCGACTGCAACTTGGGCAGGGCTTCTTTCGTCCGCAGGATGCCGACCGTGACACAGGAATCGCGCTTAATGTCCTTGTTGGGCGAGTCGAGCAGGTCAACCAGCTTCGGACCCGCGTCCATGTCCTTGATTTTGGAGAGAGCATTAAGCGCTTCGCGGGCCAGGTCCGAATCGGAAGCGTGCGCCGCGGTCACCAAATCCGGAACCGCCGCTTTCGCCATAAGGATTCCCAGTCCCTTGGCGGCTGCGCGCGATGCCTCGCTCGAGCGGGTGTCCTTCATCGCCGCGATCAGGGTGGTGATGACGGTGGGGTCGACAGCAATTCCCGGGTCAATTCTTGTATCGTCCACCTGGAAATGGCTGGTGGCGCGCTGCCAATTCTTCCTCATAAACCCCGTCAAGCCGGTGCTCGGTTGGGTGCCAGTGTAGTACCCAACCAGGCACTGCACGGCAAAGATCCGCACCCCATCGTCCAGGTCCTTAGTGCCCTGCTCGAGGGGCGGCAAAACATCCGGCCGATGGAATTGCGCCAGCGCCAACACCACTTCGCGCCGCACCTTGGAGCTGGGATCGCTCAACGCCGCCGCCAGCGCGGGGATGGTGGTGGGATCACCCTCCTTCCCCAAATCCTCTGCCGCCTTGGCGCGCACGCTGTCCGTGTGCCCCTGCTTCAGCAGCATGACCGACGGGTTGTTGCTGGAAGCGGATGCGGCCGGAGCAGTAGTGGGTGCGGCAGGAGGGGTGGTAGGTGCAGTAGGAGTTGGGGTGGGCTTGGTACCCTGCCCCCACAGCGCCGAAGCGCTCGAAAGCGTAAGGGAAAGCACGATAAGAACCATCAACCTGGAAGAAGGCCTCATTTTTTCCTCATGGTATTTGTACCCTCCCTCGCCTGTGGCGCTGGCGCAAACGCCTCGCCGCGTTCGGGAACTCAAGGGAAGTTTCGCGGTTCCACCCGCGGGTTTTGCCCGGCCGGGCAAGTTCTGACGGCGGGCATGGTAGTCGTACTATTTTGTGATGCTGTTAATGGTGATCTTGGTTTTCCCGGAGCCGC
>Ga0315282_10011106_pt1 | contig 14011 bp, 9 predicted proteins | sample YL17G07_20_MG_FD_203693 | JGI IMG/M metagenome (GOLD analysis project Ga0315282, IMG submission 203693) | Sediment microbial communities from Yellowstone Lake, YNP, Wyoming, USA - YL17G07_20 | ecosystem: Environmental > Aquatic > Freshwater > Lake > Sediment | place: USA: Wyoming | collected... | reverse complement strand
AAAACTGACTCTCCAAGCATATGACCGAAGGATATAGAGGTTAAAATAAAGAAAATTATCACAGGTAGACCCAATTGAAATGATAAAATCTGGTTATAATCGAAGCAGGTATTGTGGGATTAACTGCTGCAGCTAATCTGGCCTCTAAATAGCCAATCCCTTTTCAACATGTTAACGGAGCATCTATGGACAAAAAGATCTATCGAGTTGCCGTTATTGGCACAGGCATGATTGCCAATGCGGCCCACATCCCAGCCTGGAAAGAACTCAAAAATGATGTGGAGCTGGTCGGTGTTGCTGATATTCGTCCTTCCGCTGCCCAGGAGACAGCCGCACGCTATCATATTCCTCGTTGGTACAGCGACTCGCAGGCGATGCTGGACGAGTTAAAACCCGATATCGTTTCGGTTTGCACGCCGAATATTTACCACAAACAATGGACCATAGCGGCGCTAAAGGCGGGTGCGCACGTCCTTTGCGAGAAACCAATCGCCACCCGTCTCGCAGACGCTCAGGAAATGTACATGACTGCCAGGACCGTCGGCAGGGAGTTGTATGCCTGCCAATCCTTGCGCTTCTTGAACTCTTTTTCTGCGGCACGGGAGTTCGCCGTATCTGGCGCGCTCGGAGATATTTATTTCTGCGAGATCAATGCCATCCGGCGAAGAGGGGTTCCCAAATGGGGTTTCTTCCACATGGCGGAACACAATGCCGGCGGTCCGCTATGCGACCTGGGGGTACATATCCTGGACTTCTTATTCTGGACGATCGGAAACCCGAAGGTGATGACCGCTAGCGCCACCAACTATACCAAGCTGTCGAACATCGACGAAGGGCTGGTCACCTCACTGGCAGACAGCGGCGCGCCGTTAGGTGTCTTCACCCCCCGCCCTTATGATTATCACGAATTTAATGTGGAAGACTTTGCGGCGGGTTTCTTGCGCCTTGAAAACGGCGCTTGCGTGGTGATCAAAACATCCTGGGCGATCAATCTGCCGGAAAACTTCAACATATCGATTGCCGGAACTAAAGGAGGAATCCAGCTTCCGCCGGTGAAGCTATTTAATAACCAGGAGCGCTACCAGGCAGAAGTTCAACCAAAAGTTTTACCCGATCGAGACGTGGCCTTTGCCGGGCATTATGGTCTGACCACAAACTTCATAAGATTATTACGGGGCGAAGAAGAAATGCTGGTAAAGCAAGCCGAAGTTCTCAACGTCGTTCGGGCAATCGACGCGTTATATCGCTCTGCCAGAGAAGGCTGCGAAGTCCAGGCAGACTGAATTTGACAAATGCAATCAAGGAAAAACAGGAGAAACTAACATGAACAAGAAATATCGTGCCGGAATCATCGGTTTTGGTCATATGCACATTAATAACGTGGCAGCATTGTATGCCAGGCACCCTCAGATCGAATGGGTAGCCTGCGCGGATACACATCCGCTTACCCCGGAACTGCGCGAAGCCCCTTACACCCGCGGATGGAATCTAAAATTTGCGATGAAGGAACTTGCCGTTCCAAAATCATATACCGACTACCGCGAAATGCTTGCGAAAGAAAAATTCGACCTGATCATCGTCACTTCCGAAAACGCGCAGCACCCCGCCGTAGTAGAAGCCTGCGCGGCGGCAGGTGTGCATGTATGCGTAGAAAAGCCCATGGCGGCGTCTCTAGCAGACGCGCTGCGGATGGTGCGCGCCTGCCAGGCAGCGAAAACAACCATGCTGGTTAATTGGCCGCTGACCTGGTCGCCTCAATCGCGCAAGATTAAAGAATTGATCGACAACGGCGCAATCGGCAGGGTTCTGGAAATCCGCTGGCGAGCCGGACACACGGGTCCCCTTGGCCCGGGCGCAGCGCACGCCGGGGTAAGCGAAACAGCCGCGCCGATGACCGGACCCGAGCGCGGCGCCACCTGGTGGCACCAGGCCGCTGCTGGAGGCGGCGCGATGCTTGACTATTGCTGTTACGGAGCGATGGTGGCGCGCTGGTATATCGGCCAACAGGCCACAGCCGCCATCGGACTCAAAGCCAATCTGGACAGCCAATGGGGCGATGCGGATGACAATGCAGCCATGATCGTCCGTTTTCCGCAGGCGATGGCGCTCTTCGAAGGTTCCTGGACCACATTGGATCATGGCGTGAGCGGCGGCCCGATAGTTTTAGGCACAACCGGAACCCTGGTAATGGATTATGCTTCTGATAAAGTCAAGCTGCTGCGTGGGCACGGACACGATGAGGAATTTGAATGCCCGCCGCTTCCCAGGGGCCGAGAAGATGTAGCCAGCGAGTTTGTCCACCACCTTGAAACCAGCGAGCCACTCCACCAGACCCTTGAAATGATGTTCAACCTGGAAGCCATGGCGATCTTAGACGCTGGCGTACGCTCAGCCGATTCTGGGAAGCTCGAAACGGTAGATAATGCCGCCTGGCGGATTGGCTAGAAAAATTACAGATGATCAACAAGCGCCGGATTAAGCTAAATCCGGCGCTTGACCGCCTTTCTGGCTAATCCACTATTGGGTATTTTGCCAGTGGGATTACCTTAGAATAAGGTACAATTATTGGGGACAGGCCAATCTTATATCCATCCAATGTTATCCTATTTTGTCAATGATTCATGGCAAAACCATTAAGTAACCAAATCGGGTGGGTATTTAACATCCAGCGTTTCTCGATCCATGATGGACCTGGCATCCGCACCACGGTCTTTCTCAAGGGTTGTCCCTTGCACTGCTTCTGGTGCCACAACCCAGAGGGGAGGCGTCCCAGGCAAGAAATCCAGTTCTATCCGGCGCGCTGCATTATGTGTGGGGAGTGCATCCTGGCTTGCCAACAAGGAGCGCATATCCTTCAGGATGGGGTGCATACCTATAACCGCGAGTTGTGCATACAATGCGGTCGTTGTGTGGCTGTCTGTCCCGCCGAGGCTGTGGAGTTGGCCGGAAAAGAGATGACCGTAGACCAGGTGATGCAGGAAGTGCTGGCTGACCGGCCTTTCTATGAAACCTCATGCGGTGGGATGACCGTCTCAGGGGGTGAGCCGCTGCTCCAGGTGGAATTCACCCGCTCTATCCTGGAATACTGCATAGCAGAAGGTATTCACACGGCGATTGAGACATCTGGCAGAGCCCATTGGGAGAAAATGGAGAAGCTCCTGCCAGTCACTGATTTGGTTTTAATGGACCTTAAACACATGGACCCGGAAAAACACCGCCAGTTCACAGGTGTTTCCAACCAGCGCATATTGGAAAATGCCCGCCGGTTGGCCTTGACGGACAAAGCCATCCTTTTCCATACGCCGGTCGTGCCAGGAGTCAACGATACCCCTGAAGAGATCGCTGCGATCGCGCGGTTTACGTTCGACCTGGTAATGCTCCGCGCTACGGCTCAAAAACGACCTGCTGAGATCTCTCTCGTGTTGCTGCCCTTCCACCGCCTGGCAGCCGATAAATATAAAAGCCTGGGGTTGGATTACCGCGCCAGCAACCTGGAGATGCCCTCAAAAGAAAAAATGCAGGCATTGGTGGAAATTGCTAAACAATATAGGATTAACGTCAAATGAACACAACTCTTGAATTAAAACAACTGACCTATTCAGACCGTATTTCTGCTTTGCAGGCTACCAAGTTAGCGCAGACGCGCGAAAAAATCGAGCTGACCGGCTACAAAGACACCGATGATCTTGCCTTGATCCTGCCTCCGACAGACCGGCGCGAGATTGTCAAAACCACAAGTTCTTCGGGGATGCCGATCACCGATTGCATCATCCAGGGGTATAAAGTCACCCCTAACCACCCGAGCGGGGGGTTCTTTGGACCGAAGGCCGTCGGGGAGAACTTCCGGCGCCTGATGGATGAACACCCGGTCTTTATCGACCCCAACAGCTCGCTGGTCGGCTCGTACATGGCGAATTTCATGTCCTACCGCGCCCCGCATTGGAACCCGGATTTCGATCCCGCCTGCTTTGAGCCAGAGATCATTAAATACAAGCTGCTGCCCGGTATTGGCGCTACCCAGCACTTCTGCCAGGATTTGCAAATCGGCCTGGGTTTAGGCTGGGGTGGGATCATGGAAAAGATTAAGCATTACCGGCTGGGAAACTCCCCTGATCATGCGGACTTTTATGACGGCCTGGAATCGGTGGTCCTGGGCGTGCAGAGCTGGATGCGACATTATGTGGAAGAAGCTAGTCGTATGGCTGAGACCGAGCCGCACCCACAGCTGCGCCAGAACCTGTTAGAGATAGCCGAGATCAATGAACGTCTGATTACCGAACCGCCTGTTACCTTCCGTGAAGCCTGCCAGTGGATCCTATGGTACCAGATCATGGCGCGCATGTTCAACGGCAGTGGTTCAATGGGGCGGTTGGACGTCCTGCTAGAACCGTATTTTCTGCGAGATTGCAAAAGCGGCGTTCTGAATGAGGAAGAAGCCATCTTCCACATTGCCTGCCTGCTGCTGCACGATACTGCTTATCTCCAGTTGGGTGGTCCGGATGCCAATGGTAAGGACCTTACCAATCCCCTCTCCTATCTAATCCTGGAAGCAGCCCACCGCATGAAGATTCCCGCCAACGTGGGCGTGTGTGTTGGTGAAGGTGTCGATCCAGGGCTTCTGCGGCGTGGGGTGGAGATCCTCTTTCAGGATAAGACCGGCATCCCCAAGTTCCTGGGTATAGAACAGACTGCGGCAGGTTTCTCAAGGAATGGTTACCCCATTCAATTGGCCCGACAGCGTGCTTATTCGGGCTGCCATTGGTCGGCGATCCCGGGGCGGGAATATACGTTGAACGATTGCGTGAAGATCAATTTTGCTGCGGTTTTCGAGTACGCCTATCGGGAGATGATGGCAGATTCCAACATAGAGCCTTCCACGAAGGAGCTGCGTGCGCGCTTCGAAAGTCACCTGCGCCGGGCGGTTGAGGTGACGGCTCAGTGCATCGATTTCCACATGGAGCATATGCACCAGGTGTTCCCAGAGCTTGTGCTCGACTTGCTGTGTTACGGCCCGATCGAGAAAGGGGAAGATGCCAGCCACGGTGGGGTGGAGTATTACAACCTATGCGTGGATGCGGCTGCCCTGGCGACGGTGGCGGATTCCTTCGCTGCCCTGGAACAGCGCATCGAGCAAGAAAAGCGTTTCACCTGGGCGCAGATGAATGTATATTTGAGGAATAACTGGGTAGGCCCGGAGGGCGTACGTGCCCGGCTGACCATGAAAAGCACCCCCCGTTATGGGAGAGGTGGTTCAAGAGCAGACAATTATGCAGTGCGCATCGCCCAGTTATTCACCCGTCTCGTGAAAGAGAAACCGACGCCTGCCGGTTTCAATATGATCCCAGGCATTTTCTCCTGGGCGAATACCATCCCCATGGGAAAAGACGTGGGCGCCACACCCAATGGACGCAGGGCAGGTGATCCGATTTCCCATGGTTCAAACCCTGACCCGGGTTTCCGCAAAGATAGCGCGCCCACCGCCTTGGCGGTGGCGATCGCGTCCGTGCAGCCCGGGTACGGCAACACCGCTCCGATGCAAATCGAACTGGATCCTGCCATATCCCGGGACGAGGAAGGAGTAGGCATTATCGCGGACTTGATCCGTACCCACTTCAAATTAGGCGGAACCCAAATAAATATGAATATCCTGGATGCAGCTAAGATCCTCGAGGCGCACAAGGACCCGACCAAGTATCCCGACCTGGTGGTGCGTGTGACGGGTTTCAGTGCTTATTTTGCCAGTCTATCACCGGAATTCCGCCAGTTAGTTGTGGATCGTATCATCAACCAAAATTAGTCAGAAAAAATCATAAAAACCTGGGCAAGCTCACTGAGCTTATCGCTCTGAATCCCTCCCCATTTTTGAAAAAAATCTTTTTTTCTTATTGACTTAAACACAGGATATTGCTAGACTCAAATTATCAGATAATATTAGCCCCTGATATTTTTTCACGAGGCTGTATTGAAATCAATCACAAGGTTTATTGAGTTGGCCAAATGTCTTTCATGCATATACAAATCGAAAGATATCTAAATCTCAGTGGTCAAGCAGGTTGACTATCCGTCGCAAACTGGTATTGATAATCTTCGAAACGGAGGTGACCTAAATCAACTTTTTCAATCCTTTCATCAGCCAGATGGATCATATTCGATTACATACACCAATCATCATCCTGTGTAATAGATCAATTTATAAAGGAGGTGAAAATGATATTTGGTAGGTCAATAAGGGGTTCACCTTATTGGGTCAGATGCAATGGCGATGGTTAGCAAGATTTTCAGAGTTCTCTGGCTTTTGGGAAAAAAGGAGAAAAAGAAATGGTTGACAAGCAATTGAACCGTCGAGATTTTTTGAAGGTTAGTGCACTGGCATTAGGGGGAGTCGCTTTAGCTAGCTGTGCTCCCCAGGCCGCACCCACCCAGGCTCCCACGGCCGCCGCGGCACAACCTACCACAGCGCCGCCCGCCCCTGCGAAAATTACAATTTCCTACTGGGTCTTCTGGGACCAGTACGGGGGGGCCGTACCGCTGTTCAAACCCGCCCTGCTGGAATATATCAAGCCGAATGACATCGATATAAAGTGGGGTGTGAATGCTGATCAGGTCTTCGTCCCGGCTGTGGCGGCCGGCACTCCGCCCGATATCGGCACCGGACATCATTATATTCAATACATGAGCACCGGCGTTTTGAAGGATGTGGGTCCCCTGGTGGCTAACAGTAAGGTTGTTACCAAGGACAAGTATCCAACCCCGAACTGGGACGGCGCTTTCTACAAGGGCGTGCAATATGGCGTTCCAGCGATCGAATGCTTCCTGCGCCGCGGCTTGAACTTTAACACCAAGATGATCACGGACGCCGGGCTGGATCCCAACAATCCGCCGAGAACCTGGGAAGACCTGTTAGGCTGGCACCAAAAGCTGACTAAATTTGACGCTACCGGCAATATAATCCAGTTTGGCCTGGATCCCTACGATGCCGAAGCCGGCACCTGGTCGAGCGACGGCTACTACCAGGCGGAGGCCTTCGGCGCCAAGTGGTGGGACCCGGAGACCAAGAAGTTCACCCTCGACTCGCCCGAGATGGCTGAGTCATTTGACGTGATGGGCGAGTTTGTGAAGATCATCGGCCCTGACAACCTGGCCAGCGTGCGTAAGGTTCAGGGCGAGGGCACCTGGGGTGGTTCTTATGACGCCTCGGTTCAAGCCATGATCATTGAAGGCTACTGGCACCCTGGCGAAACCTTTGCCGAGAAACCCGAGGTTTCCAAGGTTAACAAGGCCACCTGGGTACCCGTTCCAGCGCGCCGCATGCCCGCCAAGATGCAGTTCGCCGGTGGGCATATGGTCTATTTGTTCAAACAAGTCAAGAACCCGGCTGATCAGGTCTTCAAGGTCGCCGAGTTCCTGCAGACCAAAGACCACTGCGATCCGGTATTCAATAAGATCGGCTGGCTGCCAGCCTACATACCCTACATTCAGGCTACAGATCCCACCAAATACCCCGGGCTGGATTTCTACTTCAAATCCCTCACCGATCCTGAAACCGAGTGGCACGGCTGGCTCAAGTGTGAGATCGAGTCCTTCCTCGAGCCCAAGGTCACCGAGATTCGCGAGAAACACTTCCGCGGCGAATTCAAGACTGGTAAGGAAGCCGCGGCTTATTTCCAGGACCAGGCTGTCACCCAGTATAAACAAGCTGGCTATGGTTCATAGCTACGTCCCTGTGAATTAAGATCTGATAACAGGTTGGGCGGGAGGGTATCTCGCCCAACCTCAGGATATAAAAGCGGGCAGCAATCTCCGTCTTGTATCCCACCAGGATCTCTGGTCGCGTTATCGATTTCCTCTGACTCTGCCTATATACTGAGAGCATCATCCGAAGAATACTTATCCATTTGCTGTTTAAAGGAGATCTTCCATGACAGCCTGGATCTACCGAACCACTCGATTGTCCCGGCAAGAGTTCCGTAACCAGGTTACTGGCATCTTGTTTGTCATGCCCTGGATTGTGGGCTTTCTCACGTGGACTATCATCCCACTGTTGTCATCCATGTATTACAGCTTCACTCGCTACGATTTGCTGCGCCCCCCTGTGTTCATCGGCATCCAAAATTACACAAATTTTCTAACCGATGATGATTTCATGACCGCGGCCAGGAATACCATATGGTGGGTACTGTTGAGCACACCCAGCGGTGTGATCTCGGCCTTCCTGATGGCCGCTCTACTCAACACCAAGATCAAAGGACGCTCCGGCTTCCGCGCCATCTTCTTCTTCCCTTCCATCATCCCTTCCATCGTCACCGCCACCGTTTTTGCATACCTGTTGAACATTCAATACGGAGCGGTCGATTCCGTGCTTAGATTGTTAGGATTGCATGCCATTCCCTTCCTTTCCAACCCCGATTGGGCGAAACCCACCCTTTTGTTGATTAATATGTGGGCTCAAGGAGGCGCCATGGTGATCTTCCTGGCTACCCTTCAAGATGTGCCCCGCGAGTTGCTGGAGGCCGCCACGGTGGATGGGGCCAATACCTTGCAGAAATTCTGGAGCATCACCATTCCCATGTGCAGCCCGGTTATCTTGTTTAACATGCTGATGGCCTTCATTAGCGGTTTCCAGAATTTTGACCTGCCCTGGCTACTCACCCAGGGTGGCCCGAACAAAGCCACCGAATTTATCTCGCTTTTCCTCTACCGGAATGCATTTTTATACTTGCAAATGGGCAAAGCCTCGGCTCTTGCATGGGTTTTGTTTATCGTCATCGTGATCTTTACCGTGGCTCTCTTCCGGTCATCCGCCCGGTGGGTCTATTATCGTACGGAATAACCAATAACGAAAAGGAGTCGACCTATGGCATCTACAACCAGTATACGAGGGGGAGTTTCAGCCGATGTCGTCTACAAGAAAAGTTGGGTGCGCCGGATGGGACCCACCGGGATTATCATGGAGATTATCAAATATGTTCTCCTGATCGGTCTGGCTTTTTCATTCATGCTGCCATTCTATTGGATGGCCTCCTCAGCCCTAAAAAATGACGACCAGGTCTACACCTACCCACCGGTCTGGTTTCCGAATCCGCGCTTATGGAGCAACTTTGGCGAGGCCTGGACCATCAAGAACTTCAACCAGATGACTTTTAACACGGTGGTGCGCTACGCCATCCCGGCCACTTTTGGCACCTTGCTGTCTTCCACTCTGGTGGCTTATGGCTTCGCCCGGGTCAACTGGAAAGGGCGCGATGCGCTTTTTGCAGTCGTGCTGGCTACCATGATGATCCCCTTCCAGGTTCGGCTGGTTCCCTTGTTTATCATCTTCAAGAACCTGGGCTGGTTAAACTCATACAAACCTCTGGTGGTACCCGCCTTTTTCGCCAGCCCCTTCTTCATCTTTATGCTGCGACAGTTCTTCAGAACTATCCCTCTCGAGCTGTCAGATGCTGCCAAAATCGACGGTGCCAGCGAATTGGATATCCTCTTCCGCATCATCCTACCGCTTTCCAAGCCCGCCTTGACCGTGGTAGCTTTATTCAGCCTGCTGGGCTGCTGGAACGACTATCTGGGGCCGTTAATTTACGCCAACAAAGAGCCAGATTGGACGCTCGCCCTGGGGGTCAACGGTTTGGCCAATACCTTGTACGAATCGGGGATGAAGACCATGGTGTATCCCTACCTGATGGCGGTCAGCACCATCATCACCATCCCGGTTTTGATCGCTTTCTTCTTCGCCCAACGCAGTTTCATCGAGGGCATCGCCCTGACCGGTCTGAAAGGTTAATCAAACACCCATTTAAATATCGGGGAAAAGGCTAAAATTCCCAATATCCACCGCCTGCAATTTCAACAGCCGAGTATCAAAGGCTGATCTACAATGTTCATCACTAATTATGCGTCTACTCAGGCTGATGTTTGCAACAGAGCAGTTATTTAAAATCAAAAATTTTTGAGGAGGTTATTTCCATGAAAGTCTTAGTCACTGGAGCCAGCGGAAAGCTTGGGCCGTTCGTCATCCGAGAGCTTATGAAGGCCGGGCATGAGGTAGTCTTGTTCTCGCGCCGGCCTGTGGCCGAAGAATTCAGCCACCTGCCCCTTATCTTGGGGAATATCAACAATTTCGAGGACTGCCAGAAAGCCATGCAGGGAGGGATTGAGGCGATCCATCACCTGGCGGCGCAGCCCTGGCCGGTAGACCATCCACAAATGCGTGAAGATGCCGAGAAGCGGGGTATCCCTTTCGACGCGACTATGCGCTCGAACACGCTGGGAGTTTACTACCCGCTAATGGCGGCGGTCGAAAAGAAAATCAAGATTTTTGTGATGACGGGCAGCAACTGCGCTCTCGGGCACGGCTTTCGCATCAGCGACCGGCCATTTCCCCTGCAATACCTGCCGGTGGATGAAAACCATCTCAGCGACGTAGAAGACTCTTACTCCTATACCAAACACGCCTCCGAAGAGATGCTGGCGGCCTTCTCGCGGGCCTACGGTATGCGTACCTATTCCCTCCGCTCGGCGGGCATCTGCGACGAGCAGCGCCGCAAGTCAATGGCTGAGAATGTGAAACCCGTCACCGAGTGGAGTGAATGGATGTACTGCTGGGTAGGCAGCGAGGACGTGGCTTCAGCGCACCGCCTGCTGATGGAGTGCGCCTATGATATCGAGCCGACGGGTGTTTATTATTGCAACGGAAACGATACCGCGGTGTTGGAGCCGTCTCTCGAGATCCTGGAGAAGTTCAAGCCAGAGTATCTCCCCCTGGTCAAGGATTTACCGGGGAATGCCTCGTTCCTTTCCAACAAGCGGCTGCAGCAGGTAGTTGGTTGGCAGCATAAAACTTCTTGGCGGAAATATTTGAACTAGAAGGAGATTTGCGCGATGAAAGAAGCATTGGGAATGGGTGTTGTAGGCGCGGGTGCGATCGGCATTCGCGCGGCTTTGATGCACCTCAGCAAACCAGATGTGCAGGATCGTGTCCGCCTGGCAGCGGTATGCGATCCCGTTCCAGGACGGGCGCAAGCTGCGGCGGAAAAATACGGCGTAGCAGCGCATTACCAGACTTATGAAGAATTGCTGGCGGACCCGAACGTGGACATGGTCACCATTTGCTCGCCAATAGGGCTGCACTTCGAACAAGGTATGCAGGCGGTTGAAGCGGGCAAGCACATGCATTTTAATAAGACGATGACGACCACCACAGCCGAGGCGGACGAGCTGATCTCTGCCGCGGCGAAGAAGGATGTGAAGATCGTGGCATCGCCGGGAATGATGCTGTTCCCTCACAACCAGCGAGAGCGCCGGCTGGTGTTGACCCAGGAACTGGGCAAGCTGGCCTGGGTCCTCTCTGGAGCATCTGGGGTGGGCGATTATCATATGAACGAAGAGTTCCGCACCGGGAAAGACATCCTGACGGATGTGAACCCAAGCTGGTATTTCAAGAAACCAGGCGGCGGGCCGCAATACGACGTGACAGTTTACTGCCTTCACATCCTGACAGCCATCGTTGGCCCCGCCAAGCGGGTGACGGCCATGTCAGGAATGGTCATCCCGGAGCGCGATTATCACGGGCAAAAGATCACCTGTGAGATCGACGACACGACCATGCTGACGCTGGATTTCGGCGACTCGCTGTTTGCCCTGGTGTACGCGACGGTCAAGGGCGGCATTACGGAGGGCTTCCAGCCCAACATTTATGGTACTAAAGCCTCCATTGTCGGGACCATGTTTGGTGATCGGGATCTCAAACAACCTTATGATTTCCCGCCGCATGTGACTGGCGAACATTCCAAGATGGCCGAGTTCCACGTGTTCGAGGACTTAATGCAGCTGACCGATTGGGTGCGTGATGGCCGGTCTTCGATCGCCACGGCAGAGCATGCTCGGCACGTAATCGAAATTATCGAGGCGGGTTACACCGCTGCCGAGACCGGCAAAGCGCAGGATCTTCACACCAGTTTCACACCCATGCCGTTAGAAGCGCTTTGGAAATAACTCCTATCTCCCCGGCCCCTTCTTCCCTCGTAGGAAAACCGCTGGGCAGAACTGGCGCGCAGTCACATCACCCAGCCTGCCAAGCTTTTATAAACCGCTGTCTTGATGGCTTTTACAATAATTCTTTCAACTTACATCAAATAAGGAATATGACAGAATATGCCAACCCAAGTAACAACAATGCCCATCGAACGCCGCGCCGGACTGGCTGGGCGCCACATTGTGACCTGCGGTACACCTGCAGCGAAACCGGGAGATGCAATGGTAACCGGCAATGGCACACTGCTGCTTTCGACGATGGGCGAACCCGCTTGCGATCATCTTATTTTGAACCGCGAGGAACTTGAATCGCCCCAATGGGCTGAACCGCCGAAAGCTCCGCTGATCGCCGACAAGCTCGACGATATACGCAAACTGATCTTGGAAGGCAAATACGTAGAGGCAGCTAAATTGTCTTCCAAAGCCGCGGTTGAAAGCGGTACGCCGGATACGCTTGTCAGCAATCCACACCATTCGGCAATCACGTTGACTTTGACGCAGCCGGTAGGAGAGGCAAAGGAATACCTGTTCACCCTCGACCTGCGCACTTCGCTTATTATCACCCGGTGGGAGGATGCGGATGGGGTTTTCCAGCGCGAGATGTTCGCCTCCCGCGCTGATGGCATTGCGGCGCTGCGCGCTACAGCCCCGGCAGGCCGGTTGAATCTGACATTGAAAGGCGAATTTCCGCAGCTTCGCATCCCGAAAAAGCGGGTATTGAGCTCTAACTACTTGCCCGGCGGAAAGGACAAGTACTTCACCGGCGATCCCATTCCCCCAGAAGTTGTGATCCGCTACACCCGGGAAGGTATCCTTTTGTCCGGCGTTTACGCCTACAAGAAAGGCGGTTTCACGGTTGCCATTCACGGAATCGTCTCGGGTGGTACGCTCCGTGCGGATGTCAAAGGCTTGCATGTTGAAGCGGCCGATTCGGTGGTTTTCCTAATGAATGCCCGCCGAAGTTATGGCAAACAGACGCAGGGCGGCGATGATGCCCTGATGAGAGAACTTCTGGCTATCAACCTTGACTTTAACCAACTGCTTGCACGCCACGTGGCTATCCATCAGCCGTTATTCGACCGGGTCTCCGTTGACCTAGGCGGCGACTCCAAGGATTACTTGTTGACTGGGGTCGAGCTTAAACAGAAGCAATTCCTGTCCCAGACCATCGTACCTGCTTATGCGGAAATGATGGTAGACCGTGGCCGCTTTTTCTTGCTGAACGAGTGCGGTAAATTCCCGCCGATCCACGGCCATGTCAATATCAACATCAACCACCAGATATCCGCCGGTAATATCGGCGCGCTGACCGAGATGATGGATTCCTTCTTCCGCTGGATCGAGTGGCAGCTTCCTGACGCGCGAGAGAACGCACAGCGCATTTTAGGCGCGCGCGGCTTTTTTATCGCCTGCCATCCAGATGAGGAGAGTGGAAGACTGTTCCACTTCAACGAGTATTACCCACACCACTACTGGATTTCTTCTTCCGGCTGGTGCCTGCAGCCCTTCCTCGAATACTACCAGTGCACTGCCGACGAGGACTTCCTGCGCGATAGGATGATTCCACTGTACAAGGAACTATATCTGCTCTACGAGGACTTCCTGACCGTGGGTGACGAGAACGGGAAATTGATGTTTATTCCCTCCTATTCCCCGGAGAATTTCCCGAGCAACGTACCCTGCATGGCGGTTATCAACGCAGTAATGGATATTTCCGTGTGCCGCGAAGTGCTCGAGACCTTGATCACCTACGCCCCGAAAGCCCGCGCCGCCACTATAGAGGAAATAGCAAAATGGCAGGAGATGCTTGACAAGATGCCTCCTTACCTGTTTGGTGTCCATGGCGAGCTCAAGGAATGGGCGCGCCAGGACCTAGAAGAAAACTATGACCACCGTCATTCCTCCCATCTGTACGGTGCGTACCCGAGCCATGAATTTCAACCGGAACTGAATCCGGAACTGTATCAGGCGGCATTCATTGCCA
>Ga0315282_10011105_pt1 | contig 14012 bp, 12 predicted proteins | sample YL17G07_20_MG_FD_203693 | JGI IMG/M metagenome (GOLD analysis project Ga0315282, IMG submission 203693) | Sediment microbial communities from Yellowstone Lake, YNP, Wyoming, USA - YL17G07_20 | ecosystem: Environmental > Aquatic > Freshwater > Lake > Sediment | place: USA: Wyoming | collected... | reverse complement strand
ATACGAAAGAGGGAAATAGAACTGTCTCTATTTTACCTCCCATTTTTTTCAATTTATGAGTCTTGTCGAAAGAAAGGAAGGTCGATCATGAAAATGAAAGGCGAACTATTGCAGGGCCTGATGACGACTGTGGTTATAACTTTGATTCTTTTGACCGGTCAAGCAGTGCTCCTCGGCGATGATAATCCTGGAGAAGGTAAAGGGGAAGGCATGAAAGTGGGCCAATCTGATAAAAAGCCGCCCGAAGGAAATGAAGGTTGGGAAGAAGAAAATCCTCCAGACTGGGAGAACTGGGATGTGGCTGAAAGACAGACATGGAAACATGGTCTGGAACAGGCAAAAGACGCTGTAAAAAAACATGAGCAAGAAAGACTCGAGGCCTCGCTCCGTGCTTTAGAAAAGGCCGCTCGCAAAGGACTCCCACTCGCCCATGCGGAAGAGATGGCCAAAGCTGGAATAGACGGTGGACTGGGGCCATTCGATTTCGAGCCACTTGGCAAATTCGTTGTTGAAAAACACCGGCAAGGACTTAAGGGAGAAGAATTGGCTGAGACGATTCACCAGGAGATTAAACACCGCCAGGCAGAGCGAGAAGAGGCTCGAAAGAGGATGAAAGAAGAAAAAGGCCTTGGAAAACCTGAGGAAGGCAAAGGAAAAGGTAACCAGAAATTCAAAGAGGTGGATGAAAGAGAGGATGAAAAAGGTAAGGGCAAGGGACCCGAAGGTAATCACAAAAAAGAGGATGGTACGGACAAAAGCAGAGGAAAGAAGGGACAATAGCAATAGAGGAAGGTACCTTATTTGTATGCGTTACCCATAGCGTAGGCCAAGTCCTTTGACCTCGCCTCAGGATCAGGGCAAAGATTGGTCAGTTTGCGTTAAAGATTTACTGGGACGCCGCGGGAGGCAAGGTATTGTTTCATCTGGGTTATGGTGTAGTTTTCAAAGTGGGTGATAGAGGCCATAAGGACGGCGTCTGCGCCGCCTTCGACGATGGCATCGTAGAGGTGCTCAAGCTCCCCTGCCCCGCCGGATGCGATTACGGGGATATTGACGGCATCGGAGACGGCTTTGTTGAGCTCGTTATCGTATCCGGTTTTAGTGCCATCGGCGTCCATACTGGTCAGCAATATCTCTCCTGCACCGAGTTTTTCGGCTTTGACGGCCCATTCAACGGCGTCGAGGTCGGTAGGTTCGGAGCCGGCTTTTACAGTGACCTGCCATCTGAGCGGTTGTGTTTTTGAACGGCGGGCATCGATGGCAAGAACGATACATTGATTTCCAAAACGCCGGGCGGCTTCTGCGAGCAGGTGCGGATTTTGAACGGCGGCGGTATTAACGGAAACTTTTTCGGCACCGCTCCTGAGGAGCTGGTCAATTTGGTCAACTGTCTGGATGCCGCCGCCTACGGTGAAGGGGATGAAGACGTTTTCGGCGACTTTTTCGACAAGCTCGACGATTGTTTTGCGAGAGCGAATGGTGGCGGTGATGTCGAGGAAGACCAGCTCATCGGCGCCTTCATCGCTGTATCTTGCGCCAAGCTCGACGGGGTCGCCGGCGTCACGGAGATTGGCGAAATGGACACCCTTGACCACACGGTTGTCCTTAACATCGAGACAAGGGATGATTCTTTTTGTAAGCATCAGGTTGTTTTCCTTTGGCAGATTTTAGAAAAGTTTTCGAGAACTTTCAGGCCGACTTTGCCGCTTTTTTCGGGGTGAAACTGGGTGCCGTAAATAGTACCCTTCTGGACTAAAGCGGGCATAGGGAAACCATAGTCGGTATAGGCGATTTTAGCCTGGGTGTCGGCAACATCGGCGTAGAAAGAGTGTGCGAAATAGAAATGTTTTTCCCGCGGCAGACCAGTAAACAAATCCATATCTTCCGGGAGCTTTACGAGGTTCCAGCCCATGTGCGGGACTGTTTGCGAGGAAGGGATAGGAACAACATTGCCTGCGACTAATCCGAGGCCTTTGTGGCGGCCATATTCTGCGCTTTGGTCGAAAAGCATCTGGTAGCCGACGCAGATACCGAGCAGAGGTTTGCCGGCCAAAGCGAGTTCTTTTATCAGCTCCGCGAGAGGGCCTAATGCGCTGACGGCGTAGCCGAATGCTGCGACGCCGGGCAGAACGAGGCCAGCGGCGGCATTTATATCCTGCGGTTTGCAGCTAAGCTTTGCAACGCAACCGATATAGCGGAATGCGTTGCATACGCTTTTGACGTTTCCGACGTTGTAATCGATGACAATTAACATAAACGACATTAAACTACAAAATTGTCAGAACGTCAAATAAGAACAATTAATCTGACGATTAAACGGAATTGATTTGAGGTGCGAGAGAGATTTTTCTACAATAAAAGGGAACAAGGGCAAGTTCATCACAGTATATTTTTGTATTGGCATCAGGGCGGCGGCGTTTTTTGCCGATTTATGTAAGATGAGCTTTCTACGATTGAAGGGAAAATGAATGTGCGGGATAGTAGCTTACTTAGGTAAAAAGAGCGCACAGCCAACCCTCATAGAGGGATTGAAGCGTCTTGAATACCGGGGGTATGATTCGGCCGGGGTGGGCCTCTTGAGCGACGGCGAAATAAAAGTGAAAAAATGCAGCGGCAGAATCAGCGCTCTGGAAGAGATATTAGACGAGCCCAACAGTAAAGATACGCTGGGCATCGGGCACACCCGCTGGGCAACGCACGGTGCACCGAACACCATAAATGCACATCCACATTTAGACTATACCGGCAAAATTGCAGTTGTTCATAACGGCATTATCGAAAACTACGGGACGATTAAGATATGGCTGGAAAATGAGGGGGCCAAATTTGTAAGCGAGACCGATACTGAAGTAATAGCAAACCTGATTGGGTATTTCTATGCTAAAGGAGACGGAGCTCAAGCAGAGAAAAAATCCAGGGGTCAGAACAGATTTGAATGGGCGGTCCAGCAAGCGCTAAGGGAATTGAGCGGTACATACGGGCTGGCGATTGTGTGCAGCGATTTTCCGGACATGCTCATCGGGGCGAAAAAGGGCAGCCCATTGATTTTAGGCGTGGGCGACAACGAATACATTCTGGCCTCGGATGCCGCAGCAATTGTGGAGCATACAAAGCAGGCAATATACCCATCCGACAATGAAATGGTAGTCATCAGCTCAAAGGGGTTTCGTACGAAAACGCTTGATAACGTTACTGTGACGAAAGAGCTGCAGGAAATTGAATTTTCATTAGAGCAAATCGAACTCGGTGGCTTTGAGCATCATATGCTCAAAGAGATTTTTGAGCAGCCGAAGGCCCTGAGCACATGCATGGGCGGCCGAATCGACACCAAAGACAACAAAATTAAACTCGGCGGCATAGCCGGTTATCTGCGTGAGCTGACGCGCACCAAACGGCTTATCCTGACCGCCTGCGGGACCGCATTCCACGCCAGCTTAGTTGGGGAGTTTTTGTTCGAGCACCTGGCACGGATTCCGACAGAAACCGAATACGCCAGCGAATTTCGATATCGCAGTCCAATCATCGAAGACGGGACGGTGGTTATAGCAATAAGCCAATCCGGCGAGACGGCTGACACTCTGGCAGCGGTAGAAGAAGCCAAAGAACGAGGAGCAACGGTGCTGGGGATTGTCAACGTCGTAGGCTCTTCGATTGCCAGGGCCACCGATTCGGGGATATATTTGCACGCCGGGCCAGAGATAGGAGTTGCCAGCACAAAGGCGTTCACCGCCCAAGTAGCGGTGCTGACGATGCTGGCGATAGAACTCGGTAGAAGAAAACATATCAGCAGCAGCGAGGCAGGAGCGTGCATCAAGGAACTTTCCCAAATACCGGAGAAGATAAGCAGGATATTGAAACAGTCCGACAATATTAAAAAGATTGCTGCGGCGAATATCGAGAAGGAAAACTGGCTTTTCCTTGGGCGGGGCTTTAATTATCCGGTTGCGCTGGAAGGGGCTTTGAAGCTGAAGGAAATTAGTTACATCCACGCTGAAGGCCTGCCAGCAGCAGAGATGAAGCATGGGCCAATTGCCTTAATCAATAATGGTATGCCAACGGTTTTTATAGCGACAGCGGGGCCGCAATATGAAAAAATTATGGGCAACATCGAAGAGGTCCGGGCACGCGGCGGAAAAATCATTGTCGTCGCAACCGAAGGCGATGAAAATATCAAAAAGCACGCAGACCATTTAATTGCAATACCCGATGCGCCGGAGCTGCTGCAGCCGATGCTGACGGTTATTCCGCTGCAACTTCTGGCATATCACGCTGCGGTGCTTCGCGGGCACGATGTTGACAAGCCCCGAAACCTCGCTAAAAGCGTTACGGTTGAGTAGCACTCAACAAACCAGATTCGCTATAACTTTGAATGTTCTTTTCAGAATGTCATTCAACTGGGGTTTTGTTACGCTCAGAGGGAGGAAGAGGTAAATGACATCGCCCAAAGGGCGAAGGATGAGGTGTTCTTTGAGGCCTTTTTGAAAAATTCTCCGGCCGATTCTTTCCCTGACATCAAACGACTGCTTTGTTTTTTTGTCTCTGACCAGCTCGACAGCCCCTACCATACCAATGAATCTGACGTCACCAACAAAAGGTAACGGTCTGAATTTTTCGAGGGCGCTGTGAAATACGGGGATAAGGGTTTTTACTTTTTGCAGTGTTTTTTCCTGCTCGAAGATTTCGAGGGTTGCCAGTGCGGCGGCACAGCCAAGAGGATTTGCAGTATAGGTATGGCCGTGATAAAAGGTTTTGAACTTTTCGTAATCGTCGTAAAAGGCGTTGTAGATTTTGTCGGTTGTCAAGGTCGCAGCGAAAGGCAGTGTCCCCGAGGTTATTCCCTTTGCGAGACAGATAAAATCCGGCTGGACAGAAGCGTGCTGACAAGCAAACATTTTTCCTGTGCGGCCAAAGCCGGTGGCGACTTCATCGAGGATTAAGTGGACATTGTATTTTTTGGCAAGTGCGGCGGCCTGTTTGAGGTACTGGACAGGATAAACAATCATCCCCCCTGCTGCCAACAGGAGAGGTTCCAAGATAACAGCTGCTATTTTGTCCTTGTGCTTTTTTAAGGTGCTTTGCAACGGTTTTATGCAGTCGATGTTGCAGGAGGTCCTTTGTTTGCCGAGGGGGCAACGATAACAATAAGGCGTGGGGACCTTAAAGGATTTGAAACGCAAGGCATCGAACGCCCTGCTGAATACCGTATCCCCGCCGAGACTCATAGCACCGATAGTGTCGCCGTGGTAAGCGAGGTCGAGAGAGAGGAATTTCGTTTTTGATATCCGGCCGATATTGCGCCAGTATTGAAACGACATCTTAAGAGCGGTCTCAACGGCGGTTGAGCCATTGTCGGAGAAAAAGACTTTGGTGAGGTTTTTGGGAGCGATAGAAACAAGCTTTTCGGCTAAAAGGATTGCAGAGGTATGAGTAAAGCCGGCAAACAAAGTATGGTCGAGAGAATTTAGCTGCTTCTTGATTGCCGCTTTTATTTTCGGATGGTTATGGCCGTGAACATTGCACCACCAACTGGAAATTGTGTCGTAATAAAAGTTACCTTTGTCATCGTATAATTTGGCACCTTTGGCCCTTTCTATCAGGATTGGAGGACATTTGCGGCAGTCTTTCATCTGCGTATAGGGGTGCCAGATATATTTCAAATCTTTTTTTATCCAGTCGGTCATCTTATTTTTCACTTTGCATAAGTTCAATAATCCGGTCGGCGAGTTTTTCCAAAAGCTGCGTAGTATGATGGTAAGTCAGTGAGAATCTCAATCTTGCCTGGCCTTGCGGGACGGTAGGCGGTCTTATAGGAAGAACCCAAAACCCACTTTGTTGAAGCTCACCGCTGAGCCGGACCGCCCTATCGGTATCCGCCACAATCAAAGGGACTATCTGAGATGAGCCTTTTACATCGAATCCCTCTTCACGAAGCCGGGTGCGAAAATAATCGGCGTTGGCGAGCAGAGTCTTTCTGCGAAAGGGTTCGTCTCTTACGATATTGACGGCCTCGATGTCGGCTGCAATTACCGGCGGCGGCAGAGCCGTAGAGTAAATAAAACTTCTGCAGGAATTTATGAGATACTGTTTTACTTTTTCCGAACAAGCAAGATAGGCGCCGAAGCTGCCTAAAGCCTTGCCGAACGTTCCCATTATTAATTCTATGCGGTCTGAGGCACCCTGCTCTTCCACAACGCCGGCGCCATTTGGGCCAAAGATTCCCGTGGCGTGCGCTTCGTCAACCATAAGAAAACAATCGTATCTGTCTTTGATTTCCACAAGCTCTTTTAAGGGAGGCTTGTCGCCGTCCATACTGAAAACGGTTTCGGTAACTATAAGGCGGTTTTTGAATTTGCGGCTCTGGCTTTTCAGCAGAGATTCGAGATGGTCCATATCGTTATGGCCGAAGCGAAAAAGCTTAGCACCGGACTGTCGCACTGCATCTATTATGCTGGCGTGACTTAATCTATCGCAAAAAACTGCATCGCCTTTGTCGTATAGTGCGCTTATTATCCCTACGTTGGCCTGATAGCCGGAATTAAAAACCAAAGCGCTTTCTTTGCTTTTGAATTCGGCGACCCTGTCTTCGAGCTGGTGATGAATTTTCAGGTCACCGCTTAATAAGCGTGACGCTGAAGCACTTACGCCGAGAGAGTCAACGGCCCTTTTAGAAGCTTCCTTGAGCTTCGGATGGTCCGAGAGAGCTAAATAATCATTGGATGAAAAATCGAACAGCTCGGCGCCGTCATAATAAATTTTGCCGTCTTTGCGCAAATCGGCGGGTCTTAAGACCCTGAGGAGGCCGTCCGCTTCCCTCTGCGCCAGAAAATCATCTATTTTGTCCATACTTTTTTTATTTCTTCGACGAGCGCGTAATCAGCATCGAGACTTGCGCCCTTGACGGTCAGATACCCGCCTATAAGCATTCCGTTGGCGCCGGCGATAAATGGTGCAAGCTGCAAATCTTTGAAGGTTGTCTCTCTGCCAGCGGCGATTTTGATAATTTTATCCTTCAATATAATGCGGAAAATACATATCGTTCTTATGGCATCGTCGGCTGATAAAGGTGTGGTGAATTCGAGGGGCGTGCCTTTAATCGGGATTAATATATTGAGAGGGATTGAATCGACATCCAACTGTTTTAGAGTATAAGCCATATCAATTCTATCCTGCCAGGTCTCGCCCATTCCGATTATACCGCCGCTGCAAACTTCAAGGCCGACCTGCTTAGCGGAATTTATGGTCTTTATTCTCTCGTCGAAGGTGTGAGTTGAGACAATGCGGGGATAAAAACGTCGGGATGTTTCGATATTATGATGATAGCGTGAAAGTCCGGCCTCTTTGAGAAGCTGCAGCTGCGATTTTTCCATAGCGCCCAGCGAAGCGCATACAACGATACCAATTCTGTCTTTTATTTCCGATATTGCCTGCGCTACTACATCCACTTCTCTATCGGTCAGGCGATTTCCGCTGGTTACAATACCGAACTTTTCTGCGCCGATAGCTTTGGCTTTTTGTGCGGCGTTGATTATTTCTTTTTTCCCTTTAAGCGGATAGGTCGGTATATCTGCGTGATGCCTTGCCGACTGTGCGCAAAATTTACAATCTTCGGGGCAAAGGCCGGAGCGGGCATTTAAGATATTGCACAGCTCAAGTCTATTGCCTATATACTTTTTTCTAATCTCATTGGCCTGGGAGATAAGCTCCTGCAAAGGCGTATTTAATGGTTCGACAAGCTCACCATCTATGGAGAGTGTTTCAACATTATCTTTTATAGCAGTGCTCATAATTGCCGGCCATTTTAGCATTGCAGGCCGATAATTTCCATAAAAACCATAATTGTCAAAGAGCACAAAGAAATTGAGGAATTAAAGAGACGAATTGAGGCGATAGAACAAAGACTTAAAACCACTAACAAAAAGAAGTTTAGCCACAGAGTTTTTTAGCCATAGAGCACACAGAGGACACAGAGAAATGAGTTATAAACAGTGTAAATCAGTGTTAATCCGTGTCTCATTTCAACAGTGTCAATCCGCCTTCGCCGAGGCTACGGCGGACAAGTCTGTGTCTTTTCCATTATGTTATATGCTCCTAATGTGCGTAACAAATAAACCAATTATCACTTTCTTCTCAGCATCATCGCACCCAAACCGAGCAGTAAAAGTGTGGCAGGTTCGGGGACAGGAGTGACACGAAACGTAGCATCTATATAGTTTTCAATTTGCCCTTGGAAGATAGCATCTCCTCCAGTATAAGGGTCAGAGTATAATGGAGCCCACTGAAACCAACGCACCGCCGCACGCATGTTTGGTGAAGAAAGTATTGCTGTATACATTTGGCCAACCTCAAGCCGGACAAAATCAAAACTGGCATCAAAGAAACCATTGAACCCTGGATAAAGACCTTCAACTGGTGCTGAACCCAGAGACTGCCCACCAATTCCTTCGCCCCAAAATAGTTCAATTGTAATGTCAATAGGCCCACTGGAAGGATTCCAATCCTCCAGCCAAAATCCTATGGACTGTATGTATTCGTCTTCGGCTGTGAAAGTCTGCCCAGTCGGTGAAGCATAAAGAATTGCCCACCCACCGTCTCTCTTGTCTTGGATTATTATACCAGCTTGTACAGGTTCGCACAGCCAGCTGACCGTAAGAATTAATATCACCATCCAAATTGTCATTCTTACATTTTTCATTTTCTTCTCCTTCCAAAAATTGTTAATATTTATGGCGCACATTGTGTGCGCTGATTGCTCTTTATGTGGATTGCGCGCAATGGTTCGACCCCTTCGACAAGCTCAGGGCGGACAAGCTCACCATCCCAAGATAAGTCGAGGGATAGACGTGGTTTTACTCTCACACCCTTCTCCTTTTTGCCTTTGCCCCCAGTGGTTCGACTTGGCTCACCAGAGCCCAAAGGCGATTTTAATCATACTCTTTTGCTGGCGGTTGTCAAGGAAATTCGGGGAAAACTCTTTCCTGCGGGTTGGCTTACAGTGTGGTAAAATAGCCTAAACATTGAGATTTATCCGCCCCGCCTACGGCGGGCAAGCTTCGCTAATCCTTCTCCGCTGGAGCTACGAAGGACAGGAGCTACGCCGGACCCCCGCCAAAGAATTGCGAGGGCAGGCAGGACGGTGGATGAGTCGGGGTGATAGGATTCGAACCTACGGCCTCCTGGTCCCAAACCAGGCGCTCTATCCAAACTGAGCTACACCCCGAAAAGCAAGATAATGTCCATCGGCCAAGATATTCTATACGAAAGAGGCCATTACTGCAATAAAATCGTATTTTGAGATAGCCAGAAAGGGCTTCTAAACCGGTTTCCAGGCATCAACTTACAGCATTTTCGTTAAAAATAGCTTGCATTTTTATAAAAATTAAGATATAATTACATGAAAGCTATTTTTTGGGGTGTAAAAAGTCTAAAGATTATGGTATCCGGAACCGAAAAACAATGGTTGCTGTTGATGTTTATTGTTCTGGGTGTGCTGGCTTTGTTTTTTGTAGGCAGTAAGCTCGGCTCGCCAGCGAGCGCTCAAGCGGAACCCCTAAGGGGCAACAGCGAAATTTTAGTAGTTCCCATTCAAATCGAACGGGACAAATACGGGGTGGCGATGGTGGATACGGTCGGCCAGACGCTGTGGATATATGAGCTAAACAGTATGGGTCCGCCCCACAACCGGTTGAGATTACTGGCAGCCCGAAGCTGGCAATACGACAGATTGCTGAAACAGTACAACACAGCTGAGCCGAAACCGGAACAGGTGAGGATGCTTCTGGAAGAGGAAGAATTGGGCAAGCAGCCGAAAGAGCAGGTCAAGGAAAAACAAAAGGATTTAGACGCAAATACTGTGGAAGCAGCCGAGCCCAATGAGTGAGATTTTGACGGTTAGCAGAGAAAGTAAAAATTTTTGAAGTTTTCCAACAAGATAAAGAATAAGAAGGCGAAGCCTTCGGGAGGATGTAAATATGGCTGGTATGTTTTATTCATTACAAGAGGTCGCCGCGAAGCTCAATAAAACAGAGGAAGAAGTAAAAGAGATAATCAGGCAGGGCAGGCTACGTGAGTTCCGTGACGGCCCGAATTTGCTGTTTAAGGTCGATGAAGTTGAAGCACTGATGTCCGACACAAGTATTGCGGCATCGAGAAAAGCGTCGGCTAAAGCAAAACAGGTAACAAAGGAGGATGAGATTTCTCTGGCGCCGGAGCCAAGTGAGGGTCCAGACGAAGAAAGCGAGCCATCCGGGGCGGATACCACCGCTACGGCCGGTAAAGGAATCGATGTCCTCGGTGAAGCAGACGGCGATTACAAACTGGCAGACGATACGCTGAGCGAGACCAAAATTGTACCGGACGAAGGGTCATTAGCAGGAGATACACTGGGAGAAACCAAAGCTGCATCAGGCGAAGCGTCGTTGGAAGAAATCGAAGGAGACGTAAATCTTGATACCTTCGGCAGCGGTTCAGGATTGTTAGACCTTTCGCTACAGGCTGATGACACTTCATTAGGTGGTATTCTCGATGAAATTTACACTCCCGGGGGAAAAGAGGGGAAAGAAGGGGCTGAAGCTTCAGCGGTGGAGGTAGCCGCCGAGGCGGAACAATTGATACCGGACGAAGGGCTTGCTGAACCAGAACCCGGTCCAGAAGCACCGGCAATAGCTCAAGTGTATGCCGAGCCGGCGCCGGATGTGATAAGTAACGCTTTCGGGATTATGCTGTTTTTGCCGCTGTTGGCTATCGTTTACACTGCGATAGTGGCGGTGGCGGGTTTCAACAATATGATGCCTGCAATTCTGACAGCAATACAAAGACTAATATGGTATATCGTGATTGGGGCTGTTCTGGCAGCGGGCTTGATAGTCGGGGTGGCTTTTATGCTCAGCGGCAAAGGTGGCAAAGCAGTTAAAGTTAAGAAGAAAAAAACCAAGAAAACCAAAGGAACTCCGCCGCCGGAGGCGGAACCGGAAAGCAAAATCGCTTAAGAACCTCCAAAGGTCAGTTTCATTCGGCCCTTTCTGAGCAGACAAAAGGGCCGTTTTGCTGCGCAAAAAAAGAAAGTCGGCAAGTACTTCTTTTTAGCCAAGAAAAAACCATTGATGAGGGCTGCATATATTTTGAAAGTTTATTCTTGACGGATAAATACAAATAGGTTTTATTTATGGGCGTGGTTGAAAGATGAAGGATTTGGTCGGCTGTAAGAGCTTACAAATAAAGAGCGTGTATATTTTATAGGACGGTTAAAAGGAAATTTACCTGTCTTGAATTTCTTTGAAAGGATGGAACAATGCGAACTATCAAACTTTCGGGGCTTTTTCTTTTAGGTGCTTTTGTAGTGCTGATGAGTGGTTGTAACGCAGAGCTGAAGGACTGTAAAATCCAAAACGCCACACAGCAGAAACGAATAGCAGAACTCGAGAGCGAAGTACAAGCTGCCAAGGTCGGACTTGAACAGTTAAAAAGACAACTCGAAACTGCTGAAGGCCGCGGCGGTGTCGAGGTAAGTGCACTGCAACAAAAAATTGCTGCGCTCGAAGAAGACCTTGCGAAGAAAAAGGAGCTGATTTCCACGATGCAACAGCAATTGCTCTATGGCGGGACATCTCTGCCGGTGGAACTGACCACTATGCTGGAGGATTTTGCCAAGGGTAAGGAAATGGTGGAGTATGATTCAAGCCGAGGGATAGTCAAGTTCAAGAGCGATTTGCTTTTTGAACCTGGCAGTGACGATGTGGCACCTGCGGCCGGCGAAGTAATCAAGTCACTATGTAAAATTCTGAATTCGGAACAGGGCAAAAAGTTTGATGTTATAATTGCCGGCCACACCGACGATATCCGTATTGGCAAGCCTGAGACCCGTGCAAAACATCCGACCAATTGGCACCTGTCGGCTCACAGAGCAATATCCGTTCTGGATATAATGTCGAACAGCGGTATAAGCTCGGAGCGTATGAGCGTACGAGGTTTTGGTGAATTCCGGCCGATTGCGCCGAATATGCCCAACAAAAAAGGTAATTCCCAAAACAGGCGAGTCGAGATTTATATTGTTCCTCAGGGAATGTAGTTGCGAATCGCTGTTAGACTTACGACCTGAAAAAAAACGAGGTATGAGCACCGGCATACGAGAATGGCAGAGCGTACTTTAATAATCATCAAGCCGGACGGTATACAGCGGCACCTGGCCGGTGAAATAATCGGGCGATTCGAAAAAAAGGGTTTTAAGCTCGCTGCCGCAAAATTTATGCAAATTTCTAAAGAGCTTGCCCGCCAACTCTACGCCGTCCATCAGGGCAAACCGTTTTTCGAAGGTTTAGTAAAGTATTTGTCTTCGGCACCGTCAGTTGTAATGGTCTGGGAAGCTGAGGGCGTTATAGATATGGCACGGAAGATGCTGGGGGCCACTTTCGGCTACGCTGCTGAGCCGGGCAGTATCCGGGGGGATTTCAGCTCTTCGAGAGGATATAATCTTGTTCACGGGTCGGACAGCGTCAAATCGGCTGAGCAGGAAATCAAGTTATTTTTCAGACCTGATGAAATCATCGATTATAAATTGGCCGATGAAAAGTGGCTCTACGGTAAAAATGATTAACACCACAAGTAATTTCACATCAAATTTGATATCGCTGAATAAATAATTACGGCGTGCAATTTGTAGAAGTGGAGCCAATGAGATTCGAACTCACGACCTCTTGCATGCCATGCAAGCGCTCTCCCAACTGAGCTATGGCCCCGAAGTACAATAATATATTAGCACAAAAGTGCGACTTCGGCAAATAAAATTATCGACGCTGCTTCCAGCCTGAGCCCACACCAGAAAAGGTACAATTGCCTTATCAAGACAAGCAAATTATAATGCTTTTTAAGAACTGCTTATATAACTAGTTCGTATAAAAGCAGTTAGAAAGGCAAGGAACAAGCGTTTTGATTAAAAGGCAAAGAATATTTATAACGGGGCGGGTGCAGGGAGTTGGGTTTCGTCCGGCCGTGTACAGAATAGCCTGTCAGATGGGGCTTTCCGGCTTTGTTTATAACAACACGAAGGGGGTAACAATAGAATTACAGGGAACAAAAGAGAAGATAGCTGAATTTTCAGGCCTATTGCAGACCAGGGACAAGCCGCCATTGGCAGAAATAAAATCCTGTAAAGCGGTCGATATAGCTGCGGTCGAGGGGGAAAAGAAATTCACAATCAAAGCAAGCGAATCCAAGGGAACAGCCCTGTCGCAGGTAACGGCTGATATGGCTGTGTGCGAAGATTGTCTTGCGGAGATGGCTGAGAAAGAAGATTTTCGGTACAAGTATCCGTTTATAAACTGCACTAACTGCGGGCCAAGGTATTCAATAGTTGAAACAATCCCATACGACAGGGGCAATACGACGATGTCGGTTTTTGAGATGTGCAATAAATGCGCTGCTCAATACACGGACGTATCCGACCGGCGTTTTCATGCCCAGCCTGTTGCCTGCGGTGAGTGCGGGCCAAAAATATGGCTGACAGCGGCGAGCGGAAAAACAATAGAAACGGGAACCGAGAAGGTAATCGCCGAAACTGCGCGTTTACTTTTGGGTGGAAAGATTGTGGCAATAAAAGGAGTCGGCGGGTTTCACTTATCTGTCGATGCGATTAATGACAAGGCAGTAAAAAGACTGCGAGAACGCAAAAGAAGAGACCATAAGCCGTTTGCTATGATGGCTGCTTCAATCCAAAAGATAAAAGAATATGCAATCGTGAGCGAATCGGCTGAGCAGATATTAAAAAGTCCCCAAAGCCCTGTTGTTTTACTGCCAAAGAGAAAAAATTGCCCGATAGCACCATCGGTTGCGAGCGAGGTTGACACTTTCGGCTTTATGCTCTGCTATGCTCCGCTGCACCACTTGCTTTTTGCCAAGGATATAGAAGTTTTGGTGATGACCAGCGGTAATATTGCTGATGAGCCGTTGATTTGTAAAAATGAGCAGGCATTGAAGAAACTCGGCGGCGTTGCGGATGCCTTCCTGATGCACGACAGAGA
>Ga0315282_10011104_pt1 | contig 14013 bp, 9 predicted proteins | sample YL17G07_20_MG_FD_203693 | JGI IMG/M metagenome (GOLD analysis project Ga0315282, IMG submission 203693) | Sediment microbial communities from Yellowstone Lake, YNP, Wyoming, USA - YL17G07_20 | ecosystem: Environmental > Aquatic > Freshwater > Lake > Sediment | place: USA: Wyoming | collected... | reverse complement strand
CCAGGCTGCGGGCATGCGTCGCCCAGCTCTTCCGCGAGCGCCTCAGCCCGCTAGCCTCCGGCCTGTGCCTGGCCCTGGCCGTGGGGTCGCGCTCGGGGCTGCCCGCCCCCATGCAGGACGCCTTCGCCGCCACCGGGACCTCGCACCTGCTCTCCGTCTCGGGGCTTCACCTGTCGCTGGTCGGCCTGCTCGCCTACGGCCTCTTCCGCTGGCTGGTGTCGCGCTCCCCAAGGCTCCTGCTGCGCGTGCCCGCCCAGCGGCTGGCCGCCGGACTGTCGCTCGTCGTGGTGGCCGCCTACGCCCTGCTGGTGGGCTGGCAGGCCCCGGTGCTGCGCTCGGCGGTGATGGCCGGGGCAGCGGTGCTGGTCCTCCTGGCCGGCCGGGAGACGGACCTCTTCTCCGCCCTGGCCCTGGCCGCGCTGCTCATCCTGGCCCTGAGCCCGACCTCTCTCTTTGAGCCCTCCTTCCAGCTCTCCTTCGCCTCGATCGCGGGGATTGCCCTGGCCGCCCGCAGGCTCAACTCCGCCGAGCGAATCAAGGGGCTGCCGCGCCCGCTAGCCTGGGTCTTGGGCCTGCTCGTCGTCTCCGTCGCCGCCACGCTGGCCACCGCGCCCCTGGTCGCCTACCACTTCAGCCAGGCGAGCCTCATCGGCCCGCTGGCCAACCTCGCCCTCGTGCCCCTCATCGGCACCGCCCTCACGCCGCTGTGCCTGCTGGCCGCGCTGCTCGCCCCACTCTCGCCGGCGCTGGCCGCCCTGCCGCTGCGCCTGGCAGGCCCCCTGGCCGAGCTCGCCCTCGCCCTCGCCTCCCGGCTGGCCGCACTCCCCGCGTCCTTCGTGACCATCCCCACCCCCGACGCCGCCCAGGTCGCCCTCCTCTACGCCGCCCTGGCCGCGGCCCTCTTCCTGCGAGGCAGGCGCCTGGCCTTGGCCCTGGCCGCGCTGCTGGTGGCCTGGCCCCTCTACGGCCGCTGGGCGGATGCCTCCGCCAACCCGGCGGGGCAGCTCAGCGTGCGCTACCTCGATGTCGGCCGCGGCAACTGTGCCCTGGCCGTGCTGCCGGACGGGCAGCAGCTGCTCATAGATGCCGGAGGCTTTGCGAATGAGGACTTCGACCCTGGCCGGGCGGTGATTGCCCGCGCGCTGTGGGCGCTGCGCGTGCGCGCCCTCGATGCCGTGGTGGTCAGCCACGCCCACCCCGACCACATAGCTGGGCTGCCCTACGTCCTGGCGCACTTCCGCCCCCGGGAGCTGTGGCTGGGGGAGCGGGACGCAAACCTCGAGCGGCTGGCGGCGCAGTTTGGCTGTCGGGTGCGGCTGCTCCGCGCCGGCGAGGTCTACGGGATGGGGCGGGTGCGGGTGGACGTGCTGTGGCCGCCGCGGGCTGCTGCCCCGTTGCCGCCACAGGCCGGGCAAGCCGGCTCGCTAGGGGGCTCAGAGGAGGGCTGGCGGGAGGTGAACGAGCGCTCGCTGGTCTTGCGGCTCGGCCTGGGCCGACGCCACTTCCTCTTCCCCGGCGACATCGGCGAGGCGACCGAGCGGGCCCTGATGGCCGCGCATCTGCCGCTGTCGTGCGACGTGCTGTTGGCCGCCCACCACGCCAGCCGCGGCTCCAACTGCCCCGAGTTCCTGGCCGCGGCAAATGCCCGCGCCGCCGTGCTCAGCCAGGGGCCGGGCAGCTTTGTGTGGCCGAGTGCCGAGGTCTGCCAGCGCTTGAGCGCGGCGCACACGGCAGCGTGGCGGCTCGACCGCTTAGGTATGGTGAGTGCCGTCACCGACGGCGAGGGCCTGGAGATGTCAGCCTGGCGAGCGCCTTAAAGAAGGGTCTCGTTGATGTAGCCGACCGCGTTGCGGAAGATGGCCAGCCCGTCGCCCTCCTCACCAGACGGACCTTCGCGGGGGAGGAGCTCCCGGGTCCAGCGCGGGTGGTTGGTGTAGTGCAGGAAGGCCTCGGGGTGCGGCATGAGGCCGAAGAGGCGCCCCGAGCGGTCGCACAGGGCCGCAATCGCCGCCGTCGACCCGTTGGGGTTGGCCGGGTAGTCCATCGTCGGCTGGTCCGAGCCCCGGCCGGTATACTGCATCACGATCAGGCCCTCGGCCTCGAGGCGTGCGAGCTGCCCCTCGCCGGGCACGAACTTGCCCTCGCCGTGGCGCACCGGCAGGTAGAGCGAGCGCAGGCCGCGGGTGAAGACGCACGGGCTGTCGTTGACGCGCAGGCCGACCCAGCGGTCCTCGAAGCGGCCCGAGTCGTTGTTGGTCAGCGTGGCCTCCTGGGTCAGCCCCCCGGCCAGCCCCGGCAGCAGCCCCAGCTTGACCATGAGCTGGAAGCCGTTGCACACCCCCAGCACGAGCTTGCCCGCCGCCACGAAGCGCAGGAGCTGGTCCGAGAGCCTCTCGCCCTCGTTGGCCCCGCCCAGGACGCGCGCGTGCCGGAAGCGGTTGGCCTGCGCCTTGGCCGCGCCCAGGTCGTCGCCGTCGAGGAAGCCCCCCGGCAGGTTGAGGAAGTGGTAGTCGTCGAGGCGGCGCTCGCCGTAGATGAGCTCGCTGATATGGACGATATCGACCCGCGCGCAGCCGCCCAGGCGGCAGGCATGGGCCATCTCCAGCTCGCAATTGGTCCCGTTGCCGGCCAGGACGATCGCCAGGGCCGCAGACTGATTCACTGGTGGCAAAGCTTAAGCTCCCTAAAGTTTGGCTCCCTGCCCGTCTCGCCGAATATAGCCGCCTGGGGGCGAAAGTCAACGGGGCGCGGGCATGTCACCTGCCCTTACTACCCCTCGCGCCCTTACCGCGTCGGGATGCGTCGGCCCGCCTGGTTTCAAACGAACATCGTCGGCTCCCCGTTGATGGCGGCCAGCAGTGCGGTCAAGTGGGGTGCGCTTGGCGTTGACTTTTGGGTAAGCGGCAGCTATGTTAACAATTTGGCTCGCAAATCCGGAGGCAGCCAGTGAGCAGGCGTAAACCCGACAGTCAACCATTGATCGCCGTCACGCTGGGCGACCCCGCGGGGGTGGGGCCACAGATTGCCGCCTGGTGCGCCCTCGACGCCTCGCTGCGGGAGGCTGCCAGGCTCCTCTTCATCGGCCCCGAGGCGGCCTTCCGGGCGGGCCTGGCGCTGGTCGGCGGCAAGCTGACTCTGCACCACCCCACCGACGCCGAGCTGCCGGAAGCCACGGCTGCCGCAGGCTGCGTCCTCATCCGGCCCGTGGGTGAGCTGGCCGGCGGGGTGGCCTTCGGGCGCCCGAGTGCCGACACCGGCCGCCTGGCCGGGCTGGCCATCGAGGAGGCGGTGCGGCTGGCCGTGGCGGGCAAGGTCGCCGGCATCGCCACCTGCCCCCTGGCCAAGGAGTGGCTTCAGGCCGGCGGCTACCCCTTCCCCGGCCACACCGAGATGCTGGCCGCCCTGACCGGGGCTCGCCACCCGGTGATGATGTTTGCCGCCCGGCGACAGCACGGCAACAATGGCCTGCGCGTCGCCCTGGCCACCATCCACCTGCCCCTGGCCGCAGTGTCAAGCGCTCTCAACACGCCCGGGCTGGTCGAGCTGCTGGCCGTCCTCCATGCCGCCCTCAGGCTCGACTTCGGCCTGGCCGCGCCACGCATTGCCGTGTGCGCCTTGAACCCCCACGCGGGCGAGTCCGGGCTGTTCGGGCGGGAAGAGATAGAGATCATCGCCCCGGCCGTCAATGAGGCCAAGGAGCGGGGCATCAACGCCAGCGGGCCGCACCCGGCCGACAGCCTCTTCGCCCGCCTGGATTCGGGCGGCTGGGACTGCGTGCTCGCCATGTATCACGACCAGGGGCTCATCCCGGTCAAGCTCCTCGACTGGAGAGGCGCGGTCAACGTGACCCTCGGGCTGCCCATCGTGCGGACATCGGTCGACCACGGCACCGCCTTCGACATCGCTCACGCCCCCACCGCCGACCCCACGAGCCTCACGAATGCCGTGCGCCTCGCCGCCGCCATCGCCCGGCACCGGGGGGTTGCCTAGTGGACGCGGGAGTGAAGGACGCCTTCGCCGGCGGGGCCTGGATCCGCGTCCGGGGGGCCCGCCAGCACAACCTCAAGAACATCGACGTCGACCTGCCGAGGCTCAAGCTCGTCGCCGTCTGCGGCCCGTCCGGGTCCGGCAAATCGACCCTGGCCTTCGACACGCTGTTTGCCGAGGGGCAGCGCCGCTTCGTCGAGTCGCTCTCGGCCTACGCCCGCCAGTTCCTCGAGCAGATGGACCGGCCCGACGTCGATTACATCGAGGGCCTGTCCCCCGCCGTGGCCATCGGCCAAGGGTCGCTGAGCCACAACCCGCGCTCGACGGTGGGCACCGTCACCGAGATCTACGACTACCTGCGCCTGCTCTTTGCCCGCGTCGGCCAGCCCCACTGCCCCAAGTGCGGCCGGGCAATCGCCGCCCAGACAGTGCCCGAGATCGTCGACGCCCTGCTCGCCCTCCCCGCCGGCACACGCCTCATGCTCCTGGCCCCGATTGTGGAGGGCCGCAAGGGGGAGCACCGGGCCCTCCTGCGCGAGCTGGCCAAGCAGGGCTTCGTGCGGGCCTTCATCGACGGCGCGCTGCGCGAGCTGGCTGAGGACATCGCGCTGGATAAAAAGGCGCCCCACGACATCGACGTCGTGGTCGACCGCGTGGTGGTCAAGCCGGAGGCCGCCCGCCGGCTGGCCGACTCGGTGGAGACCGCCATCGGGGTCGGCAAGGGCATGCTCAAGGCCCGCCTGGTGGACAGCGGCGACCGCCGACCAGCTGAACAGCTGTTCAGTCAGCAGCAGGCCTGCCCGGTGTGCGGCATCAGCGTGCCGGAGCTGACCCCGCAGCTCTTCTCCTTCAACAGCCCGAAGGGGGCCTGCCCGAAGTGCGGCGGCCTGGGGACGCTGAGCTACCTCGACCCGGAGCTGGTCGTGCCCGAGCCCGACCTCTCCATCCGCGAGGGGGCCATCAAGCCCTGGGAGGGGCGCCACAGCGCCTACTTCCAGCAGACGCTCGAGGCCCTGGCGGCCCACTTCAGGTTCGACATCTACCGGCCCTGGCGCGAGCTGAGCGAGGATGCAAGGCAGGCCCTGCTCTACGGCTCACCCGAGCCGGTCACCTTCTACCACGACCGCGGGGGGCGCCGGGACTTCGACCAGAAGCCCTTCGAGGGCGTCACCCGGCAGCTCGAGCGGCAACTGGCCGAGGCAGGCTCCCGGGCCGAGCGCGAGGAGGCGCAGCGCTACGTGAGCCAGCGGCCCTGCCCGGAGTGCGGCGGGGCCAGGCTGCGCCCCGAGGCCCTGGCGGTGCGCGTGGGCGGCCTGAATATCGTGGATTTCACGCGGGTGAGCGTGCGGGATGCGGCGGGGCTGGTGGGCGGTCTCGAGCTCTCCCCCACCGACCGCCACATCGCCGAGCGGATCTTGAGCGAGCTCGGCGAGCGGCTGCGCTTCCTGTCCGACGTCGGCCTCGACTACCTGACCCTCGAGCGGGCCAGCAACACCCTCTCGGGCGGCGAGGCCCAGCGCATCAGGCTGGCCACCCAGATCGGCTCGCGGCTGGTGGGCGTCCTCTACGTCCTCGATGAGCCGACCATCGGGCTGCACCAGAGGGACGTCGCGAGACTCCTGGCCACCCTCGTCTCCCTTAGAGACGCCGGCAACTCGGTCATCGTCGTCGAGCACGACCCACAGACGATCATGGCCGCCGACTGGGTGATCGACATGGGACCGGGGGCGGGCGAGGCCGGGGGCCGGGTCACCTTCAGCGGCCCGGCACAGGAGTTGCTCGCTTCGCCGGAGTCCCTCACCGGGGCCTATCTGTCGGGCCGCCTCTGCGTGCCGCTGCCCAATGCGCGCCGCCGCCCCAAGGGCTGGCTCAAGGTCTCCGGGGCCAGCGAGCACAACCTCAAGGGCATCGAGGCCCGCTTCCCGCTGGGCTGCATCACCTGCGTCACGGGGGTCTCTGGCTCGGGCAAATCGAGCCTGGTCATCGACACCCTTTACCGCGCCCTGGCCAAGAAGCTGCTGCGCAGCCGCGAGAGGGTCGGCGCCCACGACGCCCTCACCCTCGACCAGACGTTAGAGAAGGTCGTCGACGTCGATCAGAGCCCCATCGGGCGCACCCCGCGCTCGAACCCCGCCACCTACACCGGGCTCTTCGCCCCCCTGCGGGCCCTGATGGCCAAAACACCTGAGGCACGCGCGCGCGGCTACGGTGCGGAGCGCTTCAGCTTCAACATCAAGGGGGGGCGCTGCGAGAAGTGTGCGGGCGAGGGGCAGCTGCGCATCGAGATGCAGTTCCTGCCCGACGTCTACGTGACCTGCCAGGAGTGCGGGGGCACGCGCTACGGGCGCGAAACACTCGATGTCCGCTACAAGGGCAAGAACATCGCCGAGATCCTCGACCTGACCGTGGACCAGGCGCGCGAGCTGTTCGTCAACGTCCCGCGGCTCTCGGCCACCCTGGCCACCCTGCACGAGGTCGGCCTGGGCTACATCCGGCTGGGGCAGCCCTCCTCGACCCTGTCGGGGGGCGAGGCGCAGCGCATCAAGCTGGCCAGGGAGCTCTCCAAACGGGGCGAGGGCCGCACCGTCTACATCCTCGACGAGCCGACCACGGGCCTCCACTTCAATGACGTCGCCCGGCTGCTGGAGTCGCTCTCAAGGCTCGCCGACGCCGGCAACACCGTCATCGTCATCGAGCACAACCTCGACGTCATCAAGACGGCCGACTACGTGATCGACCTGGGGCCGGAGGGGGGCGAGGCCGGGGGGTATGTGGTGGCCTGCGGCACACCCGAGGAGGTGGCCGCGAGCCCGCAGTCGGTCACGGGCAGCTTCCTGGCCGCCTCCCTTCGCGCGGGCAAGGCCTGCTAGTTGGCTGCGGCGAGGACTTCGCGCGGGCGCCGCAGATGGGCGTTTTGGGGCGGCCTGCTAGTCCTCTACGCTCAGCCGGTAGGTGAGGCTGTCGAGCCGGATCGTGAAGTCGACGTACTCCACCTCGCAGTTGGCGGGGACGTGGATGCGCACCGGGGCGAAGTTGAGGATGCCCCGGATGCCCGCCTCGACGAGCCGGTTGGCCACTTCCTGGGCGCGGCTGGCCGGGGTGGTGATGACGCCGATCTCCATCCCCACCTCGTCCTTGATCCGCTTGACCTCCTTGATGTCGAACACCTTGAGGCCGTTGGGCAGGGCGCGGGCGAACTTGGTCGGGTCGTTGTCGAAGGCGGCGACGAAGCGGTAGCCTTGCTTGAGGAAGTTCTCGTGGCCGATGAGGGCGGTGCCCAGGTTGCCCATGCCGACAATCCCCAGGTTCCACTCCTTGTTCAGGCCGAGGATCTTGCGGATCTCGAAGAGCAGGTCCTTGACGTAGTAACCCACGCCGCGCACGCCGAACTCGCCGAAGTAGGCCAGGTCCTTGCGAATCTGCGCCGGGTTCACGCTGCACAGCGAGGCCAGCTTCTCGGAGCTGATGATCTCGACGCCCTGGCGGGTGAGCTCCTGGAGATGGCGGGTGTAGACGGAGAGCCTTCCGATGGTCGCTGGCGGTATCTTAGCGAATTTCATCTAGCATTCCCTCGGCGCCAACGCAAAAAATTTCACAAGTATTGCCTTTAAAATGGGGGGCTTGGCAACAGCCCCCCACTTTTGTTCCCAGCAGCCTTACGCGGGCAGACCGATGAAGGTCGCGATGCGCGGGGCCATCGGGTAAGCGTAGAGCAGGATCAGGGCCACGACGAGGGCGTAGATAGCCAGCGACTCGATCATGGCGAGGCCGATGAGCATGGTGACGGTGATCTTGCCACCCGCCTCGGGGTTGCGGGCCGTGCCTTCGACGGCGCCCTTGACGGCCATGCCCTGGCCGAGACCGCAGCCGAAGGCGGCGATGGCCATGCCGAAGCCGGCCGCGAGGACCGTGTAGACGAAGAAGCTGAGGTCAGCGCCCTTGGGGGCGGCGGCCGGAGCGGCCTCCTGTGCCCAGGCGGTGCCGCCGATGAGCAGGGTGGCCATGATGGCCAGGCTGAAGAACTGCTTCTTTGACATGAAACTCCCCCTCCTTCACACGAGTATTTAAGGTGCCTTCTTCCAAAAAGCTCCTTAAGTCAGCTTGAATCAGTGCGCGTGCTCGAGAGCGCCGGCGAAGTACATCGCGCTCAGCAGCGTGAAGATGAACGCCTGGACGAAGTCAGCGAACAGGAACAGGACCAGCATGGGCAGGGGGGCAAGGAACCAGCCTGCCAGCAGGATGAGGATCATCAGGACCAGGTCCTCGGCGACGATGTTGCCGAAGAGACGGAAGGTCAGGGAGAGAATGCGGGCGATGTGGCTGATGATTTCGATGATCAGGAAGAGGGGTGTCAGCCACCAGATCGAGCCCATGAAGTGCTTCGCGTACTTGATGCCGTGGGTCTTGAGGCCGACGACGTGGGTCACGGTGAAGGTGATCAGGGCCAGGGCCAGGGTGGTGTTCATGTTCGCCGTGGGCGAGAAGAAGCCCGGGACCAGGCCGATCATGTTCGACAGGAAGATGAACAGGAAGTAGGAGGCCAGCAGCGGGAAGAGGAAGCGGCCATGCTCGCCGGTGATCTCGGCGAAGAAGTCCTCGATGCTGGTTACCACCACCTCAAGGACGTTCTGGGCCCCACCCGGCACCAGCTTCACCGAGGTTGCGCCCATGACGGCGAACAGGGTGAGGATGCCCGTGACGACCCAGGCACCGGTCACGTGCGGGTAGGTATGCGCGAAGTGGACGCCGATACCCAGCTGCTCCATGATCCAGGTGATGTAGAGAAACGGGTGTTCCATCTATGCTGCCTCCTTCGAGACGATTCGCGAAAGGGTTCCGCCACGCAGCTCTGCGGCCACCAGGGCCAGCAGGTTGATGACCACCACCGACAGGCCCAGCAGCAGCCCTAAGGGATCGACCAGGTGCTGCCGCATGAGGGCGAAGATGACCACGCCGATGACGCCCAGACGCAGGTAGTACTGGAACATGACCACCTTGGCGTCGCGGGCGGCGCTCCCCAGCCGCAGGCCCCGCTTCAACACCAGGTGCAGGACGTGGAAGCCGGCGATGACCAGCAGCCCCCCGGCGGCCACGCTGAGGCTGAAGCGCCACGGGGCCAGGGGGAGGCTCAAGGCCATCAGGGCCGCGAGCACCTGCCAGTTCCGCCTGAAGAGGCGGGAGACGAGCTCGTCCTGCCAGCCAGCCGTGGTCAAATCGCCCGTCGTCAAATCTCTTTGGCCTTTTGCATCATGAGGTAGACGTTCCGGAAGCCGGCGATGATGCCGATCACAAGCCAGGCCAGGAACCCGTAGGGTGCGGTGCCCAGCCACTTGTCGAAGTAGTAGCCGATGAGTATCCCGATGACGGTCGCCACCACCAGCGAGATGCCTACGGTGCTCACCAGGGTGAGCAGCTTCATCATCCGCTTGAGGTCCTCTTTCATAACCCACCCGAAAGAGGAGCCATTTTAGGCGGATGAGGCGCCGGAGGCCTGCTGGCGCCGACCGGCGCGCCGCCTGGCCCCCCTTGGCAGCCGATCCCCTGCGGTAGCCCTGGGGCCACCCCAAGACCAGCGTCCCAGGTTCAGCCGCCCCTGACCAGGCCCCCCCAGGACCAGCCTCCCTGCGCTGAGGATTGTCGCAAGTTTCACTAGCATATGACGTAAAGTAAGGTCAAGGTTTTTTTCCCGCGAGCCCCCCCTTTCGGCACCCCTGCGGGCAGGGGGCGGCGGGGGGGCCGCACAGAGCCCTTATCCCCTACAGGGGCTGCGGGGCCTCCTGCTCGGGCTCGACCTCGCGCTTCTTGAAGCTCAGCTCCGCCTCGGCCGGGAGCATGTCGGGGCGCCCCTCGATGACGATGGTGGCGCCGTAGCGGCTCTCGAGCTTGACCAGCTCCTCGCGCTTGCGGTTGAGGAGCCACCCGGCCACGTTGAGCGGCAGCAGGGCCTCGACCCGGCCCACGTCGTCCTTGGCCATCTCCTGGCGCAGGCGCCGCAGGACGTAGATCGCCTGGGCCTCGCAGCTCTTGACCATGCCCTTGCCCTGGCAGTTGGGGCACAGCTCGTAGGCGGCGAACTGCACCGCGGACCGCAGGCGCTGGCGCGAGATCTCCATCAGGCCGAACTTGCTGATCTTCGACATGTCGATGCGGGCGCGGTCGCCCTTGACGGCCGCCTTGAAGGCCTTCTCCACCGACTGCATGTGCTTGCGGTCGCGCATGTCGATGAAGTCGATGACGATGAGGCCGCCCAGGTCGCGCAGCCGCAGCTGCCTGGCCGCCTCGGCCCCCGCCTCCAGGTTGGTGCGGACGGCTGTGTCCTCGATATGGCGCTCCTGTGTGGAGCGGCCCGAGTTGACGTCGATCGAGGTGAGCGCCTCGGTGATATTAATGACGATCGAGCCCCCGCTCTTCAAGGGCACCCGCTCGCCGTAAATCGTCTCGATCTGCTCCTCGAGCTGGGGCGGGAAGATGGGCGTCTTCTCCTTGTGGAGGCGCACGACCCGGGTGTGGCGCGGCGACATGATCCGCAGGAAGTCTTTGACTTCCTTATAGGTATCCTTGTCGTCGACGACGATCTCCTTGACGTCCGGGGTGAAGTAGTCGCGCACGGAGCGCAGGGCGAAGTCGCGCTCCCGGTAGATGAGGGAGGGCGCCTCCACCTCGCCGGCCCGCTTCTTGATCTCGTCCCACAGGCGCAGCAGGTACTTGCGGTCGGCGTCGAGGTCCTTCTTCTTGGCCCCCTCGGCCGCGGTGCGCACGATATAGCCGATCTCGTCCGGGAACTCGAGCTCGCCCATGGCCTCCTTGAGCCTGGCCCGCTCCTCCTCGCTCTCGATCTTGCGCGAGATGCCCTTGGAGTCCGAGCCGGGCATGATGACCATGTAGCGGCCGGCCAGCGAGATGTAGGTGGTCAGGGCGACACCCTTGCGGCCCGAGCTCTCCTTGGTGACCTGGACGAGCAGCTCCTGGTGGCGCGACAGGGCCTGGGTGATGGGGGGGTGCCGGCCCTCTTCCTGGCCGGGGAAGTACTGCTTGTAGTACTCGGGGTGGACGTCGTCGATCTGGAGGAAGCCGTTGCGCTCCCCGCCGTAGTTGACGAAGGAGGCCCCGAGGCTCTTCTCGATGTTGGCGATGACGGCCTTGTAGATGTTGCCCTTGAGCTGCGGCCTGGCCGAAGTCTCGACGTAAAATTCCTCTAGGTTCCCACTGTCCGTCAGCGCGATGCGGAACTCCTCGCGCTCGGCGGCATTGATCAGCATTTTTCTTGTCATACTAATTAGTTATTATCCTTCTTTCAAAATTGTGGAGCCCTTGCGCCTGGCCTCGCCGTAATGCGCCACCTGGAACATGAATGCCTCGAGCCGCGTGCGGGAGTTGGTCTGCTCCTGCCCGTCGTAGGCCATGTTGAGGAAGGGCACGTTGTCGTGGCTCTCCCGGTAGCGCTTGAGGATCGATTGAACGATCGTGCCAGGCATGCAGGTGAAGGGCATGACGTTGACCACGCCCGAGGCCCCCTTCTCGACGAACTCGATGCTCTTGCCCACGGAGAGCACGGCCTCGCCCTCGAAGGAGCGGTGGATGAAGGGGGCGGCCAGCCGCAGGGTGGCTTCCACCCCGGGCTCGAACCAGTCGGGGAGCGACCCCTTGAAGGTCGTCTCCAGCCGCTTCTTGAGCCGCATCTGGACGTGGTCGGTCAGCAGCAGCTTGAAGAACTGGCGGTACTTCTTGCGGCGCCACACGCGGTCGCGCGCCGTCATGTTGCAATAAAGGAACCACTCCAGGATGGGCGGCATCTGCACCTCGCCTCCGAGGTCCTCGAGCTGGCGGATGATGTCCTCGTTGGCGAAGCGGTTGGAGCGGATGTAGATCTCCCCGACGATCCCCACCACGGGCCGCGGGGCCCCGCCGACGCGCACGGCGTCAAAGTCCTCGCGGGCGTGGGCGAGCACCGGGACGAGGTTCTGGCGCCTTTGCACCGCCTCGCAGGCGGCGGCCAGGTGGCGGCGGTAGACGTCGTCGGAGCTGCCCCGCACGGCCTCATAGGGGCGCACCCGGCGCAGCTTTTTTTCCAGCATGTCCACGGCCACGATCCCCTGCCAGGCCAGGCGGGCGAAGTCGCCATCGACCAGCTGCAGCTCCTCGTAGAGCTCGTCGTCCTGGTCCGGGGCGTAGATGGGCACGTCCGGGAAGCCCAGCTCGTCCAGGATCATGCGGTGGTAGCGGTGATACTGGCCGAAGCGGCACGGCCCCTGCCCCGAGGGCATGAAGAAGGCCGCCTTCTCAGGGGCAAAGTCCGGGGCCTTGGCCCGCTTGGCCATGTCGCCCGTGGTCAGGATGCAGGGGTAGCACTCCTTGCCCGAGGTGAGCTTGCGGCCCAGCTCGAGCGAGACGTGGTCGGGCTCGGGCAACACCTCGGCCTCCACGCCGCAGGCCCGGTAGGCGGCCGCCAGGGCGTAGACGTGGTCGGTCATGTAGGGCAGGTAGAGCTTGCGGCGCTCCCCCTTGCGCACCAGCACGCGCTCGCCCCTCGAGACGGGCTGCACGGGCCGCGACAGGTCCACGTTGCGCAGCGAGTCGAGGTAGGCCTCGAGCCGCGTGACCGCCCCGGCGTCGGCCGAGTGCTCGTCGATCTCGATCTCGAGGTAGGGCTTGCCGCGCACCCAGTCGCGGTAGAAGTGCTGCACGAAGCTGTCGGGGCCGCAGGCGAAGTTGGTGATGTAGACGGCGAACAGCCTCGGGTCGCGCCGGATGATCTCGGCCGCCGAGAGGATCTTCTGGCCGTAGACCCAGTACATCCTGCTCACCGGCTCGAGGTCGGTCAGCTCGCGCAGGGGCAGGAAGTCGAGCGGGATGGCGCGGATGCCCAGCTCCTTGATCTTGCTCGGCAGCCGCAGATTCACCCCGGGGTCGTAGCCGTTGTAGGGCCGGCTGACGATGACGATGGCCCGCTCGTCCTTCCCCAAAGAGGCCAGCACCTCGCGGCCCCGCTGGCTCAGGTAGCCCTCGAAGGCCTCCTGGGCGCTCTGGGCGGCGGCAATTGCCTTTCTCGCCTCGGCGTCGCGGATACCGAGCCCCCGCGTCATGGCCAGCACCGAGGCCGACAGCCTGCGCGAGCCCAGCCCGAAGTGGACCACGGGCTGGAGGAGCTTCACCCCCAGCTCCTTCAGGTTGACCGCGGAGTGGAAGGTGTAGGGCAGGCTCTGGACGTAGGGGCAGACCGCGCCCCAGGACAGGCCGGGGTGGCCCCAGTGGACCCGGACCATGCTCGGCATGAACAGGTAGTCGACGCCCTTGTCGATGAGGTCGAAGAGGTGGCCGTGGGCAACCTTGACCGGGAAGCAGGTCTCGGTGGCGATCCGCTCGCACCCGGCCCGCACCACCTGCTTGGTCGTGGTGTCGGTGACAACCACCTCGAAGCCCAGGTGTGCGAACAGGGTGGACCAGAAGGGGAGGTTCTCGTGGAAGAAGAGGGTGCGAGGTATGCCCACCCTGCCCCGGCGGGCGCGGCCCTGCGGCTCCTGGACGGCCAGCTCGATCAGCTTGGCCTCGCGCTCGGCGAAGAGGTCGGGGAGCCCCTTGCCCTTGTTGCGCGACTTGTCGACCTCGTAGCGCTCGCACCGGCCGCCGTAGAACAGGGGGCGCTCGCCCTCGATCGACACCTTCTTGATCTCGCAGGTGTTGGGGCAGCCCTGGCACTCGAAGGTGGAGGTGGCGTAGTCGCGCCGGCTGACGTCGAAGCCCTTGAAGCGGGACTCGCCCCACGTCCGCTCGCGCTTGGCCAGGATGGCCGCCCCGATGGCCCCCGTGATGTGGTGGTCGGGCGGCACGGTCACCTTCTGGCCGAGCACACTCTCGAAGGCCGCGACGACGCCGTCGTTGGCCGCCGTGGCCCCCTGGAAGAAGACGCGGCGGCCCACCTTGCGGTCCTCGACGACCTTGTTGAGGTAGTTGTGGACGATGGCGTAGGACAGGCCGGCGACCAGGTCGGCCTTGGGCAGGCCGCGCTGCTGGTAGTGGACGAGGTCG
>Ga0315282_10011103_pt1 | contig 14014 bp, 15 predicted proteins | sample YL17G07_20_MG_FD_203693 | JGI IMG/M metagenome (GOLD analysis project Ga0315282, IMG submission 203693) | Sediment microbial communities from Yellowstone Lake, YNP, Wyoming, USA - YL17G07_20 | ecosystem: Environmental > Aquatic > Freshwater > Lake > Sediment | place: USA: Wyoming | collected... | reverse complement strand
ATTAATGGAAGTTTCTTGGCGAACATGAACGAGCCTAAAATACATGAAACCCCGCCTATTATCAGAGTATTCGGAGCGCCAATCTTGCTCGCTAGGCTCCCCGCTAATAAGCTGCCAAAAGGTGCCATACCCATAAATGACATCGTAAAAAAACTCATCACCCGACCACGTTTATCATCCTCAACAATCGTCTGCAAAATAGTATTGCTCGATGCCATTTGCACCATCATTCCAAAACCAGTAAATACCAATAGGAACAAAGATAACCATAAGACATGAGATAGAGAAAAAGTAATGAGTCCACTTCCAAAAATAATGGAAGCGGCTACTATGATTCTGCCCAATCCCAATATACTTTTCCTTGAAGCCAGAAAAATGGCACCGGCCACAGCACCCATCCCTGAAGCTGCCATAAGAAAACCGAGTGTATAAGGGCCGCCATGAAGAATATCTTTGGCAAAAATAGGCATTAAGACTGTGTAAGGCATTCCCACTAAGCTGACCAGACCAAGGAGAAATAGAATAAACCGGATGGGGGCAAAACCAAAGGCATAAGTAAATCCTTCTTTCAAACCATGCCAAACCCGGGTCCTCTGGATTTCTTTTTTTTTAAATGTGGTTTTCATTGCCAGGAGAGCCACAATCACAGCAAGAAAACTCAGCCCATTGAGAAGAAAACATAATCCTTCCCCCAGGAGCGAAATCACGATGCCTCCGATGGAGGGCCCTACCAATCTGGCACCATTAAACAGGAAGGAGTTCAAGGCAATGGCGTTTGATAAGTCTTCTTTTTTTTCTACCATATCCACGACGAATGCTTGGCGAGCCGGTGCATCAAAGGCATTCACAAAACCAAGGAATAGGATGAGGATGATGAGATGCCAAACATCGATCATGCCGGTCAAATCCAGAATAGCTAAGATAAAGGCTTGTATCATAGCCAGTGTTTGTGTAATGACGAGGATGCGATGGCGATTCAATCGGTCAGATAGGAGACCCGAAAAAGGAGCTAAAAGAAAGGTGGGAATCAGACCTAAAAATCCAGCCATACCCAATAAAAAGGCTGAATTGGTTAAACGATAGACCAACCAGCTCATTGCAATCTGCTGCATCCAGGTGCCGATCAGAGAGATGCCTTGACCCCCAAAAAAGAGGCGATAATTTCGATGGTTCAATGCCCGGAAGATCAGCCTTAAACCTTTTGGATCATTCATGTCGAATTCGGTAGATTAATTCTTTGGCCACCATGGAGCCAGTGCTGGCATAGTCCCCCCACGGATATTCTGGAAAATAAGGAGATGGGTATCGGCGGTAGTACTCCCACCAGAGATGAATCTGTTTGCTGAGGAGAAGAGGATATCGATATTCAACTTCACCGAGAGATCTTATTTTCTCTCCAAGAATTTCCCCGGCAACTGTGATCGCCCTTCCCCTTCTATAAATGTGTGGATCCAAAAAGCTCTCTGTGAGAACCAGAAACCTTCCCCCAGAATCATCTGTCCTTTTAGGTTCTTCCCTCCAACCGAGAGGTCTCTGTAAGACCTCGATGAGCGTGGTTTTATCTTTTTGATTTAGGGTTCGGATGATTTCTCCTCCCCATATAACCATTTTGCCTTTATAGGCTTCTGGGTTGTCAAAAACTTGTTGGAACGTGAGGGTTTGGTCTGCCCTGGCTCGCAATTCCTTTGAGATGGGGGCGCATCCCTGAAACCAGAGGGAAGATATAAGGATGAATAGAAAAAGGGGGATAGTCAGACGGAACTGAGAAGACGCTCGCATTCTCCTTTTCTCCTTTCATTCCAACGGGCTAGCTTCCATTAAAATTGATAGGTATCGGGAAGTAAATAAGGTGAAATCTGTATCTTATGGCAGGAAATGCTGTATTTTGACTCTTTATACTATGTAGGCAATCAGCAAATCTGTTAATAATAGATGTGCCTCTGAAAATCTGGGCAATGGGGATCCCATTAACAAAAGGTACTTTATATTTGGATATCAGGGCTGGGGGAAAAAGAAAAGGCACATGCTTACATGTGCCTTTTCAATGTATGTAATCGGGAATGGACTTCCCGTTACTTCTTCTCGGTAGTTTTCTCAGAAGGAGTTACTTGCTTCTGCGTTGTCTGCTCAGAACCCACCTTCTTTTCAACCTTCGGTGGACTGACTTGAATCGACTGAGCAAGCAACTGGTTCCCTTCCTTCTTATATTCCACAGACGCCCACAATCCTTTCTTTAAATCGGAAAAGGGCAGCTCTTTTTTGCCCTCATAGATTTTTGTGTGATCACCAACTGAGAAGGTCATCTTCTCTTTGTGCATCTCCACAAGAACATCCTTCTTAGTCATATCGACATGTTCGATCACACCGCTGAACTTTTCCAACTTGGATTCTTGAGTTGTGGCAGCTGGAGTTGAAGTGGGTTTCTGCTCTGCCATAGCTCCTGAGACAAAAGCTACTGACATCATCAGGACAAAAATCCCCGTCAATATCGTTCTTTTCATTTTGCTCATCTCCTTTCTTTAGCAAACGGTAAAAAAACATTGTCAAAGAGAAGCGATCATAAAAAAACAACTTTCTAAGATTCGCTTTACCCATTGACAATTATTGGAAACCGTTTACTTTCATCTTTCAATTTAAATGTAGACATCGAAATTGATATTGTCAAGGTATGAAGATGAGAGGGAGGATTATGTCAATGGTTCGAAGACTATATGTTTTCCAGTATTTTTATCAATTCAGAATAATCGTTAAAATGGCTATCGGGTTGAAAATCATTACAAGACTTGTTTTCAGGTCTAAAAAGGATGAATTTCATTCCTGATTTTTTGGCACCCACAAGGTCTTTGCTTGGGTTGTCACCAATGTAGACAGACTCCTCGGGTTCTACCGAAAGTTTTTTCATCGCCATTTCGAAAAGTCTTATGTCTGGTTTCTTGAATCCAACTTTGGATGACAGAATGCTGAACCTGATGAATCGTGTCAGGCCAAGCATCTCCATTTCAGGCTGGGCGAAAATCCACTGAGCATCAGAGATGATGGCAACCCCTGTGTTCTCCATGAGTGTCGCCAAGACATCATAAAGTCCTCCAAAGACTTCGAAACGTCTTATGGTCAATGATCTGAAAAGCATGGCTGTGTAAATGATCACGGACCGAGGATATTTCCTTTTACCATACCGATGCATAATGTCAGAGAAGACCTTATATAAGTCAACCTCAGGGTATAATTCTTTGCTCTGGCTCCAATAGAATTGAATCTCTTGGAAATAGGTCTCTTTCAGTTTTTCAGGCGTAATGTTGATTAAGTGGTATGCGAGGTACTGTGAAACGGTAGAATATACGCGAAGATCATACTCATCGGTGTTGATGTCAATCAACGTTCCGTAGAGATCAAAAAATATGCCTTTTTTCATGAGAGCTTAAGTCCCCATTCCAGACATTTTCGGGCTTCGTCAGCGAGCCTCTTTCGATAATTCAAATCGAGATATTCATTTCTCGCTATTCTCAATTCAGTCATGGCCATATAAAATGGATTTCTCATCGTGATCTCATCGAACGCCTTATCGTCGTCGGTGAAATGGGATGAATAGCTTTCAAAAAAATGCCGGATGAAGGGTTCGGCTTCATAGGGATTACCCGTTCTCCAGAGATAAGCATGCTTTATTTCACCGCATACCATGCCGATATCAAAAACGGGATCAGCATTTTTCATCCTCTCGAGGTCGATCGCAACCACATAGCGCTTTTGAGCAAATATAAAATTAGTTGGAGTGGCATCACCGTGAACAATCACTTTCTTTCCCTTTAGAAGGAAAGCCTTAACCAACCATTTATCGATTAATTTTAAAAATGCTCTTTTTTCTGAAGGGGATATGATTTCCTGTTTGCACAGCTTGTTTAACACCTTTTCATAATAGGCATTTATGGGATTGAGTTCAACACTTTCTTCCGAGTCTGTTCTTTTATGTAAAGCAAATAAGAAGGAGGCAAGGGCTGAAAGTCTTTCCTTCAAGGAGGCATCGTCTCTGGCATAGATAGCCTTTCTTAAGTAATAATCGAGATCTTTTCCATGAATATACTCTTCTAATAAGGCAAGACCAATCCTCTCCTCCTTACCGATGGGGCGAACGACATAATTGGGGAAACTATCGAAACCATAGGCTCGGATTTTTCGAAGATTTTCGTACTCTCCTTTTATTCTTGAAATTTTCTCTGGTCTCGGATCATCCAGTTTAAAGAACTTGCCAATGGCTGCGACGCGCGTCTTTTCTTCTGTATATTTATAGACACCGAAAGATGTCATCCTATCGACATGAAAGATAGGGTCCTTCACATACGGGCACACCTCTGAGAGAAGGATCTCATAAAGGGGATCAGCATATTCTAATTTTCCAAGGTATAGTGTACTCATAAAAAGTTTCTATCAATTCATCTCTTTTCTCATTTTAAAGACCGGTGCTTCGTACAGGGCTTCCCTCTCATCCATTCAATCGCCTCGCTTAAATTCGATTCAGAGTCGATAAGGAAATTCGCACTGGTCGCTACACGTTCGCCCATTTTGAGCCCTTCGATTACTTCATAATAACCCTCCACTTTTGATCCTACCATTACCTCCTTTGCCTCAAAGTAACCAGAGCCTTTATCGACAAAGGCGATATACCGCGTACCCGTATCCACGATCGCTCCTTCCGGCACGGCTAACTTATGTCCCAAGGGAACCTTGGCCTCCACAGTTACATACATATCTAATTTCAGCCTGTCATGGGGGTTTGGGAATTCGAATCTCACCTTCGCCGTCCGAGTCTCAGGGTTCAGAGCAGTATAGATATAGATCACTTTTCCAGTGAACGTCTCTCGAGGGATGTAAGTGAGTTGAACGGAAGCCTCCTGTCCCAAACGGATAAAGGGAAGTTCATGTTGGTAGATATCCCCATAAATCCAGACGACCGAAAGATCGGCCATCTTATACAAAGCCATTCCTGGCGTCACATTCATCCCCTTAAAAGCAAATTTTTCGAGAACGAATCCGGTGAAAGGGCAGTAGAGAGTGAGCGTCTTTCGAACCTGTCCCTTCTCTTCCAAGCCTTTGATCTGCTCCTCACTGATGTCCCAAAGTGTAAGGCGTCGTTTGGCAGATTCAGCGAGAGAGTCACTGCCCGAAGCCGCCTCCGGGAAAGGACTCTTTATTAAAGATTTCTTCGCCCGAAGGGCCAGGAGATATTCCTCCTGGGTCATTACGAGTTCTTGGCTGTAAATGGTGAGAAGAGGATCACCCTTTTTAACGAATTGGCCAGTGAAATCGACATAGAGGTCTTCGATCCAACCCCCAATTTTGGGCGAGATCGTCATCACCCTCTTTTCATCATAATCTACTCTCCCAACAGTCCTGATCACCCTCTTGAGGGCCTGATCTCCACCGTTCCGAATGTGACTCCAAAGAGTTGCTGCCGCTCGGGCGTGATCTGAACCATTGCAGGCGTTAACTCCACCATCTTGCCTTCTTTCTGGATCGACTCCATGGTCATGCCCTTCATCTCCATTTCAGCGGCCTTTTTCGCTTCTTCTGTCTTTGTTACCCCCTGTTTCACTTTATGAGTTAGAACCTCCTTCTCTTTTCCACATCCACAAATCAACGATGTGGCGAAAAGCAAAAGCATGAGATAGGTCAGGCTTTTCATTTTCCTTCCCCCTAAGAAAAATGCTTCCAATGACAAACCACAAATGCTTCTCCACAATATTTATTCAGGTCGCCTGGAGTAGAAATCATTTAATCTGTCCTCGAATCTCTCCATCAGGATGCTTCTTTGTCTGAATATTGACATAAGCCTCTCCAGCCTCCATAAGCAGTATCAGGGATTCGAGAGATTTTCCTTTTAAGGGGCCGATCAGTAGATAAGGCTCCACCTTGCCCTCAGCGAGAAGGGTGCCTCTGATATCCTCTTTCTTGGGCTCAGTGAAGAGGTCTATGAGAGGTGGACCGTTCTCACCTTTCTTCCCCTTATGGATGTAACCCCCAGTTACGTCCCTGATGTTCGAAACGATCAGCGTATAGGTCAATTTATCCCCCTCTTTGCTGAGTTGAAATTTAGCCTCGCCTTTTGCTTTAGTCTGCACAGGGGGCACCTTTTCTTTTCCTGAGAGTGTCGCTTTGAATGTGCGTTCATTTGTTGGTTTATCTGCAGCCATTCCAAGAGAAGCAAACAGAATAATTATTAAGAAAATGGACAGTCCTGTTTTGAGCTTTCGCATATTTTTCTCCTTTCGGAATTAATCATCGTCCAAATCATAATCATACGGCCATCCATAATAGGGACCATATGGTCCATACCAATCATAAGGCCCATAATAAGGCCCATAATAATAAGGCGGAGGATAAGGATACACCCTTGCTTTCCTCCACAGATGCACCTGTTTAATCATGACCACCGGATAGGTGTATTCTGTCTTGCCCAAAGGTTTCGTCTCTTTTCCTATGATCTCCCCTGCAACAGTGATCCTCTTTCCCTTTTTATAGACCTCTGGGTCAAGAAATGTTGAACTTTTGGCGACGAATCTTCCCTGAGAGTATTTCTCAGCCTCGGGCATTTCCTGGTAATCCAACGGGGTCTCCAATACAATGATCTCCGAACCGCCTGCCACGTTTTGGGTCTCGATGATTTTCCCTCCCCAGATGACAATAGACCCGATATAGGCTGTTGGGTTCTGGAGGACCGTGGAAAAGGTCAGTTCTTTACTCGCCTCCTGCCTCAACTCCTTGGAGATGGGATAAGCACAGCCGGAGATCACAAATAAAAATACACCGAAAAACAAGAACCTTGGGAATCTGCGATGTGCCATTTCTATACCTCCTTTCTTTTGACTGTTGTTATCTTTTTGGGGGGCACGGGAAATCGGCACGGTGATATTTAGGACCGACACCCCTCTCAAAGCGGTTGGTTGTAAGTGCCATGCTCAGATCCCTCAGCACCTGTGATTGTTTCGATCAATACCCGGATCCTGCATCGATCCCAAGGCCCAATAACAAAGCGCTGAAATAAAAGGGAGGTCGATTAGAGAGGGAAGATACCAAATCAGGCTAAGGCGGACTTTGAAGCAGACTTATCCGCTGACGCCTGTTTTGTTTCCACTCCAACCAATTCAAGCACTTCTTTACCTGTGATCTCTTCTTTTTGCAGGAGATCCTTTGCTACACGGTCGAGCCCGTCACGGTGTTTTTGCAATATATCGACCGCGTGGTCATAAGACTCTTTAAGAATCTTCTTGATCTCTTCGTCGACTTCCCGCGCTGTAGCCTCACTGTATTCACGCCTTTGGGCAATCTCTTGGCCCAGGAAGACGTTTTCATGGCCATCCCCCATGGCCATCTGCCCAAGGCTCTGGCTCATCCCCCATTCCAGAACCATCCGGCGAGCCAGTCTGGTTGCCTGCTTGAGATCGTCCTCAGCACCGCTGGTGGCCGTCCCCACGACCACTTCCTCGGCAGCGCGCCCACCCATCATGACGGCCAAACGGTCGAGCATGTACTCCTTCGGATAAATGTATTTTTCTCTTTCCGGAAGCTGCTGTGTGACCCCCATCGCCTGCCCCCGAGGCACAATCGTGACCTTGTGGATGGGGTCGGTATTGGGCAATACCGCAGCGACCACGGCGTGACCTCCCTCGTGGTATGCCAGAAGTCTCCGTTCCTCATTGGTGACGGCAATATTTTCACGCTCTAAGCCCATCAGAATCTTGTCCACTGCCTCGTCAATATCTTTCTGATCAATTCTATCTTTATTCTTTCGAGCAGCCAGGATGGCAGCCTCGTTGAGAAGGTTTTCCAGATCAGCCCCGCTGAAACCTGGCGTACCGCGGGCCACCTCCTCCAGGTTCAGGTCATCGGATAGAGGTTTGTTTCTGGCGTGAATCTTGAGAATCTCTACCCGATCCTTCAAGCTCGGCAGATCGACGGTGATGCGGCGGTCGAATCGACCTGGTCGCAACAGGGCGGAATCGAGGACGTCAGGCCGATTGGTGGCAGCCATCACGATGACATTCTCATTGGCTTCAAAACCGTCCAACTCGGAGAGAAGCTGATTCAGGGTCTGTTCACGCTCGTCTTGACCACCCCCGATGCCCGCGCCCCGCTTCCGTCCAATGGAGTCTATCTCATCAATGAATATGATAGCGGGGGCGATCTTTTTCGCCTCATTAAACATGCTTCGCACCCGAGAGGCACCCACACCGACGAACATTTCCATAAAGTCGGAACCCGTGATGCTCAAAAAAGGCACCTCAGCTTCACCGGCCACTGCACGGGCCAGCAATGTCTTACCTGTCCCGGGCGCTCCAACCAGCAGGACGCCTTTCGGGGCTTTTCCACCCAGGCGCTGAATATTTGCTGGATTCCTCAGAAACTCGATGATTTCCTGAAGCTCAATCTTGGCTCCATGTGCCCCGGCGACATCCCTGAAGGTCGTTCCCTCCTTCCGGCGTTCATACAGGCGGGCTCGACTCGCACCAAAGGAAAAGATGCTCTGTCCACCTCCTAATCCCCTTTTCCTCAGTAAGAAGATGCCGAGACCGATGAGGATCAGAAAAGGAAGCATGCCCGCCAGAATTTCCCCCCAAAAGGAGACATCTTTCCTGGGCTGTGTGACAATATCGACCTTCTGGGCCTCCAGCATGGGAAGGAGTTTGTCATCACCAAAGGACGGCAGATAGGTAAAAAAATCTTTGTAAGGGACTGGCTTACCCTCTGGGTTCTTCTTTTCGGCTGGCTTCTTAAATTCTCCAGATATTTTTTCTCCCTGCACAGTGACCTTTCCCACATTGCCAACTTCCAGTTGGTCACGGAAGGTGCTGTAGCTGATCTCCGTCCCTTTGCTGATAAATTGTTTTGATATCCAGGGACCAACGAGAAAAAAGAGAATGAAAAGCCAGAAAATGAGCTTCCAGTTGAAAGTGGGACTCTGTGGTCCACCCCGACCTTGTCCCTGCCCTCGAGGATTTAATCTTCCATCCATGGTTTCCCTCCCAAGGCACATCTAACGATGCCTTCTTCAGTAGGATATAATGAGTAAAACAGAAAACAACACTACGAAAGAAAGTTTCTCATGTCATGACTCATCAACTACTTTCTCAGTTTAGTAAAATGGTCTGAAAAGTAAATCGGTTAAACACTGTATTTTCTTGGTAGAAATACCGTATTTATGACAAAAAATATTGACGTTGCGGTAAATCATTTAGATTGCCATCCTCATTGTGCCGGGATGGATTGAAAGGCCGTTTAGTTTTCACCGTCTTCGCACCGTGATAGCCGGCAGCGCCTCTATGCTTTGTTTATTGAGTTTCAGGTAAACGGTATCTTCCTCAATGTGATCGATCTGTGACACGGGAATAGTCACGTCTTTTTTCCCCCAGAGATGTCCCTCCCGCAAAACAAGGTGAGTGATGTGCCCATTCGCTGGATCCACAAGAAACTCGTCCACCACGCCCACTCGTCCATCAGTGGCTTCGACCCGAGCCCCTCGGCGCACGGCCAATTCATTGGGTGGAATGCGCTCATGCTCGAGCGGTACTGCCATACCCTGGGGAAGAACGTAAGGCCACGTCATGTATTCGTCCGCTTCGTACGGGACAAAAGGGACAGAACCCGGAAGAAACTCTATCTCAATGAAATGATCCATGGCTGCCAGTTCTTCCCTGGTACATCGCAGGCGAACCCTATGGGGTCCGGTTTCCGCCACCCGGTCAAGGGGCACTAGTCGCTCGATGTATGGGAATCCCTTTTCTTTCACAACAAGGTGTGTCACCTGCCAGGTTGTGGGATTGATAATGACATAGGTAGAACGGCCACAGGGACCATCTGTACACGATACATCAGCATTCACAGGGATATCCATCGTTGTGATTTCCTCCCTTTGACTAAGAATTGAGAATTCGGGCATTGAGGAATTTCGGAATTGTGCGATCAAGAGCTTAATTCGCAATTCCCCAATTCCTAAATTTTCCTGTCTTTCCGGGCCGCCAGCACCTCTCTCCAAGAGTGGACGAAAGCGGGGATGGCAACGATGATCATGAACAACCCGATGAGCAGATATCCAGTGTCAACAGGCAAATATCGTTCCAGACCGAGAAGAGTTCCAATCCCAGCCACTCCAAAGAGCAACCCGCCAAAGAATAACGTTCTTCCTCCTGTTTGGGCACCGATTCGCTTGATCTCCTCTGGCGAAAGAGAGTGTGTCCATCGTAAAAAAGTGCCAAATAAACCCCCGATGGCCGCAAGCATGATCATTGTTCCCAGTCCGAATAAAAGGCCTGGTACGAATCCCAACCATGGGCTAAACATAGCGGGAGCCGCCACCGTGTTGATAAAGAGCGAGAATCCGCCGAAGCCAAAACCGGCAATGAATCCATGGATGATCGTCCAACGCGGCGGAGGTGCTACCGGTGACCCGCTTAAATTTGCTGGTTCCGAAGGACCCAGCAAATCCTCTGTTGGCATTTTGTGCCAGTCCACCCGGAGATGAAGATGGGGATAGCGATTCTTTCGCAGAACAATCACACCGGCGGCTGACATCGTTAGACCGACCACCGCATAGACTATCCCATTGATTTCCGGCGATAAAAGGAACGGAGCGAGGGCAAGGTAAGCGAGCTCTGAAATGAACATTCGCTGGACCGTGAATGCAGCGGAGAAGTAGAGCCCAGCTTTCATTCCCTCCTTTCCACTCGCGCTGCCAATGGCATAGCTGAACGTAATGGGCCAGGTGTGTTCATCCGGTAAAATTCCATGGAGCAACCCGAAGAGAAATGAGTAAGTCAGCGCTTCAGATGGAGTCATCTGAAGACCTGTGAATTGGAAGAGTAGCAGATTCTCCGATTAACACTGTCTCCTCTCGTCATCCTCATCGCTCCAATCATCCCAGTAATTCTCATCATAGCCGTAAAGTGGCTGCGAATAATATCCGCTGGATATGCGGCCGCATGATGTTAAACTCTCCTCTCCTAATTGAACCGATTAACCGAAGCTGATCGCTTGCCTGATCAATCACCTGGCAGATACCGTCTACAGTCTCCATCGCCTCTGAGTTAACTGGTGCAGTCATCATCCCCAGGCTTGAGCGGCACCACCCGCAAAATCAATCCTTCTACCCTGTCGATGATTACTTTCTGACCAGCCTGCAGGGGTTGAGAAGAAACAGCACGCCAGATTTCACCTTGATAGTCTACCTCAATCTTATCCTCCTCGACCCTGACCACTATTGCCTGGTCACCGATCATTGCTCTACGACCAATGAAAGGCCGCTGGCGTTGAGCCTGAAAAGCTTTCCAATACCCGGCAAGTGAGCCAACCATAATGAGTAAATACAATGGCAGAGCTATCTGCCATGATAGATAGATGAACAAACCCAATGCTAACAGCGGCAAGATTAATAACAAATGGTGCATGCGAATATCTCCTTTGGTGGGTAGGTGCTTTGTATAATCGGTTACTTAACACTGTTCAAGACGGCAACATTTGCGATCAGCTCAATGATTTGCTCTTCGGCCTGCTCAGGCCCGAAGGCACCGATCCATGCTCGATAAGCAGGTATAACAGATATAAGTGAAGCTCGGTTGTTACATAATCATGGCCCCAAAAGCCTGGCCATCGACTAAGCGCCGAATTCCCGCAAGGTGCGTAGATAGCTGATGATATCCTCCCGGCTGAGCATGCCCTGAATTTCCCCATCCACCATTACGGGAAGCTGATTGACTCCATCACGGTCCATCTCTTCCAGAGCTATCCATAATTCTGCATCGGGCTTCACCCGTTTTGTTCGCTCTATCGGGATCATGGCTTGAGCGGTGGTCGTGGTTTGCCATTCAGATCGTGGAACCTCTTTAATGTGATGCAAGGTCAACAAGCCAACGACCTCGTTACTCCTCTTAACCACAAAACTCCGGCGGCCGCTGCCCAGGATGTGATCGTCCACCAGGCGTTGCAAGGGTGTGTCAGCAGGGATAGCTGTGTATTGCCGATTCATTGCCTGTGACACTTTATGGCCGGCCAGCATATCGTGGAGCGCCAGTTGCTGAACCTGCCCCCTGGCGGCACTCTCCAGGAACCAGCCTATGAAGGCGATCCACATGCCGTTGAAGAAGTTGCCGCCAAACATTTGCCACACACCGAAGAAGATGAAGAGGTAGGCGATGAATCGCCCCACATTGGCGGCGATGAGGGTGGCTCGACGCATATTGTGGCTGGCACCCCAGATAATGGCCCGAAGGACGCCGCCACCGTCCAGGGGAAAGCCCGGAATGAGATTGAACAGGCCCAGTGCGACATTGATATAGACCAGATATTTGGAAAGGCCCAGTAGCGGGGCAACGCCGGCGAAGAAAGGCTGCATTAGACTGAAAAGGGCTGCCAGAGTAAAACTCACAGCAGGGCCGGCGATGGCGATCCAGAATCCGGCGGCAGCGGTCGGTGGCTCCGTGCCAATTTGGGAGACACCACCGAAAATAAAGAGCGTGATGCTGCGGACTGGAACTTTGTACCGTATTGCCACCACCGAATGGCCCAGTTCATGGAGCAGCACACTCACAAAAAGCATGATGACTGTCATTGCTCCCATGAACCAATACAGCGCTATAGGCCAGTTCTTAAATTCGGTAGGGTAGTAACCAACGGCCATCGTCCAGGTGAGCAATGCAAAAATCAGAAACCAGGAATAGTCCAGTCCGATGGGAATGCCCAGAATGCGTCCTAATGGAATCGTATGTCGGTTCATTTTCCACCTCCTTTGATCTATTGGGAACTTCACGTCCTCTATTACCCCTTGCCGAGCAGGGGAAGGAGAACGATGCCAATAAAGTCTTGAAGAAAGTGCATCACGATGGGGGCAACCAAGCTCTTGCGCCACATGTAGAGGAAAGCAAAGACTAACCCCATCACACCAACCGTTACTACCCCGGCCGATCCCTCGTAACCATGCCCAAGTGAAAAGATCGCAGCCGACAGCAGAGCCGCCACTGTTGGATTTGCGGTGACAGCCTTGAAGCGCAGTATAAGGTAGCCACGGAAGATGGTCTCCTCAGCCAGAGCAACAATTCCAACCAATACGAGGGCCAACAGAAATTCTCCCATGCCTCTGGCAGCCAAAAATGAGGGCAGTGGCGTCGATGGAGCAGAGAGCCCAACTGCCCGCAACCCTTTTTCGAGCAAACCTGTGCCAAAGGAGAAGGGAATGAACAACACGATACCCAGAGCAATCTCTTTCCTACTACTTTTATATGTCCATCCAATCCAAGTAAAGGGCTCATTGTTACGCCAGATGAAAAAGAAAATCAGGCTAACCAGGGCAAGGTCACGAAGAATAGCGGAAATTGCTACAAGTACAAAGCTTAGGCTTCCTTGCTTAATGGCGAAAAAGGAAAGAGCCATAGAGGGTATGATGAGAAAAAGAAAAACAGAGACCTCAACAAGTTGCTCCGTCCAACTCGATTGGGCACTGTCTCTACTGTTAGTCTTGCTGTTATTCAATTCAGTTACCACTGATTGCCTTCTCTGCATCCTCTCCTCCCTGCCGTGCTTTTTCTGCCTGGCATCCCTGGCCTGAGAGTTCTGAAACACAGAACCCAAAACCTTTGTATTTGAAATAAAATTGACACGGCCCACTGGGATTCAAAACACAATTATGTTCTTTCTGGTTAAGGGCCATCTTTAAAAGATCGGCAGGCCCTAACATCCTGAGCTCGGTCCTTAATTTCCAAAAATCTATCATCCCATCCTTATTTTCTACTCGGCAGCAAGCTCCTATATCTAAATTCTTATTTCCTTCCTGGCTTTTCCAGCACACTGATAATGTAACGATATAGTTTCATCACAGTTTCATCGCTTCCTGGTCAGAGATTTCTTCAACAGGGGTGGAGAGCATGGGTACCGGAGATCCTTCAGGTCGGCGTGGATTGAGTATAAAGCGAAGAAAAGTGTTAGCGTCTGCCAACGGGGTGGCATAACCGACGTAGATCATATCACAAATCCCTAT
>Ga0315282_10011102_pt1 | contig 14016 bp, 15 predicted proteins | sample YL17G07_20_MG_FD_203693 | JGI IMG/M metagenome (GOLD analysis project Ga0315282, IMG submission 203693) | Sediment microbial communities from Yellowstone Lake, YNP, Wyoming, USA - YL17G07_20 | ecosystem: Environmental > Aquatic > Freshwater > Lake > Sediment | place: USA: Wyoming | collected... | reverse complement strand
GCTCGTGTGTATCATCCCACATTTCGCCGACTTCAATTTCAAAAACCACGCCGTAGCCACGTATCATTCCATCATCAACGTAATAGACACGATCCCCGATTTTCACGTTTGGCTTTCCACGTATCGTTCTGAACCAAAAGGAGTTGGAATCATGGGCAACTGCCTCCGCCTCTGCTTCAGCAGTTTTATGTTCGGATTTTGGGGTTGTCACAATAATATCCACAAAGTCACTTCCTACTTTCGATGACACGTTTATTTTTTTTGTTAGTCGCTTCCTTCAGTTCTTTACTTCTTAAATCTATCCATTTTTTGTTCTTAATGTCATAGATAATATAGGATGGATATTTCATGCTTCCGCTTCCTTCAGACATGATCAATCACTTTTTTTGGGTTTTGGCGTTGGATATGTGTGGCCGTGAATGTGGTCGATTATAACGTCCGAAATGATCTTGCCGTTGCAGTCGAACCCAACCTGTCGCGTGAGCAGAGTTAAGCTTCCCGTTTCCAGGAGAGTTCGCTTTGCTTCTTCGAAGTTCACTAAACCACCACAGAAAATATTGTTTTGCTCAACATTTAAACCTTTCTTGGGAGATTACTAATTATTAGCTCGCTACAGCCGACTCGCGATGAGGCTCGGCTACTTATTGCTCTCAACGCCGACACACGTTCAATAGAAAAACACGCGTAAAGCGAGCGCACAATTTCAGTGTCGGAGTTGCTAAGCACGAAAGTGCATCCCAACGAATCAAGCATTTCAACCAGTCGCGCCAAATCTTTTTGATCATTATCTGAGAACCCACCAACAGTGTAACTCGTGAATTTCGCAGTTTCACTCAATGGGACATATGGCGGATCAATATATACAAAATCGCCTTCGATTGGTTCAAGCAAAACCTCCCTAAAATCAACTGCCTTTAAAACCACCCCCTCAAGCGCTTTAGATACAGCTACAAGATTTTCAGCATCGCATATTCTCGGCTTTTTGTAGCCACCAAAAGGCACATTGAACTTGCCTAAACTGTTCACGCGGTAAAGCCCGTTATAACACGTGTGATTAAGGAAGATCAAACGTGCTGCATGCAAAACCGTGTCCGCCGGGACCTCTGCCCGAACACGATAATAATATCCTTTTGGATCTTCAAGGTATTTCTTCTCATGAACTAACAGTGCCTTAATCAACTTTTCAACATTTAACTGCACCGTTTGATACGCGTTGATTAGTTCAACGTTCGCATCATTCAACACCGCCGGAAAAGAGCCCCGCTGTTTACGCAGAAAGAAAAAAACTGCGCCGCCGCCAACAAAAGGCTCATAATATGTTCCAAACTTCAACGGAAAATATGGGGCCAACCTATTTAGCAGTTGCTGTTTTCCTCCAGCCCACTTCACAAAAGGGCGCGCTTCAACCATCGTATCCCTCACCAGAATATTGCCCACAACAGCATATTAACTTTTCAATTTTATGAAAGGAGCAAGGCAATCAATGTTGAGACGACAGTAAATAGAGAAATTATAATGACAACCATGCGTTCGGAAAGTTGCCGGTGATAAAGAATGGTTGTTGCCAAACTTTTTCTCGAGTCAGCAGTCAATCCTCGTTCTGCTAATTTCACTGATGCTTTTTTGCCATTAGCGAAATAAGAGAACAAAATCAAGGCAGAGTTGAAAATGTAAGGTGTCAAAGCAATCAGAAGAAAAGTTTTAAGGTTTGCAATCAACGCGAAAACCGCTAATGTTGCGCCCAAACTGAACGAACCAACATTTCCAACAAATAATTTGCCCCTAAAATTGAACGTTGCAAACACGAACAAAACTAATAGGGGACCGACGATCAAAACAGCCAAATTCTTCGACGCAACCATCAGTCCAACCATAATTACTAAAGGAGGAATTGTTTCTAGGCCGTTCAAGCCTCCAAGCTGGTTTATCGTGTTGGTGGCAATCGTTATAAACGACGGTACAAACAGAAGATAATACATTACTCCAAATTCGCAGGCTCCAAAAAATAACGTGTCTACAAACGTGCTTTTAACAAACTGAATGAGAAAAGCGTTCAAGGGCAACGCGATGACCAACGGGAGAAGAGCTTTGTAACGCCAACGCAAGTCAAGCCAATCATCACATACCCCTATGAAACCGCCGAACAACACGCAAAACATTAAAACCAGCGCGTGATACCCAAAACCAAAAACGCCGAAACTAGACAACAAATACAAAAACGAAAGATATAACACGCTAGCAAAAACATAGACAATTCCCAACCCGTTCGGCACTAACGGACGATTCTTCTTGTGATGATCAACAACTTTCGGAAACACACAAACCACACAACAACAAACTAAAACCCAACATAAAAACGTTTTGCTTACACTAGAGCAACTCAAGCAAACTAGTTAAACGACGCACTGAACAATCAGCCTTCTCAAGTTCGCATGACGGCTTCTGACCCGCAACCAGCCCAAACTTAATGCAGATTGTTTTTATTCCAAGCTTCTTCGCCGGCGCAACGTCGTTGTCCAGCCTGTCCCCAACCATAACCGCCTTTTCAGGGGGGCAACCCGCAAGTTTCAACGCAACCTCAAAAATTTCTGGATTCGGCTTACCCATGCCAACTTCGTCAGATATAACAACCAGTTTAAAGTAGCGGTCAAGCCCCAACCGACACAGCAACTCCCGTGCTTCTCGAGGCTGATTCGCAACCAAACCAAGATTATACTTCTTCTTTAATGATCTTAAGACGAGTTTAACGCCTTTTTTCAACCTCTGCTTTTTTATGTAGAATGATTTAACCCGTGCAGAATAGTGATACAGCACCTGCGGAATCAGTTGTTCGCCGTTTGGTAAACCCGCGACGACCGCCATCAAAAGATTTCGGTGACTAGAACCATAAATCCCCGTTCCACTCACTCCCCGATACTTTTCAGCAGCAACGGCATCCCGCACCAAACGTTTAAACCTCCGCCGAGTCACCTGCACGCCACACTCAACCAAAAACTTGAAAACCTCACGAAACATGAATCGTTCAAACACACCCTCATCAGTCAACGTTGAACCCAAATCAAAAAACACCCATTCAACACCACTAAACCGTTCACGTATAAGCTTTCGCCTACCATCACGCCCCAAACGCTTAATCTCCCGTTCCCTGCGCACAGCTTCACCCCGCGTCGCAAACTCTTCAACAAGCAAAACCTCAACTGGCCTGTGAAGACGCGTGTAACGCCCACCAAAACCCAGCTGATGAAGTCTAAACCGCTCCTCAACATCTTCAGTATGACCCGTATAATAACTTTCATCCTCACACAACAACACATACACCGAATACAGCAAACAATCACCAACAAACAAAACACGCAGCCCCTTTTTAACCTCTTAGCCAAAAAAGCTCAAAAAACAAAATCAACAACGTTTAAAAGCACGCGAAACCACAATATCAATAGGTGTTTAATCATGGAACGCCAGTGGAGAAAAATTGAGTGTTTTATAAACGGAGTTCTTTTCCGCAAACACCTAGCCACCAACCTTAAAATCGCAAACAACATTAAAGAACACGTCGACAACTACTTGATAAAAAGAGGATACACGTTCACCTCCTGCGTAGATCCCGATCCACTCGACGGATGGCCACGCGTGGTCATCCGCATTCGAGTTAAAACCAAAGACTTCGACGAATTGCTCGCGTTATGGGGCAAACTATGCGATGTCGGCTACCAAGGCTTATCATCTGGCGAAGCAATAGATATTTACATTGACTGCGAACAATTAACGGAGTGAAACAGTTTGGCCCACACAAAAAATCCAGGAACGCAATATTTGTTTGAAGTGCCAAAAAGACTAGACAAAAAGAAGCTCAACGCGTCAGCGATTCGGGGAGGATACTGCAAGTCGCCGAAAACAATATACGTGTACGGGTTTGGCTGTGAAGCGTTAGACTACGACGATCGGTTTTACCAAGGATTAGTCAGAATGCCCACGGGCTTTAGCCGTGGGATGAATGGTTAAGTGACAGAAAGCCCGCAACTTTTTGGAAGCGGCTGAAGAATAATCTTATATATGCCCCGCAACATTTGATGGTGTGAACAGCTTTGGATCGAGTAGCCAAAAACAAAGAGATCAAAGCAACCATTAAGAAGACGAGAGATAGGCGCAAAAACCAAGTTTGCAGAACATACGAACTGAAAATTGACAAGTCCCACCTAAACACCGAAACCCAGAAGCACTTAACACGTTTGTTCCTCGAAGCAAAATGGTTCTACAACAGTCTAGTCGCCCAGGGCAAAGCCGACCGCGGCGGGTTGTGGAATGCGGACTACAAGGTTCAAAAGGTTATGGTGAGAAGAAAAGGCGTTTTCGAAGAGCGCGAACTGAAATGTCTTTCTTCTCAAATGAAGCAGGAGATAATCAGCAGGATCAAAGACAACATTGTTGGCCTCTCCAAGCTCAAGAAGAAAGGAAGAAGGGTTGGCAGCCTAAAGTTCACTGGACGAGTACGGTCGATCCCGCTTAACCAGCACGGAGTAACGTACTGGATAAGCAACAATCATATCCACATCCAAAAGCTCAAGCAGCCGCTCCGAGTCCATGGGTTGAGGCAGATACCAAAAGACGCGGAGTACGCCAACGCAACGCTGATCCAGAGGAACGGCGACTACTACGTGCACGTCACGACCTATCAACCAAAGCCTCAAATACAGTTCAAGCAGAAAAGCACAGGCGTGGACGGAGGCATCAGAAAGCAACTGGTGCTATCAAACGGCATCGAAATCGAAGAATCGGTTCCCATAACCAAAAAGGTTCGCAGGCGTCACCGCGAGTTCTCCAGGAAAGAGGAAGGCGGCAAAAACAGGTGGAAGGCGCAGCAGAAGTTGGACAGGGCGTACGACGAACTCACTAGGCAGAGACGCGACATCAGAAACAAGATTGCGGGCAAGCTGACGAAAACGTTTAAGGTCATATGCGTTCAAGACGACAACGTTTCTGGGTGGCAGCGCCTGTGGGGCCGACAAATCTTGGCGACCGGGATTGGAGGGTTAATGAGCGCTCTGAACAAGGCGCATACTCCAGTCCAGGTTGACAGGTTCTACCCGTCGACGAAGACGTGCAGCCGATGCGGCTACGTGCAAAACGTTGGATTGGACGAGCGAGTGTTTCGCTGCGAAGCCTGTGGGCTCGTTATCGACCGAAACCTGAACGCCGCCATCAACAACGAACGAGAAGGCCTAAAAAGTATTGGTGTACCTGTGGTGCGCAGGGAATTTACGCCTGTGGACACGAAGACCGCTGCCGAATTCGTAAGGTACTTTAACGGTATCCCACGGGTTCGTGCAAGTCTAGTGGCTGAAGCAGGAAGCTGGGCATCCGCGAGGAAGCCCACGACTTCAGTCGTGTGGTAGCTCACAAGCACTGGAACGAGCCAAATACCCTTTGTGAACTAACATTGGTTGCTTCATTCAGAAATAGTTATAAGTTACGGCAAGTACGTTAACATGGCGATTGTGGCATGTATCGGGTTCCGATCGAAAACACCAAAAAAATCAGGTTTGAGGCTCCATCGTGGAAACAACTGTATATTATGCTTTTAGATTTGGCTGAAAAAATTCGAACCGATCCTCCACAAGTCATAATTGGAATCGCTCGTGGCGGAATAATTCCCGCACGTGTCCTTTCAGATTTGCTTGGAAACATTGAACTGGGAGTGGTGGGCGTTGGATTCTACACGAACATTGCAGAAACAAGAGATAAGCCAGAAGTGACGATGGGCATCTCAACAAGTGTTAAAGACAAAAAAGTGTTGATTGTGGATGACGTGGCCGACACGGGCAAAAGCCTACAGATGATATTCGACTATCTCGTGAAACTCGGCGCGAAACAAATAACTATTGCCACCCTCTACTATAAGCCGTGGAGCACAATTAAACCCGACTTCTACGCCAAAAAATCACGCAAGTGGATAATCTTCCCCTGGGAAACTCGCGAAACAATATTCTATATAATCTCAAAAAACAAAAACCTGCCTGAAGAAGAGCAAATAGCCGAACTGCAGAGAACAGGCATTCCAAAAAAAGTAATTCGAAAACTCTGGAAACAAAATCACTCGAACTAAAAATTCAGTTTCACAACCCTATTTTTCGCGGCTGACTTCAACGCGGCCTCTGCAACCATTAACGCTTTTATTCCATCCTCGCCAGTAACTACTGGTTGCCTGTTATTTAGCACGGCCTCAACAAAACTTTGAAGTTCAAGTTTAAGTGGTTCCACAACTTCGAAGCGCGGAATACATGACAGTTTATCCGAGTCAACCCGAACCTCCTGCGTCATATAATCAAGCGTAGCCACACATTTGCTCCCAGTAACAATAAGCGTTCTCGCCTTGTACGGCGTGATCCAGTTTGCCTCAATAAACGCGGTTTTTTCATTCCTGAAATCAAGCATCACCTGGGCATAATCTTCAAAACCAACATGATGCATTTTACCCACCTTGGCGTAGACTGCCACCGGATCTTCCCCAAAAAGAAAACGGGTAATATCAATATCGTGAACCGCAATGTCTTTAACCACTCCAACATCGCCAATCCTCTCTGGCCACTGCGAAACTCTTCGGGCGGTAGCACAAACCACATTGCCAAACTCGCCGTCAACAATCAATTTTTTTATATACGGCACTTCAGGGATAAAACGCGTTAGAAGACCAACAGTTAAACAAAGACGTTCTCTTTCAGCCAAAGCAACAATATGTTTTGCATCCTTAATATTAGCGGCCATAGGCTTCTCAACCAAAACGTGTTTTCCCGCCCGCAACACATTCAAAGCCACAGAAGCCAAACCCGTCGCCCACGTACACACACTCACCGCATCAACATCACGCCGCAAAAGCAAACGCTTGTAGTCACCGTAAAACTCGACGCCAAACTCGTGACCAACACGTTCAGCACGCTCAACATTAGAATCACACACCGCCACAAGCTCAGCCTCCGGCAACGAACTCAGCGTTCTCGCATGATTTTTTCCCCACGCGCCAACACCGACAACAGCAACCTTCAAACGACGCATATCAATCCCACACAAGAAAAGGCAACTTCATTAATAAACTTTTCGCGTTTGACACGAAGCAAAAGCTTAATAGACGCGACGAAGAATAATATTACTGCAGGGGTAGCCAAGCACGGAACTGTTGCGTCTAAACGCGATGGTGTGCAACTGAAGGCGGGAGGCTTAAGACCTAAGCCCGTGGCTCAAGTCTGCGACCCGATGCTAAGGACGGCTAAGAACGACTATTCAGCCTGTGAGAAACCTCCTACATAGGCAACATCGTGAGTTCAAATCTCACCCCCTGCACCACTACATTCAACGGTGATTGTCTTGTGTTTTAAGCGATAACATTACAGTGAGGTGGGAGAAGCAGGAGCATCCGTTGGGCTCATAACCCAAAGATTGGCGGTTCAAATCCGCCCCTCACTACCAACAAAAGAAAAAGTTTTTATTAACCATTGATATATTAGGAGATGGGATTAAAAGTGGAAGTTCGCCTAGTCGCGTATACGCAATTTTCTCCAGGGTATGAAGGTTACGGTGCCGACGATCTTGCTGCTTTTGCAATGAGAAGTTGTCACTCGCGAAAGGCTATGCACGAGATTATAAACCCGAAAGAGAAAAAAGAGACGGCTAGGAGAATACGTTTTGCCAAAAAAGTTGGGCACTACAGCGTTTTAGAGCACATCAACTTCACATTCAGTATTTCGGGAATTTCACGCGTGTGTTGTTATGATGAAAAAACGGAGGTGTTAACCGCTGAAGGGTGGAAACGATTCAAACACACCACCTTACAAGATTTGTTTTGCACTTTGAATCCCGCAACCCATGAAATAGAATATCAGACCGCCACGGACTACTTTGCAGGGGCATATGAGGGAAAAATGTATTCCTTACGTTCAACAAAGGTGAATTTACTAGTCACTCCAAATCACCGCATGTATATTTATCCCTATGATACACAGGTAGCAAAAAAAGCAAGAAAACAGGGAAAAGATAACCCCGCTCTCTGGCGAATACGTCATGCTGAAGACCTTTTTGGAAAACGTGTTGCCTATAAAAAGACTGGAAGGTGGAGCGCCAGCGGATTGAAAGTTATGTTGGTTCCAGGCGATGAGATTCCATACTGGGGAGGAATGCGTAAAGTGAGATCTTTGGCCTTGGACGCAAATTTATTCGTTGAATTTTTAGGGTATTATCTTAGTGAGGGTCACTTGCAGCATGCAAAAGGAACAGGTTATAATATAATTATTACTAACTTCAACATTTCGTTATTGGCCAAAATATACGAAAGTATTAAAGGAATGGGTTTCAACCCTCGTTATAACTATGTTGAAGGAAGACGGTGTAGGGTTGTTTTTTCAAGTTATCTGTTGTATCAATACCTCAAAAAATTGGGGCATGCAAAGGACAAATATCTTCCACGCGACCTCATTCTTACATTGAGTCAAGCTCAGTGTCGTATTTTGTTGGATGCCCTAATTGCTGGCGACGGATCAAAATATTTCGAAAATGGGCCTTGGCGATATTATACTTCCTCAAAACATCTTGCTGATGATGTTCAAGAGTTGGCACTTAAAGCAGGATATGCTGCTAACATTAATGTTGATGATAGAAGAGGGCAACAGCATCCAGGCCCACGCAACCTCATAACGTTCACCTTAGTTTCATATGGGGTTACTATTTTAACTCGACAAAACGTTCCATTAATTAACCATGGTGGAAAACGGCACGATAAATGGATTGGTTATAAAGGGAAGATCTATTGTGTGGGCGTACCGAACGGTTTGCTGTATATCCGAAGAATGGGAAAAGCGGTCTGGTGTGGAAACAGTCATCAACTCGTTAGACACAGGATTGCAAGCTATAGTCAAATGTCCATCCGCGCCGTTGACCCTGAATATTTGGATGTAATTTTGCCCGCCACAGTTTCAGCGAGGGCAAAAGAAATTTTTAGGAAACACCGTCAAAACGCTCGAGAAACTTACCGGCAACTCGTTAAAGCCGGCGTTCCAAGAGAAGACGCCCGCTTCATTCTGCCTATGGGAATAGAAACACACATAGTCGTTACAATGAATGCTCGCGAGTTACTTCATTTCATTCGGCTAAGAACCGACGAACGCGCACAATGGGAAATACGTGAACTCGCAAACCAAATGTTAACGCTCGCAAGGCAGGTAGCGCCCATAATCTTCGAAAGTATTCCAAGTAACATTTAAGGCGAAAACGATGTTGACCGTCCTGATAAAACTAGACCGAATAGATTACACTGAGAAAGCAAGAGAATGGTGCAAGCTACCATACCCCGACCATCCGAAAGGGTGCCCTGCGTATGGCCGCCGAAAAGATTGCCCGCCAAACGCACCTCGCTTTCACGAAAGGTTTGATCCGCCTTTTTACTTAGTTGCAGTCAGGTTCGATCTTGCCGAACACGCCAAGAAAATGCGGGTGAAACATCCCGACTGGAGCGAAAAACAAGCCAGATGCCTATTATACTGGCAACGTCAAGTGGACAAGCAGCTAAAAAAAGAGTGCCTTAAACTGCTAGACAAACTTCCCGCCAGTTTTGATTATACCATGAAGCCGGAGGCGATGGGCGTAAACGTGATAACAACCGCACTCAAGATTTACATTCCAATAGAAACCAAACCGCAAAACTATGTTTGGAAAATAGCCATTATTGGAAAACGAAAAAACCCGCAAAATCTTTAAATGGTGCAGCCACTATTTTTAACTTTTATGCGGGAAGTCCCCGTCCTTCAGGGCGGGGATGAAAGTGCTTATATATCGCGTGCAACATTGCAGTTCGTGGTTGCAATGAAACGTGCGTATCGTTTCAGGCTCTACCCAAAGGAGAAGCGGGCGGAACAGTTCGAGAAGATGCTGACGCTGTGCCGCAGACTCTACAACGCTGGGCTGGAACACCGCATCACCGCGTACAGAAACGGCCAGTCAGTAACGTATCTGCAGCAGCAGAACGAGCTGCCCGCAATCAAGAAGGCGTTGCCAGAGTATGCCTCGGTTCACTCTCAGGTTTTGCAGGACACGTTGAAGCGGCTCGACAGGGCATACAAGGCTTTTTTCAAGCGAGTCGCCGAGAAGCGAAAGGGTAAAAACGTTAAAGCGGGCTTTCCAAGATTCAAAAGTAGCAACCGCTACGACAGCATCACCTATCCCCAGAGTGGCTTCAAACTGTTGTCCAATGGACACGTATGGCTGTCGCGAATCGGCGAACTGCGGATGTTTATGCACCGACCTCCGAAAGGCAAAATTAAAACGTTAAATGTTAAGCGCGACCGGTGCGGAGACTGGTTTGCAGTGTTGACCGTGGAGAAACAGGCGGTTCGGAAGAGGGCTGCTCCCGTAGTCGGCATCGACTTGGGCCTACGCAACCTAGTGGCGTTGTCGAATGGAGAAACGCTGCCGACACCAAAGTTTCTGCGGCGGTCAGAGGCGAAGCTGAAGAGGCTGCAACGTTGGACAAGCCGAAAGGTTAAGAACAGCGGCAAACGCCGAAAAGCCATTTTACGCTTGGCTAAAGGACACCGCTTGGTCGAGCGTCAACGCACAGACTTTCTACACAACCTCTCACACGATCTGGCCAGATGCGACGTTGTCTTCGAAAAATTGAACGTTTCAGGCATGCTCAAAAATCATCGCTTGGCCAAGTCGATAGCGGATGCGTCTTGGAGTCGACTAGTTGGAATGACCGTCTACAAAGCGGAAGAAGCTGGTGGACGAGTAGTGCTGGTCGACCCCAAGTTTACGAGTCAGGAATGCTCGAACTGTCACACACGCGTAAAAATGCTGCTTAAAGACCGCGTGTTCGTCTGTCCCAACTGCGGACTAGTCATATGCCGCGACGTTAACTCTGCGCATGTGGTGTTGAGCCGTGTAGGCAGGGGCACTGCCGAATTCACGCCCGTGGAAAACGCGCCTCTACTCGCTGAGCAAGCGTGTTCTATGAAGCGGGAAGCCCCCCGTCTTTTAGGCGGGGGAGGATGTCACAATGGATTGGGGGTTAATATTGCCATACAAGTTTACTTTCGACTTGACGCGAGCCTCAAGAAAGTTTTTTATGGAAATAGCCAAATTTAGCAATCAACGCCAGTTGCCACTAAGAGCAGGAACAGTGGCAGTCGCAATGATCAGGAAGTTTAAGCTGCAAGAGCTAACTGGACTGAACTTGGCAGACGCAGTAGTTCTTGTTCAGGACTTGGTTGACATTGAAACCCGAAACCTCGCCGAGCTTAAACGATTCTCGCAAACCAAGAAGCGAGCACTTTTTCTTCCACACTGCGCGAGGAAACACATGGATAATCAGTGTAAAGCAACATTCGACAAGGCGGTTCCAACATATGTCTGTGCGCACTGCTCACCCGACTGTCTCATTAACCAAGCAACCCAACTCGCCCAACAAAGAGGATACGATGTCTACGTTTTGCCCGGCGGATCCTGTATTCCCAAAATACTAAAAGAAAAAGGCTATGACGGCGCAGTTGGAGTCGGTTGCGGGATGGAAATTAAACTAGGCGGCGAAGTTTTCAATCAACTGGGAGTTTCAGGACAAGCGGTGCCTCTACTAAAAAACGGTTGCACTGGAACAACCTTTAATTTGGAAACACTAACAAAACTTTTGCAACCCCTCAAAAAATAGCGAAACCAGCTTAGGTTATCTCTTTTTTTCAACAAGTTACAATTCATCCGAGAATTAATTTATCCTTAAAAAAGCATGAAACGATTATTTAATTGTCGATTAAATGAACATTGAATTATATACTGTGAAATCTGTACTTTCAAAATCAAAAATTTCCGACTACACCATTAACCCTTACATTGGTTGTGAAAACGCCTGTTCCTATTGCTACGCCCGCTTCATGAAGCGAGTGCTCGGCATAAAAGAGCCTTGGGGCAATTTTGTGTATGTGAAAATTAATGCACTTGAAGTTCTAAAGGAAGAAGTGAAACGGAAAAGGCCGGGCCAAGTGTGGATCAGTGGAGTGTGCGATCCATACCAACCTTTAGAGGAAGAATATCAAATCACAAGAAAATGTTTACAAGTTTTGCTTAAAGAAGGTTGGCCAATTTTGATACAAACCAAGTCGCCACTAGTTTTGCGTGATGTTGATCTGCTAAAAAAGTTCAGTAGTGTCGAAGTAGGTTTTTCCATTGCTACCGCAGACGAGCAAGTTAAAACGTGGTTCGAACCGAAGACGTCAACAATTGCAAGCAGAATAGACGCATTGAAAAAATTACACGATGAAAAAATTAAGACGTTCGCCATGATAGCACCGATCTTGCCTGGGGTCGAAAAATTGACAGGACAAATTTTGGGGTGCGTTGATCACGTGCTGGTTGACAGAATGAACTATCACTATGCCGACTGGGTTTACAAGAAGCACGGTTTGGAATATGCGTTAACTAGAGAGTTCTTCGAAAAATCCGGCGAAGAAATTCAAGAGAAATGCAAAAAAGCAAATATTCCATGCAGAATTCTCTATTGAACTGCCCTTGCCTTTCGTTGGGGGGACTTCCACGCACCAGCTAAAACAGGCAACACGTCACAACAAATTAGAAAAATCTAACCATTTATTTTGGAAAAAGTGTAGCTTCAACCTTTTTAAGAAACTTTAGATTTTAATGATTAGAAAAACCAATCGAAGGATGCCAAAACCTGTGCCAATTTTAGAAGGTAAAGACGCGACAAAACACAGCCTCACTTCAAACCACAAAAAATTACCCATGAAACTGCCGATTCCTGAGGAGGAAATGCTGAACTCGCTAAAGAGGGGCTTACGGCTGCAACTGTGGAACGGCTTTTTACACAGGCAAATAAACTTGAGAAGCAGGAAACGCATCTTCCGCAAAATCAAAACAATTTTGGGACGGTAAAGGTTAGTCCAAAACCCTCCGTCAGGTTGTAGAAGATGTCCTCGTCAGAATGGTTTAAATAGGTCAACGCACATTAACCTTAATGGTGGTCTATGGTGACCGTTTGGCTCTTAGTTCCAGTACGCGAATACTTTTTTAGGCAAGAGTCTAAACAGCAGCAAGGCCACGGTAAGGAACAATAAATAAACCACCCATTTTAAAGCCAGCCATTTCGGTCACCTCCTTGCTCTGGCCCTAAAAGCTCGGTAATCTAACTGGCCAAGGAGGCAGACTCAACTTTTTGAGGCCTAAGCCCTTGAAGCCTGTAGCGGGAGTTCGATAGTTAACCAGACCGAAAATCTCCCCCGAGCTACTGGAGACGTAGTTTAACAGGACAAAACTCCACGGTCCTAACGTGGCAAATGAAAGTTCAAATCTTTCCGTCTCCGCCATGCTTCGGTAGTCTAATCGGCCAAGGATGCTAGAACCTCAAGCGGTGGCAAAACCTTCAAGCCGAAAGCGGGGAAATCTAGCGATCAGGGTTCAACTCCCTGCCGGAGCACCAGCGTCTTTCGTCTAATGGTAGGACGACGGGTTGCCAGCCCGCTGATGCGAGTTCGATTCTCGCAAGACGCACCAGGATCCGTGGCTCAACCAGGGAGAGCGGGAGACCTTTAAGCCTGAAGCCCTTAAACCTGGTGGGGAAATCTCCTTGTTGGGGGTTCAAATCCCCCCGGATCCTCCAAGCCCCGTAGTCTAACTGGCCAAGGATCTCGGCCCCTGAAGCCGAGGACGGAAGTTCGATACGCTCGAAACACACGAGCGCGAAACTCTTCCCGGGGCTACCAACTGGCGAATAGTGTAGTTGGTCTGCACAGTGGTCTGTGAAGCCACTAGGGCGGGTTCAAATCCCGCTTCGCCGACTTCGTCGTCATAGCTCAAGATCCGAGCGCCTGCGTAGTAAGCAGAGGGGTAGGAGTGCAATTCCACTTGGCATCTCCAACGCATCCTTCGTCTAGAGGTGGAAATTCTTTGATGGGATCAGTAAACTTTGAAGCCCATTTTTTTGACTGCGAAAACTTTAAATATAGTGAAGAACATTAATATTTGCGTGGT
>Ga0315282_10011101_pt1 | contig 14019 bp, 6 predicted proteins | sample YL17G07_20_MG_FD_203693 | JGI IMG/M metagenome (GOLD analysis project Ga0315282, IMG submission 203693) | Sediment microbial communities from Yellowstone Lake, YNP, Wyoming, USA - YL17G07_20 | ecosystem: Environmental > Aquatic > Freshwater > Lake > Sediment | place: USA: Wyoming | collected... | reverse complement strand
GGGTGTATCGAGAGTTACTCCGGTACTGCCCACTGCTCGCCATCTTCCCCCTCTCCGCTGACCCTCACCTCCTTTCGTGATGCCGTTCTTCACGCCGAACGTGCGCAACCAGTATACGCCGCCCGCGCCGCCCCGTCATTGTGCGCGGCGGGCATCCGTCTGTACGATCCAGGCGTCCGGCCCCGCCGGGACACCTTCTCCCTCCCCTCCGCGCTCCGGCCCGGGGATCCCTCCCCGGGCCGGTGCTCGCTCGGGGACTCGTGCGCCTCTGGCGCGCTGGCTCGGGCGTGAAGTCCGCCCGTGCCTGTCCCCACGCTTTTCAACTATCTACGGCTTGATCGCGATGCTCATCATCGCCTTCGTCGAAGCCGTAGCACAGGTAACGCTCGTGGTCGTGTACGCCCCCGCCGCCGCCTTCACGCCGGTGGCTACTCCGAGCCCGCCGCCGTTGCCGGAACTTCGCGTGTTATCCGTCCGCTCGGCGAGGCCGCTCAGGTCGCCATTGGACCAGGCCGAGAAGTTGGCCGTGCCGTTCGTGTCCGGCAAGGAGGTAGCGATCGCGGCCACCACGAGAGTGTTGGCCACCGTGGTGGTCGCCCCGGGAATGGCGCCGCTGGTGTCAACGGTAGATTCCGTCCCACCGGCCGTGATGTTGCAGGGATCACCGGAAGTGGTGGCCCCGCGGATGGCGATGATGCGGCCCAGTTGGTGATTGCCCGAGTCGCTGGTAGTCGGCGCGCCCTGTGTCCCATTGTAGCGGGACCAGTACACCGTGAGGCGCGTCGCGTTGGTGGCCCCCGCGGTGCCATAGCCTTGCGGGGAGTTAGTCACCTGCGTCCAGGTGCCACCGTTCTGGTTGGAGATGGAGATAGCCTGATTGGCCGTCTCGAGGAAGAGCAGCAGGATGTCGTTGGTCTGCAGGCCGGCCGGCAGCGCAGGCGTGATCGCCCCCGTGCCGGAGGCCACCGACCCGGCGGCAACGAACGTGGGGGCCGCCACCGTAGCCGTGATGTAGTTGGTCTTGGTCTCGCCGTCCGAACCACCCGCGTTGGTGGCCGTCAGGGAGACGGTGTAAGTGCCGGCCGCGTAGGTGTGGCTCGGGTTCTGCACCGTGGAGGTGTTGGAGTCCCCGAAGTCCCACGACCACGCCGTCGGCGTGTTGGTGGAGGAGTCCGTGAAGCTCACCGCCAACGGCGCCGTACCTGTCGTCGGCGTGCCGGAGAAGTCGGCCACCGGGGCCGGAGGAAGCGCGTTGACGGTGATGTAGTCGCTGCGGGTGAGGGAGTTCGAGCCATACCCGTTGTTCACCGTGAGCGCCACGGAGTAGGTACCCGTGTTGCTGTAGCTGTGGCTCGGGCTCTGCACCGTGGAGGAGGTCCCGTCACCGAAGTCCCAGGCCCAGAAGGTCGGGGTTCCGGTGGAGGCGTCCGTGAACGTGACGCTCAGCGGCACGTAGCCCGTAGTGGGCGTGCCGCTGAAGTCCGCCGTGGGCGCCGAGATGGTCGTCCCCGGCTTCACCCACAGCTTCAAGCGGATGAAGTCCACGCTGGTCTGGTAGGGATTGTAGTTGCCGCCGTTGCAGCCGCAGATGTCCACCCAGATCTGGCCGTCCGCGAGGAGGTATTCCCCGACGGCGCTGCGGACGAAGGACGGCGTGTCCCGATCCTCGGTTCCCCACAACTGCTGTGGGATAATAAGCTCCCACGTATTGTTGTCGAGATGCCGCATTTCCTCGCTGTGCAGCGGCACGTCCGCGCGGCTGGACTTGAACTGGCTCTCCAGACTGAGTTGCGCCAGATCCGAAGCCGCATAGGAGACGTCGAAGTAGTAGCGGCGCGCGTCCTGGTTGTACTGGTTCGGGGCCGAGACGTGATAGATCTGGTTGTCCGAGCGAATGTCGGCCAGGGTCCCGCTCACGATCGTGGCCCCGCGCCAATCCTGCATCCAGAAGCTGTTCGGATACAGTGTCACTTCCGTGCACACCGCGATGTAGTTGGTCTTGGTCTCTGTATCGTTGCCGCCCGCGTTGGTCGCGGTCAGCGCGACGGTGTAGTACCCTACGCTGTTGTATGTGTGCGACGGATTCTGCGCCGTACTCGTGCCGGAATCCCCGAAGGTCCACGACCAGGAGGTCGGAGTGTTGGTGGAGGTGTCGGTGAAGCTCACCCCCACCCCAGCCAATCCCACCGTCTGGTCTGCGGTGAAGTCCGCCACCGGGGCCGGTACGGTGACGGTAATGTAGTCGGTCTTGGTCTCGCCGTCCGAGCCACCCGCGTTGGAGGCGGTCAACGACACCGTGTAGTTGCCCGCGCTGTTGTAGGTATGGCTCGAGTTCTGCACGGTGCTCGTGCTGCTGTCTCCAAAGTCCCACGACCAGGAGGTCGGGCTGTTGGTGGAGGCGTCGGTGAAGTTCACCGCCAACGGCGCCGCGCCGCTGGTCGGCGTGCCGGAGAAGTCGGCCACCGGAGCCGGCGTGCCCGTGGGATTCAGGAACACCGTCCAGCGCACCCAGTTCACCGAGATGGTGTAGGTGGCCAGTTTGTCCACATACGGGAAATGGCACTCGTTCATACTGACGTTGCCGCTGGAGTCGAGCAAGTTATTCGTCACCAGGCTGGCCTTTGATTGGGTAAAGGCGTAGTGGACGAAGGCATCGGGCATGTACTGAATGCGACACGCTCCGTTGGGGAACCGACCCGTGGGCCACGGACACAACTGCCCGCAGATATCCGTGTTCCCGGCGCTCGTCTTGCCCTGCCAATCCAACGTAATCCCCGCGATCTGGCTGGGCGTGTATCCGGTAGGAGCGCTGAAGTTGATGTCGCAGAAGTTGTAGCCGTGATACTGGACGGCCGTGTCGCAGGCGAAGACCATGCCATCCCCGGTCCCGCTTTGCAGGTCCGCCAGCGTTCTCGATACCACGTGCTGATTCCCGCCGGAGGGCACCGGCATCGAGTAGGAGGTGGGATACACATAGACGGAACCACTGCACACGGTGATGAAGCTGCTCTTGGTCTCCGTGTCCGAGCCATAGGCGTTGCTCGCCTGCAGCGAGACGGTGTAGTACGCGGAGGTGGTGTAGGTGTGGCTCGGGTTCTGCTCCGTGCTGCTCCCGCCATCGCCGAAGGTCCAGGACCAAGCGGTGGCGTTGTTCTTGGAGGCGTCCGTGAAGCTCACCGCCAGGGGCGGCATTCCCCACGTCGGCGAGGCCGTGAAGTCCGCCGCGAAGGCGCTGATGGTGATGTAGTTGGTCTTGGTGCAGGTGTCCGAGCCGTCCGCGTTGGTGGCCGTCAGCTCCACCGTGAAGCTCGCCGCGCTCGTGTACGTGTGGGTCGGATTCTGCGCCGTCGAGGCGCCGCTGTCCCCGAAGCTCCACGACCACGCGGTCGGGCTATTGGAAGACTGGTCCGTGAAGTTCACCACTTGCGTCACGTTGCCTGTTGTCGGGGAGGCCGTGAAGGCCGCGTTCAGCGGCTTCACCGTGATGTAGTTGGTCTTCGTGCAGGTGTTGTTCCCTGCCGAGTTGGTGGCTGTCAGCGCCACCGTGTACTGGCCGTAGGAGCTGTAGGTGTGGGACGGGTTCTGCGCCGTGCTGCTGCTGCTGTCCCCGAAGCTCCACGACCAGGAGGTGGGCCCGCCGCTGGACAGGTCGGTGAAATCGAACGCGGCCGGCGGAGTGGCCCACTGTTGCGAGCCATTGATCCCTTGGCATGTCCCTAAGAAGTCCGCCACCGGGGTCACCGCCGCCCCCTGGTACTCGTAGGGGCCGATGTCCCAGCCGCCATCCTTCGGACGCGCGTTGCCTTCGATGTCCCGGATCACGCCCGGACGGGGGATCCCGCCCGCGGCGCTGGTCCCCTTATCCCTGAGCATCGCGTTGGATTGCGTGTCCCACAGCGGGCGATAGTAGTCCACCCAGCCCTGCCATGTGGTGGGGCTGCCGCTCAACGTCAAGTGCGGATCCCCGTAGGTGGCCCCGCTCTCTGTGGTGGGGTCCGGAGTGTCGGACTCGTGAGTGAGCGGCTGGCCGTTATTGTAGAAGTTGTTGTTTCCCGTATACCAGTTCACGATGTTTCCGTTGCCGCCCAGACTGAGGGTGGAGCCGTAGGGACGCATGTGACCGGTGGTATCGTAGAACATGTTGTTGAACACGTAGTAGTAGTACGTGACCGGGTCGAAACACGTATTCCCCGTGATCGCCAGCGCGGTCACGTAGCTGTAGCACGTGGAAATATTGGGGTCGGCGCAGTCTACGAACAGGTTGTTGTACACGTACGCGTAGTCACAGCCCGCCGTCTCCGTCGCGCCTCGCTTGGCCCCCCTCACGATGTTGTTGCGAATCACCGTGTAGCCCGACTGGTGGTGATAGTCCGGACTGGAGGCGCTCTGCAGCGTGCAGTTGCCGGGGAGGAAGCCCCACGCACTCAAGTTCGCGTCCCCGCCCGGGTCGGCTTGGTCAATATAGGCGTTGTCCGCAAAGGTGTTGTACAGGGAGCCGCCCTTGACGAATCCCCCCGTAAATATGTTGTGGACATAGTTGCGGTGAAAGGTGCAGTTGTTCACCCACACGCAGTCAAAGCCGCATCCCAGGTAGTTGTACAGCTCGCTGTCGTGGATATCAATGTAGTCGCTCTGCTGGACCTTGAGCTGGCCTCGTTGCTGTGGGTCGTGGACCTTGCAGTTCGTGATCTCGATGTGGTGGCTGCGCTTGTTGGGATCCGTCCATTCGTCGCACCCGCCGGTGATGGACAGAGGGTGGGCGGTACTGGCGGGATTCGCGTCCACCGCGCTCATGTCGAGACCGTTCAGGACGATGTACTTGCAGCGCACCAGTCTCACGCACGCGGTGAAGACCGCGGTGAAGTCGCCGTCATAGGGGCGGACGGTGATCGGGGCGCCGGGGGCCCCGCCCACCAGGGAATGGTCGGTGAAATGCACCGAGCAGTACCCATCCCCATTGATGTTCATCATCGTCGCGTACGTCCCCGCCCGCACGTACACCGTATCGCCCGGCTGGGCCCGGCGGGTCAGCACCCCGCCGTTGTTGTAGTAGAACGCAGCCGACAGGGTCGCGAAGGGAGCGCCAATAGTGCCCGCATTGGAGTCATTGCCGTTCGTCGCCACGAACCAGTCGGTGGCGACGGCCGCAGTACAGCAGGACAGCAGGAACGCCAGTACGATCAAGAGCACGACGTGTTTCGTCACTGACCCCTCCTCTTTGGGGAGTGTGTACTGCTCCCTACCTACTGCCTTTCACTGCTCTGTCCGGCCCTGGTCATCACCTCCTTCGGTCTGTTGTGCCCCCCCTCTATTTTCCGCCCCCGGCGTCGGCCTGTCATTGTACGGGGCGACTATGTTATTGAACAATACGCTCGCCGCGGAGCGCTTTCTCCAGGAACCGGCCCGGGGATCTCTCCCCGGGCCGGCATCGCCGGCGGGATTGCATCGGCACGGCAGTGCCGATGCCCTGTCGCCCGCGCCCGCTCCGGCCTGATTGCCGCGCCAGTAGCCTGCCCGCGCCGGCGAAGCCGCCCACAGGTCACGCCGCAAGGAAACTCCTCCCCCCGCGCCGAACTACCCCGCATCATCGGTTGCCGCCTTACCGCCCGGAGGGGATGCCAGCCTCATGGAACTGACGCTCACCTTCACCCGCCCCCACGGCGAAACGCTCGTCTCGGTCGCCCGCGACGGCGCGCCCGCCGTCCCGGCCCTGTCGTGCCCCGCGTGGCCGGCTCACGCCGAGGCGCTCCGCAAGCGCGCACAGGCCCGGTACGAGAGGTCCGGGCCCGCCTCGGCCTACTCCCACACTCCTCCTCGCGACCTGCGGCGTGAGGGTCAGGAAGTCGGCGAAGCCCTCTGGGCCTTGCTCCCGGAGGACGCGCGAACGAATGTGGCCGACTGGCTCCGCGAGGCAGACGCGACCGCCGGCCTCCACACCCTCGCCGTCGTCGCCGACGAAGCCCTGGGACCTGAGGTGCAGGCCCTCCCCTGGGAACTCCTCCGGCCCGGAGAGGCCGCCCTCCCCCTCTGCCTGCATCCGCGGCTCTCCCTCGTGCGGCGCACCGGTGACGTGAAGCCCACCCGCACCCCGCCCGGCCCCCTCCGCGTGCTCATGATGGTGGCCGCCCCCGAGGCCGACGACGCCTCCGCGCCTGCCCTCGACTGCGAAAGAGAAGAGGGTGTCCTCCTCGACGCCCTCGCGCCCGCTCTCGGCGAGGAGCGCGTCCTCTTTGAGGTCGCCGAGGAAGGCAACCTGAAAGCCCTCGACGAGGCCCTCGCCCGCGGTCGCTTCCAGGTCCTCCACCTCACCGGCCACGGCCGCCCCGGCTCCCTCCTCCTCGAAGATGAAGACGGCGGCCCGCATGACGTCGAGGCCGACGCCCTCGTGGCTTGCCTTTGCTCGCATGCCGATCTGCGCCTCGTCATCCTCTCCGAATGCTACAGCGCCGCCCTCGCCCTCCACCTCGCCCGCTATGTTCCCTATGTCATCGGCATGAGCGGCCCCGTCCCTGATGACGGCGCCACCTCTTTCGCCCGGGAGTTCTTCTCGGCCGTCGGCGCCCACCAACCTCTGGAGGTCGCCTTCCTCCGCGCCCGCGCCGCCCTCCACCAGTGGGTCCTCGACCGCGAGCCCCTCCTCCCCGGCGCGCCCCGCCACACCACCGCCCTCGAGTACTCTCTCCCCGTCCTCTATGCCCCCCGGAGGCCCGTGTCTCTTCTGAACGAAGAGACGTACCCCATCCCCGATCGCCGGAATCCCATTGGGGTTGACCTCCCCTTCTTTCGCGGCATCGGCGAGATGGTCGGACGCCGCTACGAACTCCGCCGCGTCGTCACCCAGTTGGGCCGCTCCGGCGGCGTCCATCAGCTCGTGGGCATCGGCGGCATCGGCAAGAGTTCTTTGTCCGGCTATGCCGCGGAACGCCTCCTCCGTAGGGAGTGGCGCATCGCCTACCTTCAGGGCGCCACCTCCGCCGTCTCCCTCGTCCAGAAGATGGAGACCCTGGGCCGCGTCGAGCCGCCCACTGAGCCGCTCGAGTTGGGCCCTCGCCTCGCCCGCGCCCTTCACCCCTTCGCCCACCAGAACGCCCTCCTGATCCTCGACAACTTCGAGGACAACCTCGACGGGGCCCCCGGCCCTGACACACCCCTGGACGCCACCCACATCGGGAAACGCTTCCAGCTCCTCAGCCCCGACCTCCGCTACGTCCTCCAGCAGATCGCCCTGGAGCGCAACGGCCTGCGCCTGCTCCTCACCTCCCGCGTCCCCGTGCAACTGGAGGCGGACGCCCCCGACCCCTTCCCCGTCCCCCCGCTGGGCGCCGGCGATTTCCGCAAGCTCATGCTCCGCCTCGGTCACGTCTGGCGGGTCATACGCGATCGAGACGATATCGCCGATCTCTGGCGCACCCTCGGCGGCCACCCCCGCGCGCTGGAGTTCTTCGACGCCCTCCTCGGCGCCGGCCAGGCGCGCTTTGACGATGTGCGGGCTCGCCTTCTCGATCGCTTGGCCGCGCAAGGCCTCACCCTCGAAGGGGTCCAGGCCCGCCTCGAGGCCGCCCGCCAGGCTGCCCTCACCGGGGGCCTCGCCGCCGGGGGGGAAGCGCAGGCCCGTGCTGCGCAGATGGAGGCCCTCCAACTCGCCGCCGCCGACGCCGCCGCCCGCGGCCTCCTTGACGTCTTCGCCGCCGAACGCGAGGAAGTCGGGCTGCGCCTCCTCGCCTGCCTCAGCGTTCTTCGCGACCCGTTCCCGGAACGGGCCGTCCTCCTCGCCGCCGCCCACTCCGCCCCCCTCCTCTCCGAGGCCGACGCGCGCCAAACCGTCAACGCCGCGGCCCGCCTCGGCCTCATCTCCCGGCATGAGACCGCCGCTGGCGAATCCCTCTGGTTTCTCCACCAACTCGCCGCCGCCGACCTGCGCCAGCGTCCCCCCCTGGCCCCCGAACTCACCGCCGGCCACGCCGCCGCCGCCGCCTACTACGACTGGCTCACCGACCACTACTCCACCCTGGACCTCCTCCTCGAGTGGCGCTACCACCTCCTCCGCGCGGGTGATGTCGCTGGCGCGGCCGGCGCCACCACCACCCTCGTGAACCGCCTCTTCCTCTGGGGCCTCTTCAGCCAGGCGCGGGCCCTGGCCCGCGAAGCGCTGGACTCCCTCCGAGATCGCCCCCGCGACCCAACCACTGACGATGCCCGCGCCACCATGAACTACCACTTGGCGACCATTGAGCACGCACAAGGAAACCCGACGGCGGCCCGGCAACTGCTGAGACAGGCCTCGGTCACCTATCGGGGATTGGGTCGCCGCCGTGAAGAGGGGGTCTGCTTGCACGAGTTGGCGCGCATCGAGGCGAGTCAGGGGAACCCCGGGGAGGCGCGGCGCCTGCTGGGGGAGTCGCTGGCGATCACGCGGGAGCTGGGGGACCGGCGGGGGGAGGGGGCCTCCCTCGCCATGCTCGGGCAGTACTTCTTGTCCTCCGATCCGCTCGTGGGGCTGGCCATGCTTGGGCGGTCCGTCTGGATCCTCACCTCTATCGGTGCGCACGCCGACGTCGCGGCCGCCAAGGGGGTGCTGGATGCGTGCGAAGATAATGTCCGCGAGGGACTGCAACGCGCGGAACAAGAAGGACACGCGGCCGCCGCCACCGTCGCCTACTACCTCGGCGCGATAGACCTGGTCACCGGCCTCCGTGACCTCGACGAGGCCGCCGCGCGCCTGGAACGCGCCCGAGGCGAATTGACCCGCGCCTCCGATGACGGTGCCGCCGCCTGCACCCTCGCCCTCGCCTGTGCCTACCAGCGCCTCGGCCGAGAGGCCGACGCTGCCCCCCTGCTGGTCGAGGCCAAGCAGGGCTTCACCGACCTCGGCAAGGCCGACGCCTTCGAACCCATGCGCCTCATGTTCTCCGGCGAGGGAGTCCTGATCCCGGGCCAGGAAGGCCCCCCTGCCCCATGAGCCGGCCGCGCCGGACCGTCGCTCCCCTCCGCCGTTCCCTGCGCCGCGCCGACTCCGGGCCGAGCGGACGCGACCGGCACGGGCGTTGCCCTTCCCTCTTCCGTGCGCCCCGCAGCCTGCCGCGGCCGTCCCATCCCCCCGGCGCGGAGGATGCGCCAATCCCCCTATTTCCTGCCAGAAAACCGCAGATTCCTCTTGACCACAACTGGCGTTGCACCTAATATGTCCGAGGAGTCTTGGCCTACCTTTGCACTGCGGACGGGGCCTGACTTCTACGGGAGGGAGGCGGACCGCTGCGACCACACGCTTTCCCCTCGCCGCAGGCGGCTAGACCAGCTACTCGGAGGGAGTCATGAAGGGCATCTACACACTCGTCGTGCTGCTGCTTCCCCTGGTGGCGCTCCTTCCATCGCCGGCGGTCGCCGCCGACGCAGCCGCTCTCTCCCCTCCCGCCTCCGGGGATCTTTGCACCACCCCGGATCTGAGCCCACCCCACGTCCCGGCCACCCCTTCCCAACCCCACCTCACCCTGGATCAGCTCGCGCGGGTCCAGGTGGTGACCATTCCCTTGGAGCCCGGCGCCACTGGCCGGACGCCGCGCGCACTCGACATTTCCGGCGTGCTCTACCGCCCCGCCGACGGATCGGTGCAGACCCTCCAGAACGCGCGCATCGCCCTCACGCTGGAAGACGTGGCGATCCCCTCCGCCGATGACGACACCCTCAAACCGCTCCTCACCGCGCGAGGCATCTACGCCGACGCTAAGGCCCTCGGCATCCTCCGCGCCCTGAACCTCAACCCGCCCGCGCTACTCGTGCTCGCCATGCCGAGAGTCATCGGCGGACCGATCGTCCAGAAGGCCCGCTCCGACGGCTACCTCGTGGCCCTCCGCCAGGACTATCTGACTGAGCGCCTGTACGATAGCCTGCAGGGCCTCAAAGCCGCGAGAAAGCGCCTGGCGGCCGCCCCGCAGCCCTCGCCAGCGGACGCTCGTCTGGACGCTCTCACCGGCTCCGTGCAGAAGTCGCTCGACCCCCTCCACCGCCTCGCCTATGCCAGCCGCGAGCAGCGGTCGCGTCTGGATCAGGGCACGTGGCAGCGGACGATGGACGACGCGTACCAGCTTGCCGCCCTCGCGACGCGGGTCACCCGCAACGAGACGCTCCCCCCCGGTGATTGCAGCCTCAAGCTCAGTTCGGATGACGTCGCAGCCGCCGCACGCATCGCCGAAAGCATGGCCCTGGTGGCAAAGCCCCTCCCCCCCGCGCCGGCTGCCCGTGAAGTGGAACCGCCCTCCCCCGTGCTGGTCCAGGTTAGGGTCAGAGCGGTCTATGGCAAGGATTGCACCCTCGACAAGCTGAGGATCCACTGCGCGCCCTTCCTCGAATACCCCTCCCGGCTCCACGAGGTGGTGTTTCGCAAGCTGAGCTGTAGGCATCAGCCCGACGACCAACTGCCCGAGGAAGTCCTACCTGAGGCCTACTACACGTTCTGGGCCGAGGACGCGGCCGTCCCCGCCAAAGAGATCCCCACTCCTGTTTCCACGCCGCTTCCCGTGAAGGTCAGACGCTGGGACTCGGACAAGCCCGTGGAACTGCCGATCCCATGAGGAGCGAGGCCATGGACGCGAAGACCATTCTTGCGCGCGCTATCCAGGTGGTTGCCGTCGTCTTCGGCGCCTTCGGCTACTTCTTGCGTGACATCGCGCCCCCTGCAGAGGTGAAAGCCGGCTTTGCTACAGGCCTCGGTTCTATGGCCGCTTTGTGCCTGTTCCTCTTCATCTCCGCCCTTGCCGGCGGAGGGCGGCGCGTCACCCACCGCACCACATGGCTCCGCGCGGCCGGCGCCCTCCTCGCGCTGTCCCTCGCCGCCTCCGTCACCTACGCCTTCATGCTCGACCGACTCACCTTCGGGTGGCCGCCCGAACGTCCCTCCGTAGAAACCCACGTCCGCGGGTTCCGGTACACCGTTACGGCCGGCGCCAAAGCGCAGAAGTACAACTTGAAGCCGGCCGATGTCGTGGACGGCTCCGGCGGCCTCCCGAGAATCGAGTCCGTCTGGTCTGCCGCCTCTCTCCGCAAAGCGCGCCTCGCGCTCCTGCTGAACTACCTGCTGGTGATCCTCGGCTTCACCGCAACCATCTTCTGTCTCACCGAGGGGATCCTGGTAAAGCAAGCAGTACGAGCCCGAGACGCTGTTCCCGCCGGGCGGGACTGACGCAGCTCCCGCCTGCCCCACCCCGTTCCCCATGGCGTGCCGCGTGCTTGAGCGTCCCTCCGCGGCCCCGACTGCAGCGACCGGAGAAAGGGAGGTCGTTGCTCTTCCCTCCTGCGCGTGTCGCCTTGGTCTCTGAGATGTGCGACTTGCGATCTGAGATTACCGTCGCAGCCGGGCTGCTCGACCCTCGCCGGGTGGGACGCGCTCGTCCGTCGTCTCGCGCCCGGCTCCGAGGGTGGGAGGGCGAGGGTCGAGCGCCCGAGAGAGTGCCACAGGCGTCCCGCCTGTGTGCTTCTCAATGGTATTTTGCTAATAAGACGAACGTTTTCTATCCTGCTTTCCTTTCTACCTGATACCTTTCTGCTTTTACCTTTGTGCCCTTGTGCCTTTGTGTTTCCCCACCCTACCAACCCCCTCCCTCCCCCCCGCGCCTAGGTCACAAAACCCCCTTTTCCCCGCGAATCGGATTCGCGCCCCGCGCGACACCGAGCCGCCTCCCTGCGCGCAGGGCCAAACTGGAAACGCTCCACGTTGGCCGGAAACGGCTCTGAGCGGGCGCTGGTCGGAAGGGCAGAAAATCCCGTTTGCTGCCCCGCGAATCGGATTTTCATCGCAACACGCACATTTACAAACCCCCCGAAATCGTGTACAACTAGATCGTCATTTCGCCTCCCAACCGCTCGCACGAATAACTGAAAAACGATGACTAACCAACCGACAAGGAAGCGTGGCACAAGAGAGTGGCACAGGCGTCTCGCCTGTGCGAGTTCGGCCGTGCCTCCCACCTCCCTCGTCTCCACCACCGAGTCCCAGTCACAGGCCAGGACGCCTGTGCCACTCTCCCATCCCCTGCGCGCCCGCGGGACCCGCACCTCGCACCGCGTCCCTCCCCAATCTCGAATCCCGACATCAGCACTGCGGGCAGTGCGAGTCGAACCCCGGCTTTGGCCGACTCTTGCCGACGTCTTGCCGAGTCTTGCCGATCCGTTGCCGATCCGATTTTTCCCCACAGCCCCCCTCCTGTGCCCCACAGCCCAAAATCGGCTCGCTTGTTTTCCGAAAATCACGAAAACGCGTTTTTCGGAAACTTTCGGCAATCCCCAGCCGTGGGCGGCGTTCTCTTCCCCGGCATCTTCCCCTCCGGCCCTCTGCCTCTCGAATCCCGAATCCCGAGACCCGACCCCCGACCACATTGCCGACGTTGCCACCATCGGCAACCCCATCGGCAATCCAGAAACTGCCCTTCCAGCCCCTCCTACCCCCCTTCTCGCCCAATCGCGCCCCGAGATTGCCGATCCGGCGTTTTTCACCAAAATCGGCACTTTTCGGCACCCCATACCGATAGGACCGCTAGCAAAACTACCTCCTCCCTCCTCCCTACCTCCCTCCGCCCTAAGGTGCCATCATGAGTAAGCCACGCTACCAACTGATTGCCATCCTCCTGCTCCTCGTCGCTGCGGCCGCCTCCGCCGCGCAGGCCCCCTTCGACCCCCACCCCCTCATGGCCAAGGCCGGGCCCGCTCAAACCGCGCCCTATACCTTCGCCGTCTTCGGCGACTCCTACGCCAACGCCGAGCTTCCCCCGCTGCTGAAGATGGTGGACGCCAAGGAGCCCACCTTCGTGGTCACCGTCGGCGACATGGTGAGCTACGGCACCGACCCGCGCGCGTGGGACCGCCTCCGGGACCGCGGCGGGCCGTTCATGCGCAAGTACCCGACCTGGCCCGTCATCGGCAACCACGAGTTGGGCAGCCGCCGCGCCGGGGCGAAGGCCTTCGAGAGCTTCTACGGTCTCCCCTCCGGAAACTACACTTTCGTCTTCCGCCGATCCAAGTTCATCGTGCTGGGGCACGGTGGCGCCACGCCGGAAGACCAAATCGCCTTCCTTCGCAAGGAACTGGAAGACCGGAAGGACTACGAGCACGTCTTCGTCTTCCGCCACAATCCGTTCTACACGGTGGGCGATAAGAACCCCGGAGAGGTGCCGAACCACCCCACCGAGGAGACCGAACTGTTCACGCGCGCCCGCGTCACTGCCGTCTTCTGCGGCCACGACCACAGTTACTATCGCACCCTCCGCGACGGCACCACCTACATCATCGCCGGCCACGCCGGCGCCGGCCTCTACCCGCTGAGGCGGCTGGACGAGGGGCTCCCGGGTGACGCCTACATGGGGATCAACCACGATGACACCGCCTACATACTTCACGTCCCCGGCCAGGCCGACCGCCGCGTGCGGCGTTCCCGCAGCCAGCTCCACGACTGGGTATTCGCCGTCTTCGTCCGCGTGAACGGCGCGAAGGTCACCGTCGAGACGATCGGCGAGTCCGGTGAGGTGTGGGACCGCTTCGAGTTGTGAGCGTGGGACACGATCCCTGCCGTGTGGTACAATGCCACGGCAAACAAAGGAGTGCAGGTGCGCGTTATTGGGGTGGATCCGGGGCTCACCGCGACCGGCTACGGCGTGATCGACGCCGACGGCAAGGTTCCGCTGGTGCGTGCTTCCGGATGCGCCCGCAGCAGCGGCAAGCAGCCCCTGGAGGCCAGGCTGCGGGCCATCTACGATGACCTCCGCCAGGTGCTGGAGCAGTGGCGGCCGGGGGTGATGGTGCTCGAGGGGCTGTTCTCCGAGTACCAGTTCCCTCGCACCGCCATCGTCATGGGGCACGTGCGGGGGGCGATCTGCCTGGCCGCCAGCCAGGCCGGGGCGCGGGTGCTGGAGGTGTCGCCCGCAGAAGTGAAGAGCGCGCTCACTGGGTCGGGCCGGGCGACCAAGGAGCAGGTCCAGCGGGCCATCACGCGCATGCTGCGGCTGGAAGAGGCGCCCGGCAACGAGCACGTCT
>Ga0315282_10011100_pt1 | contig 14019 bp, 13 predicted proteins | sample YL17G07_20_MG_FD_203693 | JGI IMG/M metagenome (GOLD analysis project Ga0315282, IMG submission 203693) | Sediment microbial communities from Yellowstone Lake, YNP, Wyoming, USA - YL17G07_20 | ecosystem: Environmental > Aquatic > Freshwater > Lake > Sediment | place: USA: Wyoming | collected... | reverse complement strand
ATCATGGCGGGCAAGCGGAACAGCGTTCATCTCGGCAAGCCCTCCGTCATACCGTCGCTTCAGGCTGCCATGCCGGGCGTCCTCCAGGACCTGCGGCCAGATGCACTCGGCTTCCCCCGTGACAACTGAATCCACGCGCTTCATGGCCTCGTCCGGGCACATGGTTGCATGAATGCCGCCCATGACGACGGGCACGCCCAGACGCCGGAAGTGAGTGGCCACTTCATAGGCGCGGTTTGCCTGTGCGGTGAAAGCGGTAATGCCCACCAGGTCCGGCCGAGGCATCGACGGATAATCCGGCGCGCCGAAGTTCTCGTCAACGATCGAGATTTCCCACTCCGGCGGGGTCAGGCCCGCAAGAACCATAAGGTTGAGTGGTTTCCACACGCGGTAACGGTTCCAGCGGCTCTCCTTGACTTTGGTGATGGTGACCAGCGGGTTTGAAGGATTGATCAGATATAGTCGCATAGCGTGTATTCGCTCATGGCTACGGATTTGCTTGTCTCCGAAGGTTAATGGGACGGTTCTATTTATGCCCTTTCGTTAACATTTATCAACTAAATAGAACCGTCCCCCTTTTTTCCCCTAAATCAGAGGCGGCTATCAGCCGTCCGCTGGATTTTCTTGTTGGCGGAACTATATCGGTGTTCCGTCATTCCATCGGGTATCAAATGCATGTATGGTTTCTTTGACAAGGTCAGGAACAAAAGCCGCTTCCAGCCGAATGACAAAGGATTCCTTCCCGCCAACGTCTTTCAACCCGTGCCCTAGGATAAGCAATTCAGAAGAACTTACGATATATCGGTCGTGAATCCCTGCATTCGCTGGAACAAGACGGAATTCGATATTTGGCCTCTCCCTTTTAAAATCGGTCAATGCGCCCTGTAGTTGACGCCCCGTCTCGTTCGTCCGAGCCGTTAGGAATCTGATATGGCATGGTCGTGGGACAAGGTCGAGTGAATCAAGTGTCCGGATTCCGTAGTATGGATCGCAAATGCGAACAACCCCAGAGAGCTGAGATAGTATTTCCCGGAGCTTAAGTCTGGCTGATCGTGGCTGATTGGTTTCAATTCGGACAACCGTAATCCTGCCCCCACCCAAAACAGGCTCGATTTCCCTCCGCCCACGAATCATCAACTTGTACTCTGTCTCGCCGTCTTGATTCCTTGACGCGGAAATTGCACCGCGTGCATTGGCAAGCGCCCGGGCAACAGATAGTCTACGGACTGCGACACCGGCCGCCTCAAGGCACGCTGTAATGTGTTCTGCGGTCAACGTAGAAACCCCGCACCTCTCTTCAGCCACCAACAACGCCGCCAGAGACAATTGCCTTGGAGAAGCCAAATCAGCAAGTGCTTCCTTTGTGCCCTTATCAAGGGAAGCAAATGTTTGCAGAAGGCTACCGGACATCTCTTGATGCGCTCCTTTCACGAAACATAGACCCAACCGTCCTTTTCCTTGAGCCGACGAAGCATCTTCGTTTTCCGAACATGATGTAAAAGAGCGGGAGATATACTCGGCTGAGCGTATATGTGCCCCTTTTCTTCCAGCTTCTTCTGAACGTCAGGCAGAGACCGTTTCCCTTTAAAGAAGTTCTCGGATACAAGCTCTGCGATATAAGCGACAGGGCCCTGCTTCTTCTTCCCTTGGGCGCTTCCTGGCTGCCGACTTTTCTTCGGTTTGCTGGTCCTTTTGCTTTCTTTCTGCCCCGCAGGAGATGAGCATTTCGCAAGAAGCAGGGCGACTTCTTCTGCCGTACCCTCGATTTCCACCTTTGTGCCATTTGATAGAACTAGGTGTGCTTTAGCCATACTCTTCTCCTTTCTTTATTACCACCAACTATTGTTTATATGGTTTCCGTATAATACTCCATCTTTCAAGCTCATCAAGGGGCTTCTACATGGCTGCATACTCCCTTCCCCCTCCATTTAAAACATGCGTGTTTCCAAGTTGGCGCTATCAATTATTGATGATAGGAAAAAGCCTACATCTTTCAAAGAAGGCTGTCAATTATTGCTTCAGGAAGAAATCGTTACGTGACTTACAATGTCCATCACATCAAATCCTAACTTTCCACCCAATTCTTCGTTCTTAGAAAATTTACACTTTTTTTACAATTTCTCCAAAATTTCTTCACACCTTACATCTACAGTTATATTAAAAAATTGGAGCCACCGGTGAATTCGTTTTCCATCTACCCTGTAGAAGATCGCCTGAAGATAGTGGCAAGATCTCATTTAGTTCCCCTCTCGCTGAATCACGACCTCACATTCGCACACACACCGGTGGCTTCACTGTTTCCTCCACCCGGCAAGGAGGAACCCCATAAATGCCGCATCTTGTAATAAAGGTGAACTTTTGCTATCTTCCCTTGATGAAATAGGATGGTTGCTGAAGGAACATCCTGATGACCTTCACTTTTTGGATCTGATGTCCATTATGGATAAAATCCTTATTATCGATGACGACATAAAGCTTGTGAAGAATATCGAGACCTACCTGAAGGATTTTGGTTACCAGACCGAGGCAGCCCTGAACGGGATAGAGGGCCTGCAAAGAGTAAAGTCCTTCCAGCCTGACCTGGTGATTCTGGACCTGATGATGCCGGAGATGGACGGGCTGGAGGTGTGCAAAGAGATCAGGAAGGATAATCCAGTACCTGTCCTCATGCTGACAGCCCGTGGCAAGGAATCCGATATCGTAGTCGGGCTTGAGGTGGGAGCTGACGACTACCTCACCAAGCCCTTCAGCCTCCGCGAACTGGTAGCACGAATCAAAGCGACGCTCAGGCGTACTAAGGCGGTTCAGGCTGCCTCAGCGTCAAAGGAAAAAACACTGGGCTGTGGTGATCTCGTCATAGATCCTGCCAGGAGAGAGGTGGTGAAGAAAAAAAAGAGGATCACCCTTACCAGTACGGAATTTGAACTGCTCTGGCTCTTAGCATCGAACCCTGGTATCGTTTTCAGCCGGGACAGGCTCCTTGATGAAGTAAGAGAGCGGGAACTTGAGCCTTTTGACAGGTCCATTGACGCCCATATTAGTCATCTGCGTAAAAAAATCGAGGACTCTCCCAAAGACCCCAAATACATTCTGACGGTATGGAGCACGGGATATAAATTCAGGGAGATGTAGGGGCGTGATTCATCACGCCCTCTGCAGGGAGGATTGAAACAGTGCTGTTTTGCAGCAAAGAGCTACCTTTTTATGATTCGGGAGAAGAAACGTGAGGGCATTTCGTCGCAGCATCTTCTGGAAGCTCCTTCTTACCCTGCTTGCCTGCATCATTATCACCTCGTTAATCATGGCGTTAATCTATTATCCCTTCGTGGAGGGCGGTAAACGAATCTTGCCTCCGGGTGTACCTTCTCTTATCTTTATTATTACCATCGCGGTGTTTACTGCTCTCCTCTCGAGAGTTTTGACCCGCCCCATCAGGGAACTGACGAAGGTGACACAGGAAATGTCGAAGGGAAACTTTGGGGTAAAGGTTGAGGTGAGGTCCAAAGACGAAATAGGACAACTGGGAACAACCTTTAATGAGATGTCCCAGCGCCTGGCTGATTATCATAAATTAAGGATGGAACTCTTAGCTGACATCTCTCATGAAATCCGTTCTCCCCTGGCGAGAATCCAGTCTGATGCAGAGATCCTGATCGACAGACAAATGGAGAAAGAGGAGATGGCTCAGCACCTGAAGGCAATTTGTGAAGAAGTGAGAAATATTGATCAGCTGATTGAAGATCTCTCCATGTTGACCAGGCTGGAGCAGAATCAGGTTGAACTGAAAATAGTACCTTCTTCATTAGAGAATGTTCTTGCCCAGGCTATTGCCAAGTTCCTCCTTCAGATGGAGGAAAAGAGGATCACGGTGGTCCAGAATATCCCTTCCAGTATTCCTCCCGTCATGATGGATGACATGAGGATCGGCCAGGTGATCTCCAATCTGCTCATGAACTCCCTCCGTTATACGCCAGAAGGAGGGAGAGTAGAGATAGGAACGCAGAAGAGGAACGGCATGGTGGAAGTATGGGTGAAAGATACCGGTCCCGGCATTCCGCAAGAGGCAATCCCCTATATCTTTGACCGGTTTTACCGGGTGGATAAGTCCCGGTCACGGGCCACCGGAGGGAGAGGGCTCGGCTTAGCCATTGCCCGGCAGTTTGTCAAGGCCCACGGAGGGGAGATTCGTGCGGAGAGTGAAATCGGCAAAGGAACCTGTACGACCTTTTCTTTGCCTGTTGCTCCTTGAATTACACTCATCATTTGGCACTCATCATGAGATCTCTGAAAAACAGAGTTCCTTGTTGCTCAACAACATTTTTTCGACAATTCTAAATCTCGCTTCACTGCAAATTCGAAACTCGCTTTCGCTCAGACAGCCGAATTTGCAGCCATTTCGCTCAATAAGAATTGTTACCGAAAAAATCTTCAATTCGCACTCGGAACCCTGTTTTCGATTTCTTCAGAGATCTCATCATTTTTTCTTGACCTTTTAGCCACAATTTATAAGACTATAAAAAAACAGAGGAGGGGTTCAAAGATGATAGGAAGAAACGTTTTTCCAAAGACAATCCTTGCTTTCCTTGTACTGATTATGCTTTTACCACACACTCATGCCTTGGGAAAAGAAGTGGAACCTATGAAGGAACAGGCGAAGGCGGAAACAAATCCCATGATGACGCAGATGAAACTGATCGAAGCCTGCCAGGACAAGGTCAACGGTGGGTATTACCATGCCTGCTCGGAAGACTTGACTCAGGTAACTGATAAAACGAAGTACGCCCTTGACCAATATAAACTCGCCCGCGTACTGAGCATGAGTTCCCTTGCCGGGAATAAAGCGATGGCAAAGGCAGCAGGCAGACTGCTCGACCTGACCATTGAAAAGTTTGAAGACAAGAAGAACGGTGGGTTCTACTATTCAGCAAAAGAAGACTGGACCATTGTGGATAAAACCAAATATACCTCTTTACTTGCTGAAAGCGACGGGCCCATCCTTCATTACTATGAGGTTTGCCTTGATGATAAGTACCTCCTCAAGATGTTTGAACTCTTAGACCTCCTCTATGAAAAGTGCTGGGATAAGAAGAACGGCGGGTTCTTTGATTCCTTCCAGGAGGACTGGACACCCAAGTCGAAGGTGAAGAGCCTGCAAACGCAGATGGCAGTTCTTCAGGCACTGGTTGGGGCATGGAAGGATGGGATTGATTCTCCCTATGCTACAAAGGCAGAATTCTATAAACAGAAAGCACGGGAACTGGTCATTCTTATCCTGCAAAAAATGTGGGATCAGCAGCATGGCGGGTTTTACACCAGTTGCAATGAAGACTGGTCAGTCAAAGATGCAACCAAAGATCTGCAAGCCCATGCAGCAGCCATCTCTTCCCTGAGCTTCCACTACAACAATATCGGACCATGCCTCTGGGGACCGAGGAAGGGAAGTCATGCCTATACCGGAAGACCCGTACCATCGCAGTATTCCTTCCGGGGGCCTGCGCCCAATCCTCTCCCCATTACTGATGAGGCATATCAACTGGGAAAAAAGATTATCGAAACCTCCTTTCTCGTCATGGATAAATTCTGGGATAAGGAGCAGGGGGGATTCTATACCTCCTGTACGGAATCGTGGGAGCCGAAGGACAGAAATAAATCTACCATCGGCAATGACAGTGTTGTTTCTGCTCTCAACATTATCTACCGGCTCACCGGGTTTCCCGAATTCCGGGAGAAGGTTTCCCAGATCGTTGCGGTCATGACCGAGAAGGCGAGAGATTCTAAGAATGAGGGTTACTACGATGAATATACCCCTGACTGGAAGCCGCTCAAAAAAGAGAAATCTTTTACGGTGAATGTTGAAGCACCAATGCTCATGACCATGCTCCAGGCAACGATGAAGACTCCCCCCATACCGAAGACGATGTTCAGGGTCTGGCTTGAGCCTTCACATATCACCATAAAGGATGGGGGTAGTTGTGAGTACAAGGTGACCCTTCAGAACCAGGGGTTTTCTAAAGAGAAGGTACGGATCGGTGGACTTACCGCCCTTTCGCGCTGGATGACCCCCGGGGAGAGTTCTATAGATTTAGAGCCAAATCAGGTCTTCACCTATACTCTCAAGGTCCAGCCGCCTGCAGGGTTGAAAGGGAAGACCTATCCCTTTGAGATAACCGTCATTCCGGAGAGCAATCCAGGGCAGTACTTCAGTGAGATTGCCACAATTACTATTGAGTGATTGCCAAAAATTTCTTTGATTCATACTATGACTTAGGTTAGTCTAAAGATAGATTGGAGGTGAGTTTTATGGTTCAGTCAGTGAAGGAACAATATATTGTTGATGATAAGGGCAAGCCAAAAGCAGTAATCTTGGATATTGAAGCATACCGAAAGATGTTATCTCTGATACAAGAAAGGTTGGATCGAAAAGAATCTAAATTCCTCTCTCAGTCTAAGCAGTTTAAAAAGCTTGTTCAGAAAGGTCTTAGCGAGATCAAAGAAGGTAAGACAAGACCCTGGAAGGAAGTCTGGGATGAATTATGAGATATACCTGCCACAAACTTTTCAAAGGTGTGTTAAATTTCTAAAGAAGAAATTCCCGCACATCAAATACGATCTTTCACCTCTTTTTCAAATTTTACAAAACAATCCTGAAATCGGAGACCCTATCCCAGGATGGTATCGGAAGATATGGAAGGTCAGGGTATCCAGCACAGACCTTCGGAAAGGGAAAAGTGGTGCCTTTCGGGTTATCTACTTTTGGACTTCTGGACAACCAATCATTTATCCCCTTTTCATGTACTTTAAGGGAGAAAAAGAGGATATTACGAAAGCTGAGATTGAAGACCTGCTTAAGAAGTTATTTTCAGAACTGGAGCAATGAATTTAAGGAGGGAGTCATGGCGAATAAAAAAGTATTGATTGCCGGTGGTGGAGGACATCTGGGGAGTGTCGTTGTCAAAGTTGCAGTACAGAAAGGCTATGGGGTTCGTGCCCTTGACAGGAACCTCGACCGGATCAAGGAAATGGAGAGCCAGGGCGTGGAGATGGTAATCGCCGATGTAACGGATAAAGAATCGCTCCGCCCGCACGTAAAGGGGGTGAGTGCAGTAGTCAGCGCCATCGGCCTCTGGAGGGAAGCTCCTCCGTATACCTTTGATACAGTGGACCGGCAGGGGAATATCAATCTCTTTGAAGTGACAAAGGATGAGGGGATCAAGAAGATTGTCTATGTGAGCCTCCTGAATTGTGAAAAGGCGAAGAAGGCGAAAGTGATGCTCGCCAAAAGGGCGGTGGAGCTGTGGCTGGAGAAGAGCGGACTCGACTATACCGTGTTTCGTCCTTCCGGTCTCTTCCATGATTTTGTAGAAGTTTTTCGCCCCCAGATCCTCAAGGGGATGGTGCGGGGGCTGGGGGATGGGTCGCTCAAAATGCAGCCTTTGAGTCCTGAGGATTTATCTATTTGTATGGTAGATTCCCTTGAAAATCCCAAGGCGGTCAAGAGGATCTTCGACATCGGGGGACCTGAAATCTATACCTATGACCAGGCGATCAAGATGGTCGCAGGATACCTGGGCAAGCAGGATTTCAAGATTTCCTATACGTCCTTCGGGGTGGCAAAGGCAATGGCCTATATCTTCAACTGGATCAAGCCGGGCAGTTTTTTGCAACCTGACTGGATCGAGCTGCTCACCTTCCCGAGCGTCGCCGATCCAAAGCCCATCAAGGAAACCTTCGGTATTGAACTGAAAGGGATCAAGGGGTATCTGGAAGAGCACCTGAAGGGAAAATGAGCAGAGAGGGCGAGCCGACGGCTCGCCCCTACTCAAATCTCTCCCTCGTTCAGAACATCTTTAGAAGAGAGAGATGCAAGTCGTCAGGACAGAGGAAATCCCCTGTTCCAGGCCCTTGCAGGAAGCGAGATAGAGATCAGTGACCTCATGGCTTCTTCCCTGCAGATGTCCCCAGGCCAGAAAGATCACGAGCATGAGGAGCGTAATAAACCCCATCCCTAAGATGTTTCTCAAGCTGTTTCTTGTTATCGTCTTACCGTATTTCATAATTACCTCCTTGATTTAAACCTTTTTCCTATGCTGCATTATCCAATAGGAATGTGAAGGAATTATGGAAGGAGTGTAAAAAATGTGTAAAAGTTTGGGAAGTTAAGAATAAAAAAGATGCATGAAAAATTGAAGAGGAAAGATGCTAATTCAGAAAGTCTACTGCGTCATCTACCAGTTTCTGATACAGACGTTTAGAGTTGAAGATGATGTAGGCGATGAATGCCGCGGCTCCTATATCCGCATTCGTTTAGAACATCCCTTTCTTCTTCTCTTTTTCTTCCAGGATTAATTGAGGCCACTCCTGTCCCCGCAGGACTGTGGCAATGGCATCGAACATCCCCTGGGATAGATAGGGTCGATACTTGGCCCCTACCGGTACCCCAGCAACCACAATTCGGCTCTTCCCTTCCCTTAATTCTGTGCGGTAGGGTTTTGATTGATCCCGGTAAGGGACTTCTCCTTCATATTCGAAGTGGAAGGATTCAAAGGTTTCAAGTCGCATGGCAAAGATGGTATCCGTGTTCTCACTGGTAAAATCTACCAGGACAAAGATGATGTGGTCATACCCATCCTTGAGTCCCATTTCAAGGGCTTCAAAGCTTGCCAGCTTCTTCTCCTTGGGGTCCATATCCTCTCCGGCAAAATCGGTATCGCCAGTGACAATCGTCGTGTTTGTCCCTGCAAGCGCCTGCTCAAGTTCCTTGATCAAATTCACCATATACACACGGTTAAGCACCGGGTAGGGATCTCCAGGGATATCAGGAAAACCGTGGCGGGTTAAAATCAGGAGCTTTCTTTCACCTTTGGGGAGCGGCAGGATTTCGTCTGCCGCCAACTGAACATAGCCTTTGCGGAAGGAGGGATAAGCCCCGGGGAACGGTGTGTAGATCACCTTTGCCCTCTCTGCCACCGCATCCTTTACATCCTTAAAGACCCCGTTGAACTCTTCGAGAGAAGAATACACAGGAAATATGTCGAAGTGCACAATGGTTTTCACCTTTTCCTCAATCAGTTCATGCACAGCCTTCTCTATTGTTTCAGGATACATGGTCCAGGCGCACCTCATCGGTACTCCGGGAAACTCCTTTGTTAGGAGGGCAGAGATGTCGTTAAAGATCTCTCTGTGCTGCTGCATGTAGGGAACCTTCTTGTTGGGCATCTTACGGTAGTAGGAGGCCACGATCTTAATGCACACCTTTTCTATCATATCAACGTACCCGTTTTTCTTCTCCCAGAGAAAATGGCCGGGTGATTTTCCATCCCGTGACTTCACCCATGTGACGGTGAGGTCTTTATAAGGGATCCCTTCTTCGTTTTCAGTCTTGCCGAAACAGTCCATCAGGGTCTTAGGTTTATACTCCTCAGTTGCCTTGAGGTGTTCAGGGTCCATGAGCACCGTGCCGTTATCCCTTAACACAATGAGCTTGAGGGCAGGGGGGAAGGCGGCATTGAAGATCACGTTCAGGTAGCGGTCAAAGAATGCGAAGTCGTACTCCTCAGCCTGGCCAAGCGCGGTTATCAGGACACCAACCTTTCCTTCGATCTTTTTATCCTGAAGGAGGTAGCGCCGGTAATTCATGTCCTCCTGCTTGTTGGAGCAGGATAAGATGCCAGGCAAAAAGAATAGTACTGTCAGGAGGAGTGAGGTAGATATCTTGGAACGGTTCATTGTGCTCTCCCCTTTTCTTGCGATAAAATTTTTCTCATATCCTCGGCTATGTCAGGAAGGTCAAGAAAGAGGAGCCTCTCAGGTGTCGGGATTCCAGTTGCGCTGTCCCATCCCCTTACCGCATAGTATTCATCCTTCATCTTCTCCAGCATCTCCTCGGTAATCACCATCCCCCTGGAAGGTCCGTCCGGGATTGGCTCAGTCAAGAACCGCTTGGGGAGAGTATCGTTTTTCCTCCGGAGACCCTCGCGCACTGCAAATGCGCGCATCACATTCCAGATGCGTTCAGCAGTAAGCTCTGCCTCCTCACAAGTCAGGTCCATGCCGGTCACCTTGTTGACGGTGTCAACCAGGAGCTGTTTAATCTCAAGGGGTCCCCAGACCGCTTCGGCAAGGTGGCAGACGATCAGAGAATCCATGAAAATCATGAGGTGATTGATTTTTACCGTATACGCTCCTTTCCCCTCGATGGTATCCCGCGGGACCATGCCGGTTCTCTCTCCGGTAGGACGGCTGTCATGGTGGGATCCTCCCCGGGGACCGGTGGCATAGCCCAGGGCAAAGCCCGGAAGGCCGCGGGCTGAATGGCCGGGAAAGGTCAATCCCTTGTTGTGCATGGCAAAGGCCTCAGAACCCTTGCCGATCTTCTCAGAAGCCCTCTTCACCCCTTCAGATAGAAGGTTCCCGAGGCTGCCATCCCGCATCCCGATTTTTTGCACCAGGGGGAGGAGCAGTTCTGTTTTTCCGAATGTGAGCTCAATGCCGTCCGTATCATCACGGGTCAGCATTCCCTTCTCAAATGCCTCGGTGGCAAAAGCGATGGAAACGCCGGTCTCGATGGCGTCCATGCCCAGGTCGTCACATTCTCTTTCCGCTGCGGCAACTGCTTCGATGGAGTCAATCCCGCACATCGATCCCAGGGCGAAGATGTTTTCGTACTCCGGTCCTTCGACCTTTCTGCCTTTAAACGGGCCTTCCAGCACCTCGCTGTATTTTCCGCACATAATCGGGCAGGCAAAGCAGGACTTGTTCCTGATCACGATCTTTTCCCTCATGGTTTCAGCGGAAAGGCCTTCGGCACCTTCAAAGGTCTCTTTCTGCCAGTTGCGGGAACCAAATACTCCGAGGGCATTGTTGGCGTTCACCAGGACGGGGGTTCCATACTGAGGAAGGATCTGACCGGTGGCAGGATTCTCCCGCATGATCCTCATGATCTCATAGGAGAGATCGAGGGTTCCTTTCATATCATGAACCGTGATCTTTCCCTTGCCCCGTACAGCAAGGGCCTTGAATTTTTTCGAACCAAGTACCGCTCCGATTCCTCCCCTGCCCAGGGATCTGCCCCCAACCTGGATATTTGCAAACCTGACCAGGCGCTCCCCTGCCGGGCCAATGACGGCAAGCTGGACCTCCTCTTCGCCGATGTCTCTCTTCAGCAACTGCTGGGCAGCATCGGTTCTCTCTCCCCAGATACGGGAGGCATCCCGGAGTTCTACGTGCTCGTTATGCACGAAGAGGTAGACGGGGTCTTTACTTGCACCCTCGATTACTACCCCGTCGTAGCCTGCGTACTTCAGTTCGGCGGCGAAGTGCCCGCCGGAAGAAGAATGGAAAAATCCATTGGTGAGCGGAGATTTCGTATAGGCACCAATCCGGCTTCCTCCTGGAATGATGGTGCCGGCCAGCGGACCGGCTAAAAAGATGACCTTGTTTTCGGGCGACAGAGGATCAATACCCGGCGCAAGTTCGTCATAGAGCATCCGGGCAGCAAGGCCAGCTCCTCCAAGATATTTCCTCAACTGGCCGTTGGGAAGGTCCTCAATCCTGACAGCATGTTCCGTAAGGTTGACCCTGATGATCTTCCGGGTGTATCCTTGGTAGAGCATGGCACGACTCATGCGGCTTCTCCTTTGACTTTTTCTTCTTCTTTGCCTTTGAGAATCTCACAGGTGGGACATCCCTGCGGATAGGCCCCGCAGAGGTTGTCACAGGTTACCGGGGCTTTGGAGAAGGGATTAAGTTTCCTGACGAGCTTTTTGATTCTCCCCGGCCTCTTTACCTTGATTCCTTTCCTTACCCCTTCCTTGTCCCAGATAATCACCCGGGCAGGGCATACCTTGATGCACTTGGGGTCGCCGTTGCAGGCATCACAGGTGTCCTTGATCTTCGGGACCGGTATATCAGGAATCCCTTCTGTCTCTATCTGAATGTTGGAACGGGAAGGATCGAATACGCCAATGCGTTCCCCTGAGCAGGCAAGCTCGCAGAGCCTGCATCCCACGCATCGTTCAGGGATGACATTGATCCTCTTGATCTTTCCCCTGAAGACACCGTGGGGACAGGTATCCCGGCACTCATAGCAGAGCGTGCACGTGCCGGGAACCTCACCCAGGTTCCGTATGGAGAGTTCTTCTTCTCCCTCCGGTTTTGACTGGAACTGGTACCCCATGGTGCAGTGCTGTTCAGGAGGGCAATCCGAGCAGATCCGGCATCGGTCGGTCTTAAAGGGAACCCGGTAGAGGGCAGGCTGCCCCAGGGTTACGCGGTAACCGATGTACCAGCAGAAATAACGGCAGTATACCCGCCAGGCAAAAAAGAAGGAGCCGATGAACATCCCGTTGGTCAAAACCTTGGTCCAGACCATGGGCTTCCAGAGGGTCTTCCAGTCGGGAGAGCGGATCATCTCGGCGGACGATGCGAGCTGGAAAACACGCTCAAACGTATAAATGACAATAATGAAAGCGACCATGGTGGCCGGTACGTAAATGCGGTTGATCACGGAACGGAATCTTTCAGTAATCTTGATTCCCCTGAAATTGAAATGTTTCCAGATCCCGTCCTGCAATGCACCAACCGGGCACATCCAGCCGCAGAACCAGCGGCCAATGAAGAAGGGCAGGAGGAGAGAGCCGACGAGCATGGCTAAGGCCCAGAAGAGCAGCTCCGTGTTTTCTACCGGTCGTGCTGTCATACCCTTTGCAAAGATGATGAGGTAGATGCTTAAGACGAAACTCTGAGAGAAAATGCGCCATCGCTTGGTAGCAACGGTCTTTTTCGCCCTGGCGGCAGCATCGGGAGGCGTCTTTAAGAGTCGAAGGGCAATGTAGCCGGTGTAGAGGACTACGGGAAGCGAGATGATCAGATCTGCCTTGGGTAAGAGAGACGTGCCCTGTCCTCCTGCCAACCACTGGATGATATCATTGGTCTGCAGCTTCCACGCCTCTTGGTCAACAGGAAATTTGTAGGGGCGAAAGTTGCCCAAACCCTGGATGAAGAGGAAAAACCAGAAGTAGGAAACCCCTCGTGTGTGTGCCAGGAAATAGTCTGTAAAGAAAATCGTTAATGCACCCACACCAACCATTACACATACCCAGTTCGTAACAAAGCCCGTGAGGAGTCCCATGATATAGAGAACAAGCCCCAGTCCAGCCATATTCCTCACGTGTCGAATGAAATCTTCCCGGGTAAAGGCTGTCAATATCATCTCACATCCCTCCGTAGAGATACTGGAAGCGGGTTACAATATAGTGATATTCAGAGGCAGAAATTCCAAACCCCATTCTCAGCAGGATAATTACTATGGCTACGTTGATCATCTGCAATTTGAAAAAAGCCTCCCGGGGGACCTTGTTCCTCTTGAACAAACGGTGGGCGCAGAGGAAATAGAGGCCAAACCAGGAGTACATGAAGATCAGCGAGGCAACCCACCACCCGTGAGCACTGCCCGGATTGTTTGCCCTCACCTTGCCGAAGGCTGCAAGCAGGGGGGTGTTCTGAAGGGTAATCCTGGTTCCCTTGGTAAATGAGCCATAGTCCTGAACGAGATACTTCCCTTCCAGTTCCTCCGGTGCCTTTTCTTCAATCCTGAGCCCCATTCCGATACTCTCACAGAACATATCAGACATAAATCCCGTCATGAGGGCAATGAGAATAAAAGCCAGTGATCCAACCCGTGTTGCCTTGGAGTATGCCCAGTCTTTCAAGACCCACTTGTAGAAGACCCCAATCAGAAGAGCAAACAGCACCCCCAGCAGGGCGCCGGAAAAAACACCCAGGAAACGGGCGGTGTAGTGGCCCACCGGGAGGTCCCGGAAATAACCACAGAATTTAATAAAGGCTGTAGGGTACATGAAGGCGTCAAGAAAGCGGTACTTTGCATCAGACGCACCGAAGGTCTTTCCGAAGAAATACCCCGGGATGATCAGCTCCAGCCAGATGGAGCTTCTCACCCAGAAATCAAGTCCTTTTACCTGTTTCATGATCTGCTCCTTATCGTCGTAGTGTTCCGAGTTT
>Ga0315282_10011099_pt1 | contig 14019 bp, 16 predicted proteins | sample YL17G07_20_MG_FD_203693 | JGI IMG/M metagenome (GOLD analysis project Ga0315282, IMG submission 203693) | Sediment microbial communities from Yellowstone Lake, YNP, Wyoming, USA - YL17G07_20 | ecosystem: Environmental > Aquatic > Freshwater > Lake > Sediment | place: USA: Wyoming | collected... | reverse complement strand
CGGCGCTTCAAGATACTATGATCCCAAGTACAAAGAAGCATTCAAACTTGAGGTGCGAGCTGTCAAGAAAGTTCGCGAAGAGTATGGACTGAAGAACTTGTGGGTGATGCTGCCCTTCGTTCGCACGCTTGAAGAAGCGGAGAAAGTTGTCAAGATCATAGAAGAAGAGGGATTGAAAAGAAGCCCCGACTTCAAGATATGGCTTATGGCAGAGATCCCAAGCAACGTCATCCTAGCCGACCAGTTTAACAGATTCATTGACGGCTACAGCATCGGCTCGAACGACCTTACAATGCTTATTCTCGGCTGCGATAGAGATAACGCAACTGTAGGCCACATCTTCGACGAACGTGACATAGCGGTCAAAAGAGCGATAAAACACCTCATCGATGCTGCCCATAAGGACGGAAAGACCGTATCCATCTGCGGTCAAGCACCGAGCGTATACGGACCGGACTTCATTCGATTCCTAGTCGAAAGCGGAATCGACTCGATGTCTGTGAATCCAGACGCAGTAGTCCAAGTAAGAAAATGGGTCGCGAGCATCGAACAGAGACTGATGCTAGAAAAGAGTCTGAGTCGAGGTGTCACAGAAGACCCTCGACTCGCATGGGACTCATAGCTCCATAAACAGTGAATCGGCTTCAGGCACTCAGATAAAAGCGGAAATGAGACAATTCTCTCGCGTGCTTTGGAATCGATGATCAACGATTGTGAAAGAAAACGATCAAGCTCAGACTATGGCAACAGTGACTTCGCTTGTAGCTTAGGCCTTGCTAGCAACTCCACGGATCGAAGTTAGACAGGATAATAGCCATCTTCCTCGTAAATCACAGTGAGACTGATGTTCGACTTAGAGAAAGAACGGGTTATTGAGCACATTAGAAAGGGAAAGTACCATAGAGTTCTACTGCAATTCCCAGAAGGGCTAAAGCCGCGAGGTTTCAAACTTGCAAGAGAAATTGAGAAAGCGACTGGTGCCGAAATCATACTCTCTGCAGATGCTTGTTACGGCGCCTGCGACTTGGCAGTCGATGCGCAGAGAACGTTGAAAGCCGATATCATCGTACATTACGGTCATTCACCGATGATTGAACATAGTGTTGAAGAGGTTGTCTACATAGAAGCGCAAGCGACCGAGAACATTGACCAACCTGTAAGAGAGGCATTGAAGCTTCTTGGAGAGGAGAAGAAGATAGGACTTGCAACGGTCGTCCAACACGTAAACCAGCTGGATCATGCAGCTAGAATTTTGCGAGATGCAGGAAAAAAACCCTACATAGGAAGAGCTAGCGGAAATGTAACTTATGATGGACAAGTTCTTGGATGCGATTATTCAACTACACAAATGATAGCAGCAGAGGTTGAAGCCTACATATTCATTGGTGGCGGAGACTTTCATGCGATAGGTATCCAACTGGCGACGGGAAAAAGAACGATCGTAGCCGATCCTTATCTTAATCAAGCAAGAGACATGACAGGCACTGTTAAGCTTCTTTTGAAAAAGAGATGGGCGGCGATAACCATGTTCCAAGACTCTAAGAGAGTAGGGATAGTGATAGGACTAAAGACAGGTCAAACAAACATCGTATCGGCTGAAACCGTAAGAAACTTGCTTGAGGAGAAGGGAAAGGAATGTGTATTTCTCTCTGCCAGAGAGTTTACACCTGAAACCCTGGAATCATTCACTGATGTAGAAGCTTTTGTCGTTACTGGCTGTCCAAGACTGGCAATAGATGATCAAGAGAGGTTTAGGAGACCCATATTGAACACGGAGGAGGTTCTAATCGCAGCGGGAAAAAAGCGTTGGGAAGACTATGGAAAGCTTTCTCCATAGCAGGAAACAGCTTGAGATAGTTCTCGAACGTGTCCCCCCTCATCCTATCCCCAAGATCCAATTTGAACAGTACACTATAACATCTCACGCGGCGACTGAGATACTCTTCATAGCCTCAAGCCTACATAATGATATCAAAGATAAATCCATCATAGATTTGGGATGTGGAACAGGCAGACTGGCAATCGGGGCAGCCCTCTTAGACGCAAGAGAAGTTGTCGGCGTGGACCTTGACCCTGTGGCTGTGGACACTGCGCGACAAAGTTCTGAAAAGATGAACCTTAAAGGGAAGATTCAATGGGTCGTCTCAGACTTACAGGGAGTGAAAGGCCGATTCGACACTGTCCTCCAGAACCCACCTTTCGGCGTGAGGAGGAGGGGTGCTGATCGAGCTTTCATGCGAAAAGCGATAGAGCTTGGAGACGTAGTCTACTCTCTTCACAAGAGCGGGGGAAGAAACAGAGAATTTATTAAAAGCCTAGTTTCAAAGCATAAAGCTACGATCACAGACCTCTACCAAATGACGTTAATCGTTCCTCATACGTTCAGATTCCACTCTAAGAGGGAACACGTCGTTCCGGTGGATCTCTACAGGGTTGTTACAAGTGCAGCCTAAAAACAGTAATGAGACACAATTCGTCGTACCGGGTGAAAGACTGGGCGTAGTCGAAGAGTTTATGCCTGGACCCGGAACGTACGAACGAGACGGAACCATATACTCAGAGGTAACTGGGTATACAACAAGGGACAAGATAAACAAGACCGTTTCAGTGAAGCCCACAGTGAAGCGGCCTCTAATCCCAATGGAAGGAGACACAGTTATCGGCACAGTTGTGAACGCTCAGGGAAAGATGGCGACATTGAGCCTTACTAGAATAGGAGATAGAACCCCATCAACTCCATTTTCGGCCCTTCTCCACATATCAACCTCAAGCCCCAGATATGAACGCGCAATGATGGAGGTTTGCAAAGTAGCGGACATCGTTAGGGCTAGAGTAGTGAACATAAGAAATCGAGTACCTCAACTGACAACTATAGGGAGAGGTCTCGGAGTAGTAAGCGCTTCATGTTCGAGATGTGGCGATCCACTAATCCTAAAAGGTACGGTTCTTCAATGCCAAACATGCATGAATATCGAACGAAGAAAATTAGCCGACGACTACGGCAAGAATACTATGTGAGGGGAGAATACTCTTGGAGATCAGAACGCTAAAGAATGTTAAGAACGAATTAAAGATTGAAATATACGGCGAGGGACACACATTCTGCAACCTCCTCCAGCAGATCCTGCTTGAAGACAGTGACGTGGAGATAGCTGGCTACGATCAACCTCACCCACTGGTTCCTGCACCCGTAATCTACATAAGAACTAAAGGGGAAAAATCAGCGTCGAAAGTATTGGAGAAAGCATTGACAAAAATAAGAGGAAGAGCTTTAGAGTTCTCTGAAAAATTTTCGAAATCTAAAGAACTGGCCACGTAGATATCCAACCCAATTTCTTAGAATTTCAAGATGATACCTGATTGTCGCGGGACATTTTTCCAGATAACCGCGAACTTCAGGAAGTGCTTAGAAATCCCAAGCTCGCAAGATTAGGCGACGCCTATGTGAATTTCCTTTTCTCTCTCGCTTTGACACAAGCAACCGGAACGCCGGTCGGAATCAAAGTTAGCGACAAAGTGCTTTTCGAAGCAGCGAAGAAGTCTGGAATAAAATCTCTGCTTCCCAGAAGAATGAAACGGGGGCATGTAGCTAACGTTGTGGAAGCGTTAATCGTAGATTCTTGGTTGAAAAAGTCTTTCAGCCTAGACGAAATGACACAGATTGTTTCGAACCGCTTGGACAACTTAACTGAAGCTGTAACCCAACTCCTGAATGACATTCTTCAGAAAATGAGAAATCACTGAAGACGCTGAAACCAATGAAAAAAGAGATTCGTATTCTAGGCATTTCCGATGGTCTTCCACGACACGAATCAATGAAACCAAAGCTAGAGGTTGTGGGCGTTGTCTTTCGAGGAGCCTGTTGGCTTGAAGGCGTTATGAGAACAGTAATCCAAAGAAACGGATGCAACGCAACCTCTCAACTTGCAAGAATGATCAGATCATCCCCACACTTTCAACAGACGCGGATACTCATGACCGACGGCCTCGCTTTTGCAGGCCTGAACATCATCGACATTAAGATTCTATACAGGAAAACGGGCATTCCCATAATTGCAGTTTCAAGAGAAAGGCAAGAATTGGAATCAATAAGCGAAGCAGTGAAAGGTATGGAAAGGTACAGGTTGAGAAAAAGCGCCTTGAAGGCCGCAGGTGAAGTGGTCCCCCTGCAATTGACACCAACGAGGAAGCCAGTTTTCGTTCACTATACAGGTATCGACCCAACCGAGGTGAAGAGCATAATGAAGAGGGTCTGTACCACTGAGGTCCCCGAGCCAATCAGAGTCGCTAGAATCTTTTCATCGGTCTTCAACAAATTCCTCATCAGACAAATCCAAAAAGATTAAATTAAGCCCCCGAAGTATGATCGGGGTCGATTTCTAGGTAGCTGAAATTTATGCAGTTCTGCTCCAAGTGCGGCACAGCTCTCGTTGCAGTTAGAAAGGAACAGAAGGTCGTCCTGAACTGTCCCAAGTGCGGATACGTGCCAGATAAACCAGAAAAAGCCGTCTCGAAGATAACGCCTGAAAAAGAGAAGATAATCGTTATTGGAAAAGAGGAACAGAAAATCAGAACCTTACCAAAGACGAAGGTTGAATGTCCCAAGTGCGGGCATTTCGAGGCTTTCTACTGGCTTGTTCAAACTCGGGGAGCGGATGAATCATCGACACAGTTCTTCAGGTGTACTCGCTGTGGAACCACTTGGAGAGAAACATCCTAGTTAAATCGTAAACTACACATCTACTGCATGAAGCAGTCAAACATCAACCTTATAATAACTCCAGTGGATATCCAACTAGAACCCATAGATTCAGGAGCGCTCAACTTGTTTCAAGCTTCTCTACCAGACGCAAAGCTTTGGAGAAACATTCTAACCGCCATCTCGACACTCGTCGAAGAAGCCGATTTCAACACTTCTCCCGAAGGAATCAAACTGAGGTCCATGGACCCATCACATGTGGCGATGGTCGATTTTGAATGGCCAAGGTCCGCGTTCGAACAGTTCACTTGCTCCGAGCCGAACAAGATAAGAGTGAATCTGGGAAGTATGCTGAAACTTCTCAAGAGAGCTAAGAGTGATGAAACGCTCGAGATATCCTATGATGATGCAACTAAGAAAGTAGGTTTACTGCTGAAAGGCAAGATCACGAAAAGATTCGCAATACCAACTCTAGAATCGGTAGAAGAGGAAGTGCCTACTCCAAAGATTGTCTTCAACTCAAAAGTAAAAATGACGACTGAAAGCCTCCGAGATGTTATCGAGGACGCTCAATCGATAAGTGACAATGTGAAGCTAGAGACTACTCCCGAAAAGTTCTTGGTCAGCACAAGTACCGAGCTGAGCAGCGCTAACATGGAGATAGAAAAAGGAAGCGAGGCGATGCTAGAGCTGGACGTCAAAGAACCATCCAAAGCGACTTTCAATCTAAACTATCTTGCGAACATAGTAAGAGCAGGCAGCAGCGCCTCGGAGATCGTTACCATGGAATTCTCGACAAACAACCCGATAAAAGTTGAATTTGAGATGCCTCAACAAGGGCGTCTCCTATATTATCTTGCACCTAGAATCGAAGCTGAATAAGAGCAAAGAAAATGCTCACGACGACCGACCTTGCAAAATATCCTTTTACAATTGAATCATCCGACTATGTCAAGAGCCTCAAGATAGGCGTAGGCGAGCTTGCTTCCGGAGGCTACGATCGGATTCTAGACAGAGCGGAACAGAGAATAAGAGAATCTGAAAAAGATGCCATGGTCTCGCCAAAATGGCAGGATACCGATGTAGAGATTCTATCATTCCCAACAGCTGTCATGTTCGTAAGTCAGATGGCGAATGAAAGAGTTGCAAGAAGATACGCGCTCTCAGAATCAAAGAGAGCATATGAACATCTGAAAGACGAAACTCCAGAAAAGATTCTTGAGATAGCCAAGAACACATTCGGTTGGAAGATCGTACCTCAACAAGAAACTGAAAAAACCTTCAATCCGAATTGCAGTATTCACTTCACAGACTACCTTAGAAATGCGAAGGACATTAGAGATGCAAAATGGAAATTAACCAATCGTATCCTTGAGCGCGGCATCATCGCCATCCCCGTAGACGAGGCGGGAAGGCTTCTTGAAGAAGAAGTGCAGCGAAAGGTACTTTCAAGAATAAAGCCTTCATCCAACTCTTTCCCTGAGCCTCTGTTCAGACGCGTCAAAAAACTCAAAGAAGAAGTTGACACCGGCCAAAACGTTTCATATCCAGATATGCCTAAAGTGGTAGTTCCCGCAGCTATGCCGCCATGCATAAGAGCGCTTAACGAAGCCTTAACCTCCAAGAAACATCTCTCTCACATGGGCAGGTTCACTCTAACATCCTTTCTTCTCAACATTGGAGTCAACCGTGAAGATCTTGTTAAGATGTTTAGGGAGGCATCCGATTTCAGCGAGAGGCTGACTCGGTATCAGGTTGAACATATAGGCGGCTCAAAAGGAATCAAAACCAGATATTTGCCGCCCAAATGTGACACCCTGAAGACTCATGGACTCTGTGTAAACCCCGATGAACTATGCAGGCAGGTACGGCATCCTCTAGGCTACTATAAGAAACGAGTCTTCAGGAGGCGGATTCGGGCGCGTGAAGACTGAAGAGTTTCTAGAACGAAAGTTCAGAGAGTACTATAGAGAAAACTCACATCGGATAATGCCCCCTGAGAAACTGGATAAAAGAGAATTCGGGTTCATCTACTTCAAGGATAAGATCATGATACGCCACAGACAGTTCACTTCAACCAATGAGCTTAGAAAGTTTGTGGAAGACTCAGCGCCATCCGACGTATATTATTCAACTGCCTACTACTCGAATCCAGAGGAAGAGATGGAGCGAAAAGGTTGGCTTGGCGCCGACCTCGTATTCGACATCGACGCTGACCACATACCAACCTCATGCAAAGAGGCACACGATCGATGGGTCTGCAGAATGTGTGGCAGATCCGGCAAGGGTACTGCCCCACAAGCCTGCCCCTCATGTAAGAATGAGAGGTTCGAAGAGCGTACATGGGTCTGTGAGGCCTGTCTCAGAGAAGCTAAGAATGAGGCTCTGAAGCTTGCAGAATTCCTAATGGAGGACTATGGATTCTCGAAAACGGATCTGAAAGCTTTCTTCACTGGCCATAGAGGCTACCACATTCACGTCATGTCAGACATCATCCTTAATCTTGACAGCGACGAAAGAAAAGAGATAGTAGACTACGTTCTCGGCATAGGGCTCGATCTTGATATGATGGATATTCTTCAGAAGCGTTCAATAAGACCGAGTTTGCCTGAAAATTTGAATGAGGTCAAAGGGTGGAAGAGAAGAGTCATCAGGAAACTGGTTGACACTATAGCGAATGGCGATGAAAGCGAGCTGATTAGCCTAGGTATGAAGAACACGGTAGCCAAGACGATAATTGAAGAGAGAGAAAGCGCAACGGGGTATCAAGACATACGAAACATGATCGAGCGGTTTGATCCTCATATAATGGGAAACAAACGTTGGGAGAAGGCCCTAAAAAAAATCATTGAAAACTGCTCTGCGAGAATCGATACTGTTGTGACAACAGATCTACATAGGCTCATTCGAACGAAAGAGACACTAAATGGAAAAACTGGGTTGCGTACGATGGAAATCAACGTTGACGAAATTGAATCGTTCGACCCATTCGATGAGGCCGTTGGAATCGAACGTGGTCAAGAGACGGTTGAAGTGGATGAGGCCCCTGAATTCAGACTTGGCGGATCAACATTCGGACCGTACACTAAGCAGCGAGTGACATTGCCGGCGGCCGCTGCTGTATTGCTTGTAGGCAAAGGAAAAGCACGACCGGTGATATGAAATGTATGACAGAATCTACGATTATTGGAAAAGAGAAAAGGCTCAACGGAACCTTGAACCAATCGGCAAGAACTTTTACGAAGAATTGACTGAGTACATGAGGCAACTAAAAGAGTACGTAGAAAAGACTGATGAGAAGACTGTGAAAGCGAAACTGGCAGAATCAGAACTCGGGAGAGCTCAGAAGCTATCCAAGGATCTTCTTGAGATGAGGTTATGGAAGATTCTTCGGATCGCTGAATCGAGTACAGATTCAGAAGCAGTTTCCCATGCAGTGATCGGGGAAGAGAGAGCTATCTTCGAGAACATTCTAGAGTGCTCGAAGCAATATCAATCGATGGTTCAGAGGATTCTAGCAGGCAAGGGAGACAGTGCGGCTATAAGTGCGGCTATCACAAGACCGAGAAAAGTGGCGGTTCGGTTTCTTGCAGAGATCCCTGCAATAGTCGGCGTAGACCTAAAATCCTATGGACCGTTCAAACCAGAAGATCTAGGAACGCTTCCCTTGGAGAATGCTGAGATACTTGTCAAAGGGAAGGCTGCTCTGAGAATAGGTTGCGAATAACTAGGCAAAGTACGTAGCCCTAGGCCAGTTCCTCGTCCTTCTTCCCATAGCCGATTGCGAGGGTGCAAGGTAAACCGATCGAGAATCGATGCAGTGAAGGACCATGAAAGACCAATTGGCAAGTTGAAACAATGTATAAATAGCGCTGTCAAACCGTGTCTATATCCGTATTCGAGTCTGATCAAGAATGAAAGTTCCGAAAGAGACTAACACTTACTGTCCAAAATGCAAGAAGCACTCACCACACTCAATCTCTATTTACAAGAAAGGTAAGGAACGTTCACTGGCCGCTGGTGTTCGGAGACATGAACGCGAGAAGCATGGTTACGGTGGACAGAAATGGCCTGAATTAAAGAGAACGGCAAAAACCACGAAGAAACAGGTTCTCAGGCTGAAGTGCAGGTCTTGCGGCTTTGAAGTTTCAAGGTTGGGAATCAGACTTCGGAAGCTTGAGATAGGAGCGTAGAATTGAAATGAAACGTGACGAGTTGATTCCGAAACCTGAGAGCATCTACATGAAGGTAAAATGTGGCAAATGTGGAAATGAACAGATAATTTTTGATCGAGTCTCTCTTGAAGTGAAATGCAACGTCTGTGACGAAGTTCTGGCAGTTCCTCGTGGGGGAAAAGCTGAGATCAAGGGAGAGACCCTTCAGATCCTAGGGTAGGAGGCTCCACAAATCTCTTCACAGACTGAGTATCCAGATGTAGGCGATCTTGTAGTCGCCTCTGTAACAAAGGTCACAGACTATGGAGCCTACGTGACCCTTGATGAGTACAAGAATAAGGAAGGATTAATCCACATATCCGAGATATCGTCGACATGGGTTAGGAACATTAGGAATCATGTCAGGGAAGGTCAGAAACTAGTTCTGAAGGTTCTCAGAATAAACGCTGAGAAGGGACAAGTCGACCTATCACTGAGAAGAGTTACCGGAAGAGAAAAAGCAGAGACACTACTTGAGTGGAAGAAGCACAAGAAGGCAGAGGCAATCCTAAACAGTGCAATTGAAAAACTGGCGTTGGATCCAGCATCGGTTGAGAACCTCTACAAAGTGATCTCGGAAAAATATGGATCGCACTATGATGCGCTCCAAGAGGCCGTTGAAGAGGGCGAGGAGACATTCACAAAACTTGGCATAGATTCAAACTGGGCGAAAGTTCTAACGGATGTGGCGCGAACCAAGATCAAGACTGAAAGAGCCAGTTTGAAAGCCGTGGTAGAACTTACTTGCTCCAAACCTGATGGGATTGAACTTATCAAAAAGAGCCTTCAGAACGCCAAGAAAGCGAAGAAGCCTCGAGGAACGATGGTTAGAGTCTACGCTGTGGGATCCCCAAAGTATCGGGTGGAGGTTACCGCGAAGGACTATGCCGAGGCTGAGAACGTTCTGAAACAGGTTGTGGACGAAGCTCTTGCAACAATAAGTGAAGTTGGAGGACAAGGACGCCGAGTCACTTGAGATGGCTAATAAGACGATGCGACAAATGCGTACTCTACACGCTGAAAGAAGAATGCCCTAAATGCGGCTCGGAAACAAGGTCACCTCATCCAGCAAAGTTTTCACCCTCTGACAAATACGCGAAGTACAAGGCGTATGAGGGAAAACGTGCAGATGAATACATGCGTGGACGAAGGGAAGGTTCAGCCGAATAAACCCATCATCATAGAGGGCTTGCCAGGCCTTGGCTCAATCGGAATGATCGTTGCGTCATATCTGATAAAACAGTCAAGAGCCAAGAAGATAGCTGTACTTCACTCACCGCACTTTCCATTTTATGCTCTTGTAGATAAGCGGGGAGTGGCAAGGCTTCCGAGGAACGAATTCTACTACCACAAACGCAGAGATGGAAAAAATGAAATTGTGATGATTACAGGCGACTGCCAACCTCAAAGTGCAATCGGACAGTATGAGGTGGCTGAGAAAATAGTGGAATACGCTACGCGTCATTCTGCTAAGCTCATTATAACCGTGGGTGGATACAGCTCAAGCGAGACGAACCAGCATAAGGTTGTTGGAGCAGCAACAAGCAACAGATTATCCAAAGAATTGAACAAGCTTGGAGTTGTTGTCAACAAATTGGGGATTCCGGTTGTAGGTGTCGCAGGGATCATACTCCCGCTAGCAGAGTCACGAGGCCTAGACGCAATTTGTCTGCTTGGCGAGACTGTCGGCTACGTTCCCGACCCAAAAGCGGCCAAAAGCGTTCTGACGGTTCTAAGTCAGATGCTTGATCTTAAGCTGGACTACGGCGAACTGGAACATGAGATTAAGAGAACGTCAAAACTTGAAGAGAAGATAAGACAAGCAGCAGAAACGTTGGATGAGAAGATCGGTGAAAGAAAACCAGACGAACGATTCTCCTACATATCCTGAACCTACGGCGTAACCGTCAACGTCAGTATCTCGCTTGATGACCCTTCGTATGCCGCATCACCAGACCACATAACTCGAATGTAATATGTTCCGGCGTCTCGTGGCGTCCATTCTGTTGAAAAGACACCTTGCACAGGTGATGCAGAAGCGATGGTATTCCATTTCTCTTTGTCTAGGCTATATTCCATCGTGGCGGTTCCGAAGCTTGATTTCACGGAGAGCATTGACGTTATCTTAACTGGTTGCCCGACCTTCGCAGATGTTGAGGATAGCTTCGCTGTTATCGAGCTCGCCTTCCTCACAACGGTTAGCGTTTGGTCTTCGCTTGTTGTCCCGCTGTATTGGCCTTTTTCACCGTCCCATACTGCGCGGATTATATATGATCCTCCGTCAGGCTTCCAATTGTATCGATACGTTCCGTTGGGTAAGGTCAGAACTCCCACGAGTCTATTCCACGTTCTTCCCTCGTCGGCGGAATAAGCTAGAAAAACAATTTTGTCTCCTAATCCTGCGCCTCCCACTTCTGTCAACTCTCCAGAGACTGTAACGTTTTCTCCGTAGTTCATCGTTGAACGGCTTAATCGCGTTGTTAGGGCTGAGGCTTTCAGATAACTTACTTCATACAGTAGAACGAATTTGTTTTGAGATGTGAAGACCTTTCTGTAATAGTTCGATGTCTCTCCAGCACTGGGGTTTATTCCCATCGATATGAGCTTGCCTAACATCGTAGTGTCTTTGATTCCGTTACTGTCGGCTATTGTCTCGTTCGATACAACTTTGTCTCCGACTGTTATGATCCTGTTGTATATCGTATTTTGTCCACTGCTCAGTTCGCGGAAAGTAAACTTTTGACCTTCAAACATTGTTCCATTGCCTATCTTTGCCATCCAATACCATTTGTTATCTTCTCCAAAGCCTACGTAGCTTATCGTTCCTTGTTGATTGGTGGTCCAAGTCACGAATACTGCAATGTGAGTTACTCCATACTTCTTCAGCATCGGAAGAGCATTCGTTTCATTTGATAGGAAAGTGCAGCCTATCATTGCTACTTGAGTCGAGTTTATCGTTCCATTGTCCGCCATTGAGCGTCTGTCAGCGATCTGGGTGATCCAGTATCCATAGTCCCACCAGGAAAAGACAACAGCATTCTCAGGCAGGTTCGCTCGCATCCATGATAGACCTTCCAACCAATCACTGTACTTTCCTTCCTCGCCTTCCTTGGGAGTAATTGGAATACTTGACGTCACTATGGTTGCGGGAGTGTAGGCTGACACGGTTGCATAGTAGAAGGTTGGCATCGTTATGAGTAGGAGAATCAGGATTATGGCTACTCCAAACTCTTTTCCGACCCGCGTAGTGTATCGAATTCTCCTCTTAGGAAAGATCGTTGTCTCTCTCAATATGTCAACTGCAGGCTTACCCAGCTCAACCATCGTAATCGCTGACAATATACAAAACGCAGGCGCCATTACCAGCGTGAGTCGAACAAGAGATCCAGCAAAATAAACCGCTGTTAAGCCGAAGACTATAAGGAATATGTCACTGCTTCTTCTTCTTTGTGCAGCAAAGAAAAGTCCAAAGACCCCTAGAAATATCGTTATTCCAAACTCATAAAAGAAAGAGGCCCAAGTTGCGGGACGATGTTCTGCTACAGATTCCACAATAGGTAGCCCTAGTCTTGCGGCTGGGTCCAATATAGCTGCCCATTTCCCACCCAAAGGTACCAGAAGTCCCACTTGGTAGAAGACAACCGCGACAACTGCGAGCAATCCCAAAATGATTCCTGTTGCCAAAATCTTCTCGCGAAAATCTCTGACAGAACTGTAGATCTCAGCCGCGCACAGAAGAACAAAAACTCCAAGCACAGCCATAGTTGATATCTCTGAAAGAAAATCGTACCCGAGCCTTGGAAGCTGCGTCTCTACAAAGAACGACAGACCATATGTTATGGAGTAAGTTACAAAGAGCCTACGCGAATATCGACGGACCAAAATGAGAACAAATGAAAACAGTGCCATGAGAGCCATGGGATACCTAAAGCCACCCCATCCGAAGGCAAGATAGGAAAGCGTTAGTCCAGACAACGTTGCATAGATTACACATGATCTGTACGACCTGTTAGGAGACATCGCTTTAAGAAAGAACATAAAGAACAATATCATCGAGAATATGCCAACAGTTTCATCGTCGTACCATCCCAGCGAAGTTCGCGAGATCTCAGATGCACTGAATGCCAAGAAGAGCGCTGAAAAGAGGCCAACGCTTTTTCCCCAAACCTCTTTTCCTAATAAGTAGACTACGACCACAGCCGCCGATCCAAACAGTACCGGGAAGAAGACGCAGAATTGGAATAAAGTCACATCCACGCCGATGCTTCGAACAAACATATAGAGAATGGCGCTAGTAATTGCGAGTCCAGGATAGGTTGACGTTACGTAGTCCCGCCCCCAAGGATACCAAACCATATTATCATGCCATCTAAACCACGACGCAAAACCATTCGTCACCATATATTCTGTATTCCTATACTGAATGTAAGGGTCGAATTCGCCAAGGTAGACTCCCCAACGCAGCGGCATCAATCTTAGGACCGCCGCCAAGACAACAATCATAGATAATGAAGCGAACTGGATTACGGTAGATTTGGAAACCTCTGAGAAGACTGACTTGAGTCCACGAAACCTTGAAGTCAAAGCTTCTTTTCCTTGGGTGGAGAAGAAACCCTTTATAGCGTCGGATACCTTCGAAGGTGCCACTTGCTTCCCACCGAGTTCGGCTCATATCCCAAGGAACGTTCTATTAAACTTTGACAAGAATTCACGCCAAGTTGCATTTAGAGTTAAAAACGTTCTGTATCTGCAGCAAGAATTTAATTATCGCAGAGAATACTGTCTGAAACTCTGAAAAGCAAGTCACTGCTTGTACGAATATGATGGGTAAGAGGTTTCTCAGTGTTGAGATGGTAAGATTGGCAAAAATTGCTGTTGGAAAGACCCCTAGAAAATATACAGTTCGATCCGTTGAGGAGGAGATGCTGAAGTGGTGGGAGAAAAAATCCGTTTATAGGAAGACCAGAAACCAGGGGAAGGGAAGGAAGAAGTTCTATTTCTTGGACGGACCCCCCTACGTGACGAATCCTCCGCATGTGGGAACGGCCTGGAACAAGCTGTTGAAGGATGTGGTGGTAAGATACAAGAGAATGAGAGGTTTTGATG